>ERZ1106963.2387-NODE-2387-length-18757-cov-5.809860_pt1 | contig 18757 bp, 19 predicted proteins | sample MGYA00403681_ERZ1106963 | MGnify/ENA primary metagenome ERZ1106963 (study PRJEB35170, sample SAMEA104062407) | human gut metagenome | biome: human gut; feature: human-associated habitat; material: faeces | place: Denmark | collected 2012-05-03 ...
CGCCGTGCGGTACACCGAGAACTACAAGGCTTGTGAAATGTGTCGTCAATAACAACTCTATGCGCGTTTGGCGGTATCGGCGCAGAACTGACCGCTGCCAGCAGTCGAACGCACCTTGCAGAAAGGGGTGCGAACGACTGAACGGGCACTGCGCGGGCCGCTGATCTGCCGCGCAGAGGTGCCGGACACCTAAGTGGGATTTTACCACATCCCCCGGCGGGCAAACCTGTTCGCGCCTGCCGGGTACATGTGCGGGTGCTGGCGCAGATTTCACAGCATCGGTCAGTTCGATTCTGACGGCCCGCTGCTCCTTTTTCTCTCCATACTTTTTCATAGCTGACAGCCGGGAAAGACCGGCATTATATGAACTGCCAAACGCCGCATGAAGCCAAGGCAGGAAGAAAAACCAAACAGGAGGATTGCAAGATGGACACCACCACCAAAACCCCGAAAGCCTGCATCGGCGATATGTTCCCCAGTGTGTTTCCCGGAATGCCGATGTTCGCCTATGTTCCCAACCCATACGACTGCGGACGGCCCGCCAAGGTCTACCCCGGTGACAATACCTACTATTGCGTGAAAGGTGCGCCGCTCTGCGCAGTGGATGCAGAGGATGCCGCACTACTGGCAATTCGTCGCACGGTATGCCGCACCATGAATCAGTGTTACGGCGCGGCCACGCCCGCGCAGGTCGCTGCTGTTGAAGCCGGCATCAAGTACGGATGGAGTGACCGCCGCGCGAATCCTGCGCTGTATGACGCTGACGGCGCGTTTTGCGGGTAACATCCACCCACGGAGGTATTACGAATGGGCAGACCGCCGAAGCGGAATCTGAACTATTCGACGTGGGATGTGGACGTTCTCGAAAACGACACCTCTATTGACAACTTGATTGATGCACAAGGCCCGGCGGGCTTTTATGTCTACTTTGCCCTGTGCCAAAAAGCCTACGCCACCGATGGTTATTTCTACCGCTGGGGATATACTCGTCCGCATCGACAGCGCGCAAGCTGGGCGGCGGGTTGAAGTCAACCCAAGTTCGGGCAATCGTTGATCTGTGCGTGTCTTTAGGACTTTTCAACAAAGCCTTATTTACAACGGACGGAATATTAACTTCTCGGGCGATACAAAGCCGCTATCTGGACGGCATCGCACGGCGTACAGGCGAAATACCGATTATTGTTGAATACTGGCTTTTAGAGGTTACACACCGCGCCGGTTTAGTTTTCGTACACAAAAACGGAGAAACCGCATACAAAAACCCAGATAACGAACAACAGAAACCGAGTTTCTGCACAGAAGATTATATTAGACAAAATGAAATAAACCCCCAACATAATCTTCCCCAGAAATCGGCTGTTGAAAAGTCTGTTGAAAACAGGCGGGAAAGCTGCACCCGCATTATGGCCTTGCTGCAAGCATTTACTGGTATCAATATGCAGGGCGATAAGCAGACAAGAAAACAGGTGTACAGCTTGTTTGACCGTGGCTACACAGAAAAGGACGTGAAAGCCGTCATCGGTATGGCCGCAGACAATGATGCACCGTTCCCGCCGCCTGCACAGCTTTTCGGGCCTATGTTCGACCAACTGATTACAACCCCAGCAGACAGCGCCCCGCGCGATCATTACGCCGCGCTGCCGCCTGCCACAAAGAAAGGACGTGCATTCAATGGCGGATATTAAATACACCATGCCGCCGCCTACCGAAGATGTAGAGCAAATGTGCCTGTTCCGCTGGGCCGATGCCCAAAGCGGCAAATATCTCGAACTTTCCCTTATGTACCATATCCCAAACGGCGGCAAGCGCGGGAAAGCCGAAGCGGGTCGTTTCCGCGCAATGGGTGTGAAATCCGGTGTGCCGGACATCTTCCTGCCTGTCGGCGTTCAGAAGATAGATTCCGTTGATCGTGGCCAGTATACCATTATCCGTACCAAGTACAACGGCCCGTACATCGAATTGAAGCGTCTGCGCGGCGGTACGGTATCAGCTGCACAGAAACAGTGGATTGCCCGCTTGCGTGATGCCGGTTATGCCGTGGAAGTCTGCAAGGGCTGGGAAGCTGCCGCCGCGGTCATCACGAATTATTTGGAGGGGCGCTATAAGCCACAGTTTCAATGCGAATAGGTTTGATAGACGTTGACGGTCATAACTTCCCAAATCTCGCATTGATGCGGATTTCTTCTTTCCACAAGCAGCGCGGTGACACCGTGGAATGGTGGTGGAGCGATTTTGTTCACTACGACATTGTGTACATGAGCAAGATTTTTTCAGACACCTACACCGCAGATGTGCCGGAACCGCTCAACGCGGACCGCGTAATCAAGGGCGGAACGGGTTACTGCATTCACCTTGGAAACGACGGGAAAGAACACTTTGATAAGAGCAAGAACACAGAGCTGCCGCCAGAGATCGAACGCTGTTTTCCGGACTACTCTATATACCCGCAGTTTCCTTTTGCGGTAAGCATGACAAGCAGAGGATGCCCGCGCGGGTGTGCATTTTGCCATGTTGCTGCCAAAGAGGGTCGTTGCGCAAAGAAAGTGGCCGATGTTAGCGACTTTTGGTGCGGGCAAAAGGAAATCAAGGTACTTGACCCGAATATTACAGCCTGCGCCGAAAAACGCGACTTGATGCAGCAGTACATTGATACTCGCGCGATAATTGATTTTACGCAGGGACTTGATATTCGATTGCTAAATCAATACGACATCGAAGATATAAATAAAATGCGTGTAGGTACGCTTCATTTTGCGTGGGACAATCCAAAAGACGATTTGGAAAGCAAGTTTTCCGATTTTGCAAAAGGCTTTCGCCGCAAATCAAATATCGGTATGGTCTACTGCTTGACAAATTACAACAGCACAATGGAAGAAAACCTATACAGAATTTACACTCTGCGCGATATGGGGTATGACCCGTATGTGATGGTTTACGACAAGCCAAACGCGCCAAAAGAAGTCCGCCGACTGCAACGTTGGTGCAATAACAAAATCATATTCAAGTCATGCCCCAAATTTGAGGATTACCAAACGTGAACAACAGCAAGAAACGCCACTGCGGCAGTGCGTACCGCCGCTTTGAAACCATGATGAACTATTACGCCAAACCCGGAAAAGACCGTACCAAAGCTAAACAGCGCCCAAAGAAGAAAAGGAGCAAGAAAAAGTGAAAACCATCGTCATTTTGAATTTAAAGGGCGGTGTCGGCAAGACCACCACCGCAACAAACCTTGCATACGAACTTTCCAACATCGGCGAGACACTACTGATTGATGCCGATAAGCAGGGCAACAGCACCGAGTTCTACAACATCCACGATTTTACCCACGGTCTGGGCGATGTGCTGACGGCAAAGACTGCCGCTGATGCCTGCGCCCTTCATGCTGCACTTCCGGCCCTGAACGCCAACGGAAAGCCGTACCCGCATCTTCGTATTCTGCCCAGCGACTACCGCCTTATGAAGTCGAACATTTCCCTGTTGCTGGACACATCCAGCGGGCGCGATAAGCGTCTGCGCCGCTACCTTGCGGAAAATGAAGGTGTGCTTGAATTCGTTGTTGTGGACTGCGCCCCGGACATCGACATGGCAAGCATCAACGCCCTTATGGCAGCAGACCTTGCCATCGTGCCGATCACGCTGGACAAGAACGCCCGCAAGGGTCTTGCCGAGGTATGGGAGCAAATCGAAGCGGCCCAGCAGGAAAATCCAAAGCTGAAAGCCTACGCCCTTATTACCCGCTTTCGCCCCGATCAAAAAGAGAAAATCGCCGATGTGACCGACCTTGACTTACTGGGCACGGTTATCCGCGAAAGCACACAGAAAGTCGAAAACGGAAACGACGCGGGCAAGCCGCTGTCGCTGTACAGTCGTTGGAGCACTGTCACCCGTACAGTTCATGGGAGCGCGGTTCAAACGAAAATCTAAACCGCATGATTCGGCGGAAATTCCCGAAAGGCACAAGCTTTGCAGATGTGACACGGAAACAGGTTCAGAATGTCGAAGATTGGATGAACAACTATCCCCGCAAAGTCCTTGGCTATCTGACTGCCGAAATGGCGTACCAAGCGTGCGTTGCCGCCCTTTAAAAAAAATAAATTATGAAATTTTCGCATTTACTCTTGACATTCACCTCCCCTGTGGGGCTGCGCCCGCAGGCGCGTGTCGGAGCGCAACCGCCGTAGGCGGCTCTTAGCGCGTAGACTGAAGCCGGCCCTGCAGGGCCGGATGAGGGGTATGTTTGCCATTTTTACCCGTTGGCGGGATACCATGGCAGGGTCAGCCCTCATCAGTCAGTGGTCGGAGCCACTGACAGCTTCCCCCGCGGGGGAAGCCTTTTGTTTAAGATTAGCCATTTCTAACGTATTGACAAGCATTCTCACCTATGCTACACTATCCGAAGCAATAAGGGAGTAGTCAGCGCAGCGGTGGAGCAGCCGCCGCGCAGTTCTGCCAACACAATGAGCGTTTGCTCTGGCTTTACTTTAAACGACGAGACTTATCTGCCCGTTTTCACGGGTGGATAGGTCTTTTTTATTGTCTGCACCCTGCCAAAACGGAGGAGAAAATCATGACTTTATTCGACCTGATCCTGATTGCCGTCAGCCTCTCGATGGACGCATTCGCCGTCTCGATCTGCAAGGGGCTGTCCGTCCGCAAGGTAAGTCTGCAGCACGCTATGATCTGCGGCGTCTGGTTCGGCGGGTTTCAGTTTTTGATGCCTGCACTGGGCTATTTTCTCGGTGACCGGTTTGCCGCGCTGCTGACGAAGTTCGGCCCGTGGATCGCGTTTGTGCTGCTGGCGCTCATCGGTGCGAACATGATCAAGGAGAGTTTTGGCGGCGACGAGCAGCTGGACGACGACTACTCCGCCAAAGCCATGCTGCCGCTGGCCATCGCCACCAGCATTGATGCGTTCGCCGTCGGCGTCAGCTTTGCAGCCATGCAGGTGGACATTCTGCCCGCTGCCGGGCTGATCGGCGTTATCACCTGCCTGCTGTCCGCCATCGGCGTCAAGGTCGGTGCCATGTTCGGCGACAAGTACCGCGCCCCCGCCGAGCGCATCGGCGGCATTGTGCTGATCCTGATCGGTGTCAAGACGCTGCTGACGGGGCTGGGTGTGCTGTAATTTGGTGTACCTGTAGGGGCCGGGCACGCCCGGCCCGCGGCTTACCCGCAAACGCCCGGATGAGCGGGCGGATATGGAATCCGCCCCTACGGCGTGGGGCTCGATGCTCGTCATCGCCCCGGAAGCGCCCGGGCTGCCGGAAGCTAACGGGTCGCAGATGTGCAGTTTCTGCAACGCTGCAAGACAAGCAAAAACGCTCCGGGCGGTATGGAACATTCTCCATACCGCCCGGAGCGTCATTTATTATTGTAGGGTTCAGCGCAGCACCAGCTGTCCGTTCCCATCCGCATCCACGGTCAGGGTGTCCCCTGCCGTGTGGGCGCCGCCGATGATCTCCTTCGCGATCATCGTTTCCACATGGGACTGGATGTACCGCTTCAAGGGGCGGGCACCGTAGATCGGGTCGTAGCCGCCGTCGATGATGGCGTTCTTGGCCGCGTCGGTGACAACCAGTTTCAGCTGTTTGTCCTCCAGACGCTTGCGCAGGTCGGCCAGCATCAGGTCGACGATGGAGCCGATTTCGGTCTTGGTCAGGCTCTTGTAGTAGACAATGTCGTCCAGACGGTTCAGGAACTCGGGGCGGAACTGGCGCTTGAGCAGCTGGTCAATGGCGTTTCTGGCCTCGTCGGACAGCTCGTTGCTGCCGTTGGCGCGGCTCTTTTCCAGATCCTCCAGAATCAGGTCGGAGCCCAGGTTCGACGTCAGGATGATGACGGTGTTCTTGAAGTCCACCGTGCGGCCCTGGCTGTCGGTAATGCGGCCATCGTCCAGCACCTGCAGCAGGATGTTGAACACATCCGGGTGGGCCTTTTCGACCTCATCGAACAGCACAACGCTGTAGGGGTGGCGGCGCACGGCCTCGGTCAGCTGGCCGCCCTCCTCATAGCCGACGTATCCCGGAGGCGCACCAATCAGACGCGAGACGCTGAATTTCTCCATATACTCGGTCATGTCAATACGGACCATGTTCTTCTCGTCGTCAAACAGGGCCTGCGCCAGCGCCTTGGCCAGCTCGGTCTTGCCGACGCCCGTGGGGCCGAGGAACAGGAAGCTGCCGATGGGGCGGTTCGGGTTCGCGATGCCGGCGCGGGAGCGCAGGATGGCGTCCGAGACCTTCTGCACGGCCTCGTCCTGGCCGATGACCCGCTGATGCAGCGTGTCCGGCAGGCGGAGCAGCTTCTCGCGTTCGCCTTCGACGAGCTTGGAGACCGGGATGCCGGTCCAGCGGGCGACGATGTTCGCAATTTCTTCTTCCGTTACGCGGTCACGAAGCAGACTGGATTCTTTCTTTGCTTCGGCCAGCTTTTCTTCTTCCTCCAACTGCTTTTGCAGGGTGGGCAGCTTGCCGTATTGCAGCTCACCGGCCTTGGCGTAGTCGCCGGTGCGGGTCGCCTTTTCGATCTCGGCCTTGGTGGATTCCACCTCGGCGCGCAGGCTCTGCACCTTGTTCACGGCGTTCTTCTCGTTCTCCCACTGCGCCTTCTTGCTGTTGAAGCTGTCGCGCAGCTCGGCCATCTCCTTTTCCAGCGTGGCCAAACGCTGCTTGGACAGCTCGTCGGTCTCTTTCTTTAAAGAAGCCTCCTCGATTTGCAGCTGGGTGATGCGGTGGTTCATCTCGTCCAACTCGGCGGGCATCGAATCCAGCTCGGTCTTGACCATAGCGCAAGCCTCATCGACGAGGTCAATGGCCTTATCGGGCAGGAAGCGATCCGTGATGTAACGATCCGACAGCGTCGCGGCGGCGATCAGGGCGGCATCCTGAATCTTGACGCCGTGGTAGACCTCGTAGCGCTCCTTCAGGCCGCGCAGGATCGAGATGGTGTCCTCGACAGTCGGTTCATTGACCATGACCGGCTGGAAACGACGCTCCAGCGCGGGGTCCTTCTCGATATACTCGCGGTACTCGTCCAGCGTGGTCGCGCCGATGCAGTGCAGCTCGCCGCGGGCCAGCATGGGCTTGAGCAGGTTGCCCGCGTCCATCGCGCCGTCGGTCTTACCCGCACCGACAATGGTGTGCAGCTCATCGATGAAGAGGATGATCTTGCCCTCGGACTTCTTGACCTCGTTGAGGACGCTCTTCAAGCGTTCCTCAAACTCGCCGCGGTATTTGGCACCCGCGACCAACGCACCCATGTCCAGACTGAACACGGTATGATCCTTCAGGTTTTCGGGCACATCTCCGCTTTCGATTCGCTGCGCCAGCCCCTCGGCGATGGCGGTCTTACCGACACCGGCCTCACCGATCAGCACGGGGTTGTTCTTGCGTTTGCGGGAGAGGATACGGATGACATTGCGAATTTCCGTATCGCGTCCAATCACAGGGTCAAGTTTATGCGCCTTTGCCATTTCGACAAGGTCCTGACCGTACTTTTTCAGGGCGTTGTAGGTGTCCTCCGGGTTATCACTCGTGACCCTTTGATTGCCACGCACCGCACTCAGCTGCTTCATAAATTTCTCGGTTGTGATGCCGAAAGTCTTGAAGATTTCGCTGGCAGCCTTGCCGGGCCGCTGCAAAATACCGAGGAATACATGCTCTACGCTGATGTATTCATCCTTCATCTGCTTGGCCTGCTGCTCGGCGGCATTGAGGGCACGGTCCAGATCGTTGGAGATGTAAATTTTCTCCGGGTCACGGCCTGAGCCGGTCACGCGGGGCAGCGCCTCGACCTTCTGCAAGGCCGCCTGGGCAAAGGCATTGGCGTCAATGCCAAGGGTCTGCAGCAGCTGCGGGATAAGCCCGTCCTGCTGCTGGGCAAGGGCGGCCAGCAGATGCTCCTGCTCCACCGCGTTGTTGGAATATTCCACCGCGATGCGCTGTGCAGCCTGCAAAGCCTCACGGGTTTTCTGTGTCATTTGTTCGATGTTCATAGTGCGTACCTCCTTTAGTGCAGATAGCGCATTGTTCTGGCAGTCTCGCACGTAAAGTGCTTGTGTTTTGCAGTTCAAGAATCCGCTTTCGCAAATTCTGTGTGTTTGTTTTTCTTTAGCACTCTATCTGTTCGACTGCTAATATTGTAGCACATTCACATACCATGTCAATAGGAAAATTGCAAACAAATTGTGAATTTGCAGGAAAAATCATTGGTAAAAGTTGGAGAAGCAGTCGGAGGGGGGCGGATAGTTAGATATTTTTCAAAATATCTATTGACAGTGGCAGGTGCATAGGAGTATAGTAAAGGCATAGACAGTTAGACGTTTATCTAATTGTTTATCAGGAAAGGAGTTGTTCTGTTTGGGAGATGCTTTCAAGGCGCTGGCCGACCCGACGCGGCGGCGCATTTTAGAACTGCTGGCACAGGGCGATCTGACCGCCGGGGAGATCGCCGCACATTTTGATATGACAAAGCCGTCCGTCAGTCACCATCTGAACATTTTAAGAAGCGCGGCGCTTATTACCGATGAGCGCCGCGGCCAGAACATTGTGTACAGTGTGAATCTGACCGTATTTCAGGAATTGATGAAGTGGTTTTATGACTGCGGACTTGTAAAGGGAGACGATAGCAATGAAAAAGAATAAACTGTTCTGGATTTTAACCGTGGTCTGCGTGCTGAATTTTGCCGCGCACCTGTACTTCTACCCTTCCCTGCCGGACATTGTGCCTACCCACTGGGGAGCCGGCGGGCAGGTCAACGGCTGGGGGCCGAAGTCCACGGTTTTGATTTTGGCCGTGCTGCCGTTTGCGATGTTGATTTTGTTTGAGGTCATCCGCAAAATCGACCCCAAGCACCAGAATTTTGAGAAGTTCGGCAAGGTATGGAACCTGTGCGTAGTGCTGTTCACCGTGATGATGGCCGCGTTCAGCTGGCTGAGTGAGTTGGCTGTTTTCGGTAAGCTGCCGGACAGCAGCAACCTCGTCAGCATTCTGGTCTGCGGCGGCATCGGCGTACTGTTCATCATCTTGGGCAATTTTATGCCGCAGATCAAGCAGAATTACACCTTCGGCTGCCGCACACCCTGGGCGCTGAACGACGAGCACAACTGGCAGCGCACCCAGCGCATGGGCGGGTACACCTTTGTCGTTATGGGCATTGTCCTGTTGGTGCTTTCCTTCCTGGGCGGCCTGCTGGGCGACATTGCCACGCTGATCGTACTGCTGGCCGCCGTTTTGGGCGGCAGCGCGTGGATCTATTTGTATTCGTATCTGGTGTATATCGGGAAGATGAAGTGATTTCTGAAAATGCCATGTAGGGGCCGGGCATGCCCGGCCCTCGGCTTTCCCGCAAAAGGGCGTTTCCCGTCAGGTTGCGGGCCGCATATATGCGGCCCCTACAGCCTGCTTAAAGTGGAGGTGAATTTTATGTGGTTTTGGTGGTTTATGTTACTATGTGATATGCTAGTTCCCATTGTTATGGTTATTGTAGGAAGAATGATGTGGAAACACTGCCCAAAGCATATAAATAGTCTGGTTGGGTATAGGACAACTCGCTCCATGAAAAATATGGACACCTGGCAATTTGCCCACGACTACTGCGGAAAACTTTGGTGGAAAGTAGGATGGGTAACGACTATAGCATCCGCTTTGATACATATTCCGTTATACCATAGTGATGAGAATACGATTGGAATTGCAGGGCTGATTCTTGTGGCAATTCAATGTTTTATTATGGTTGCATCAATTTACCCGACAGAAAAAACCTTGAAAAAGCATTTTAATGACGACGGAACGCGTAAATAACTCCCCGTTTGCATGGGCGGTACAGATGCTGCCCGGAGAATGTTGCAGCTATGGGCAGGTGCACGGGAGGGATGAATCCCTCCCCTACAAATTGAAGATTAAAGCGATACAGCGGCGAAGTTGCGGGCCGGGCATGCCCGGCCCCTACGCGGAGGGGTCAAGACCCCTCCCTACAAAGCCAACCAGAAAAGGGGCACAGCCGTTAGGTTGCGGGCCGGGCATGCCCGGCCCCTACATCCTGCTTTACGGTTCGCAGAAAATCAAATAGCAAGTAGCCCGTGCTTCGATTTCGGAGCACGGGCTGCTGTTATGCCTTATTCAGTTCCTTTTCAATGAACGCGGGGACCTCGTCGGGCCGGATGCCCATGACGTAGGCGAACTCGCTGTGCAGGGCGTTCTGGGCGTTGCGCAGGGCGCTGTCCTCATAGGCGGAAAGCTGCTTACCCTTGGCACGGCGCAGGGTGCGCTCGGTGTAGATGTCGCGCACCATCGCAATCAGCTCATGCAGGCTGCCGCTTTTCAGCGCCTCCCGGTAGGTCTCCCGGCGCACCTCCGGGTCCGGGTCATGGGTCGGGGCCGGCTCGCGCAGCAGGCTCAGCAGCTCGTCGCGGGTGGGCATAGCGCGCATCTTCTGCAAAAGCGGAGTGCTGTCGCAGGGAACGCAGATTTTCATGCTGGCATCAAAAACAGGCCGCAGGATAAAACATTCGTGGGGCTGGCCGCCCAGCGTAAGGCGTTTTTTCTCCGCAATCGTGCAGACGCCGCTGGTGCCGTAGCTGACCGTATCCCCTGTGTTGAACATGACGCATACTCCTTTTTTGCTCACAAAGCCTTCTCTTTCACAGATAAGTATACGCCTTTTCGTCGAAAATTGTCATAGGCAATTTGGACAAAAATAGCCCGGCGCAATTCTGTACAAAATGTACAGAATTACGCCGGGTAGTGTGTTTTTATCGAACTGTAGGGGGCGGCGTCCTCGACGCCCCGGGCGGTTTACGGCAGCCGCAGCCGAGCAGAGCCCCTCCGGCCATCGCTGACGCTCGGCCACCTCCCCTGTAAGGGGAGGCTTGCCGGGCGGGCTGCGCCGCCTGCCTTCTTATTTATACAGCTCCACCAGATTCAGCAAAATCTCGACGCCCTGATCCATCTTCTCGGCGGTGATGCACTCGCAGGGGCCGTGGAAGTTGAAGCCGCCGGTGCCGAGGTTCGGGCAGGGCAGGCCCATATAGCTCAGGGTCGCGCCGTCGGTGCCGCCGCGGACCGGGGTCTCGATGGGTTCAAGGCCCGCCGCGCGGATGGCCTTGCGGGCGTTCTCGACCAGATGGAAGTGGGGCTGAATTTTCTCCAACATATTATAATAGCTGTCCTTGATGTCCAGCTCCACCGTGCCCGCACCGTAGCGGTCATTCAGGCAGGCGGCAATATGCTGCATCTGGGCCTTGCGGGCGGCAAACTTGGCAGCATCGTGGTCGCGCACGATGTAGCCCAGGTGCGCGGTGGTCACGTCACCCTGCATACTCGTCAGGTGGAAGAAGCCCTCACGGCCCTCGGTGTGCTCGGGGCGGGAGAAGGCGGGCAGCGCGGCGTGGAACTCCATGGCCACGTTCTGCGCATTGATCATCGAGTTCTTGGCGCTGCCGGGGTGGACGCTGAAGCCGTGCACGGTCACGACGGCAGCGGCGGCATTGAAGTTTTCATAGCTGATCTCGCCGACGTCCTCGCCGTCAACGGTGTAGGCGTAGGCCGCGCCGAAGCCCTCGACGTCAAACAGGCTCGCGCCCTCGCCGATCTCCTCATCGGGGGTGAAGCCGATGCAGAGCTTGCCGTGGGGGCGATTTTCGGCAATGATGCGCTCCAGCGCGGTCATGATCTCGGCCACACCGGCCTTATCGTCCGCGCCCAGCAGCGTCGAGCCGTCGGTGGTGATGAGGGTCTGGCCCTTCATCTCGCGCAGGAGCGGGAACACCTTGGGGTCCAGCACCGTGCCGGTGGCGGGCAGCGTGACAGCCTCGCCGTCGTAGTTTTCGTGGATCTGCGGCCGGACGTTCTCACCGCTGGCGTCGTCCGCCGTGTCCATGTGGGCGATAAGGCCCAGCGGCGCGGCGCTCTCCTGCCCCGGGGTGGCGGGCAGCGTGGCGTAGACATAGCAGTGCTCGTCCACATGAGCATCGGTCAGGCCCAGCTCCTTCAGCTCCTCAACGAGGATCTTCGCCAGGTCAAACTGGCGCAGCGTGCTGGGGTGGGTGCCGCTGTTGGGGTCAGAGGTCGTGTGGACCTTTACATATTTTAAAAGACGTTCGTAGGCGCGCATGGGCGTGTCCTCCTTGTAAAAAGCATTTTGCTGTGATTTCTTCGCTATTATACCACAAAAAGCAGCAATTTCCAACCCCATGCCCTTTTCAAGCGGGGAATTTTGTGCTAGAATAAATAAGATTATAAAGGTAAGCTGCGCCCTTGCGCGGTCAAATATAAGGAGGCCATCATGGCAGACAGCATTTTTAAGGATAAGACCCTACTCATCACCGGCGGCACGGGCAGCTTCGGGCATACAGTGCTCAAGCATTTCCTGTCCACCGACATCGGCGAGATCCGCATCTTCTCCCGCGATGAGAAGAAGCAGGACGACATGCGCCACGAGCTGCAGGCCAACCACCCGCAGTATGCCGGTAAGGTCAAGTTCTACATCGGTGATGTGCGCAACCCGCAGTCCATCCGCGATGCCATGCCCGGCGTCAACTACATCTTCCACGCGGCAGCGCTGAAGCAGGTGCCCTCCTGCGAGTTCTTCCCGATGCAGGCCGTGCAGACGAACATCATCGGCACGGACAATGTCCTGCACGCCGCCATTGACGCGGGCGTGGAGCGCGTCGTCTGCCTGTCCACCGACAAGGCCGCCTATCCCATCAACGCCATGGGCATCTCCAAGGCGATGATGGAGCACGTCATCTATGCCAACGCCCGCGTGGCCGCCGAGCGCGGCGGCACGACGATCTGCTGCACCCGCTACGGCAACGTCATGTGCAGCCGCGGCAGCGTCATTCCGCTGTTCATTGACCAGATCCGCGCCGGCAACCCCATCACGATCACCGACCCCAATATGACCCGTTTCCTGATGAACCTGGACGAGGCCGTTGACCTGGTCATGTTCGCGTTTGAGCATGCAAACCCGGGCGATTTGTTCATCCAGAAGTCCGACGCCTCCACCATCGGCGACCTGGCCAAGGCCGTGCAGCAGCTGTTCGGCGACACCGGCACGAACATCATCGGCACCCGCCACGGCGAGAAGCTGTTCGAGACCCTGATGACCCGCGAGGAGCGCCTGCGCAGTGAGGATATGGGCGGTTACTACCGCGTGGCCGCCGACAACCGCGACCTGAACTACGACAAGTTCGTCGTCAAGGGTGAGGTCCACACGATGGCCGACGACTCCTACACGAGCCACAACACGCACCGTCTGGACGTGGAGGGCACGGTCAGGAAGATCCTGACCACCGACTATGTCCGGAACGCCCTGAAAGAGATGGAGGCCGAGAAGGCATGAAAATCCTTGTGACCGGCGCTAAGGGCTTTGTGGGGCGCAATCTCTGCGAGAACCTGAAGGCTGTCCGCGACGGCAAGAACCGTACCCGCCCTGCCTTGCAGATCGAGGACGTTTTTGAGTATGACCTCGACACGCCCCCCGCAGAGCTGAACCACTTTTGTGCGGAAGCCGATTTTGTGTTCAATTTAGCGGGTGTCAACCGTCCCAAAAATAACGACGAGTTCATGCAGGGCAACTTCGGCTTCGCCTCTACCCTGCTGGACACGCTCAAATCTCACGCCAACCGCTGTCCGGTCATGCTGTCCAGCTCGATCCAGGCGACGCTGATTGGCCGCTACGGCGAGAGCGACTACGGAAAGAGCAAGCTGGCCGGTGAGGAGCTGTTCTTCACCTACGGGCAGGAGACCGGCGCGCCGGTGCTGGTCTACCGCTTCCCGAATCTGTTCGGCAAGTGGTGCCGCCCCAACTACAACAGCGCCGTGGCGACCTTCTGCAATAACACCGCCAACGACCTGCCCATCACGGTCAATGACCGCGCCACCGAGCTGGAGCTATTGTACATTGACGACCTGGTGGAGGAAATGCTCGACGCGCTGGAGGGTAAGCCTCACCGCTGCGATTACGACGGTCTGACGCCGGTTTTCCATGACAGTGGGCGCTACTGTGCCGCGCCGGTGACCCACAAGGTCACGCTGGGCGAAATTGCGGACCTGCTGGAAAGGTTCAAGGCTCAGCCCGCAACGCTCGTACTGCCGGAGATTCCGGCAGGCAGCTTTGCAAAAAAGCTGTACTCGACGTATCTGTCCTATCTGCCCAAAGAGAAGGTCATCTTTGACCTGAAAAAGAACGAGGACGCCCGCGGCAGCTTTACCGAGCTGCTCAAAACCGAGAGCTGCGGCCAGTTCAGCGTCAACGTCTCGAAGCCCGGCATCACAAAGGGTCAGCACTGGCACAACACGAAGTGGGAGTTTTTCATCGTGGTTTCGGGCCACGGTCTGATTCAGGAGCGCCGCGTCGGCAGCGGCGAGGTACTGGAATTTGAGGTGACCGGCGACAAGCCCCAGGCCATCCACATGCTGCCGGGGTACACCCACAACATCATCAATTTGAGCGAGACCGAGAACCTCGTCACCCTGATGTGGGCGAACGAGCAGTTCGACCCGGCCCACCCGGATACATTCTTTGAAAAGGTGTAAAACGGGCGCATTGTAGGGGCGAGCAGTGCTTGCCCGTGCCCGTGTGCGGCAGCGGCAAAGTTCCCGGGCGGATATGGAATCCGCCCCTGCGATGTAGGGGTCGATGCTCGCCATCGACCCGGAAGTTTGCCCCGCTCGCAACGTTTCTGCGGGCGAACGATGTTCGCCCCTATATCCCCTGCACATAGTAGCTACTAAGGAGAAAAGTATGTCTGACTACAGCAGCATTTCCTTTAAAAACAACGGCAAGCTGAAATTGCTCATCATCGTCGGCACCCGCCCGGAGATCATCCGTCTGGCCGCCGTCATCAACAAGACTCGCAAATATTTTGATGTTATCCTGGCCCACACCGGCCAGAACTACGACTACAACCTGAACGGCGTGTTCTTCCACGACCTGCAGCTGGCCGACCCCGAGGTCTATATGAACGCCGTCGGCGCGGATCTGGGCGAGACGATGGGCAACATCATCTCGGAGAGCTACAAGCTCATGGCCGCCATCCAGCCCGACGCCGTGCTGGTGCTGGGCGACACAAACAGCTGCCTATCCGTCATCGGTGCTAAGCGGCTGCACATCCCCATCTTCCACATGGAGGCCGGCAACCGCTGCAAGGACGAGTGCCTGCCCGAGGAGACGAACCGCCGCATCGTGGACATTATCTCCGATGTGAACATGGCCTACTCCGAGCATGCCCGCCGTTATCTGGCCGACACCGGCCTGCCGAAGGAGCGTACCTACGTGACCGGTTCCCCGATGGCCGAGGTGCTGCACCAGAATCTGGAAAAAATCGAGGCGTCCGACATCCACCAGCGTCTGGGTCTCGAGAAGGGCAAGTACATTCTGCTGTCTGCCCACCGCGAGGAGAACATCGACACCGAGAAGAACTTTACCTCGCTGTTCACCGCCATCAACAAGATGGCGGAAAAGTACGATATGCCGATCCTCTACTCCTGCCATCCGCGCAGCCGCAAGCGTCTGGAGCAGAGCGGCTTTAAGCTCGACAAGCGCGTCATTCAGCATGAGCCTCTGGGCTTCCATGACTACAACTGCCTGCAGATGAACGCCTTCTGCGTCGTGTCCGACTCCGGCACGCTGCCCGAGGAAAGCAGCTTCTTCACGAGCGTCGGCCATCCGTTCCCGGCGGTCTGCATCCGCACCTCCACCGAGCGCCCCGAGGCGCTGGACAAGGCCTGCTTCATTCTGGCGGGCATCGACGGCGACCACCTGCTGCAGGCCGTGGACGTAGCTGTGGAGATGAACCGGAACGGCGACCTCGGCCTGCCCGTGCCTAACTACGTGGACGAGAATGTCTCCGACAAGGTCGTCAAGATCATCCAGAGCTACACCGGTGTTGTCAACAAGATGGTGTGGCGCAAATACTAAGCGACAGGAACACGATATATTATGCGCATACTGGTAGTGACCCAGCATTTCTGGCCGGAAAATTTCCGCATCAACGATATTGTCGAAGGCTTCGTGCAGGACGGTCTCTCCGTGGACGTGCTCTGCGGTCTGCCCAACTACCCGAAGGGCGAATGGTTCGACGGCTACAGCGCCGACGGCCCGTTTGAGGAAGTCTACAAGGGTGCGCGGGTGTTCCGTGCGCGGGAGATCCCCCGCAAGGGCAACACCGGCAAGACGATTTTTCTGAACTACGTCAGCTGGCCGCTCTACGCGGCGGGGGCGTTAAAGCGTCTGCCCGGCGGGTACGATGCGGTATTCTGCTTCAACACCAGCCCCGTGCTGATGTGCTGGCCTGCCATCCGGTATGCAAAAAAGCACCATATACCGTTTACGAATTACGTCCTTGACCTCTGGCCGGAGAATCTGTACAGCGTGCTGCCGGTCAAAAACAGGTTTATGCGCTGGGTCGCGCAGTCGGTCAGCGACAGCCTGTACAGGCGCTGTGACCGGCTGATCGCCATGAGCGGGCCGCTGCAAGAGCGGCTGTGCGCCCGCACCGGCAAGAGCACGGCGGACGTGGCGGTCATTCCGCAGTACTGCGAGGATTTCTATGCCGTGCCGCAGCATGACGCGGCGCTGGAGGCACAGTTTGCGGGGCGGTTCAACGTAGTGTTCACCGGTACGTTCACCCCGGCGCAGAGCCTGGACATGGTGATCCGTGCCGTGCTGGACGCCCGTGCCGCCGGGGCGGAGCACCTGCATCTTCTTCTGGTCGGCGACGGCATGAGCCGCGAGGCTTTGCAGAAACAGGCTGCCGACCTGCACGCCGGGGACGCCGTGACGTTTTACGGCAGTGTGCCCGCCACTGATGTGCCCCGGTTTACGGCGCTGGCCGACGCACTGCTGATCTCGCTTTCCGACTCACCCGATCTGGGACTGACCGTTCCCGGCAAGCTGGCCAGCTACATGGCCGCGGCCAAGCCGGTGCTGGCCTCGATGAACGGCGCGGGCTATGCGGCAGTCCTGGAGAGCGGCGGCGGGCTTGTCAGCCCGGCCTGCGACCAAAAGGCGCTGGCGGACAATATGCTGGCGCTGTACCGCATGACCGACGCCGAGCGGGCCGCACTGGGCGCGAAGGCAAAGGCGTATTACACCGCCCACTACCGCCGTGCCGAGCTGCTGAAGCGGCTGGAGGACGAGGGCCTCGTCCAGCGCTCTATGGGGGTCAGGGACGCCCGGATGAAGCGGATCACGCCCACACTCCGGGCGCAGGCGCTGAATCAGGAGGCAGAGCGGCGGATCGCCGCCACAGAGGCGACGCTGACCAGAGGCATCTCTCAGGAGGAGATTGACCAGTTCCTGGCCATCGCGGAAAAGCTGAAGCAAAATCTCATTTGACCAACCGGGCCCCGCCGGGAAGCGGCTCAATCGCTTCCCCCGGCACAGCAAAGACACAAGGAGGTATTCTATGAAGAAAAAAAGGAGCCTGGCCAGCTGTATTCAGGAGTTCTGGCCAGCCACCATCCTGACGCCCATCTTCGTCATCGGCGAAGTGGCGTTTGACGTGTTGATCCCCCTGATGACCGGCAAGCTGCTGGACGAGGGGGTCAAGGCCGGCAGCATGCACCATATTGCCGCCTACGGCCTCACCGTGGTGGGAATGGCTGTTCTGGCGCTGATCTGCGGCGGACTGTCCGGCCGTTTCGGCGCCAAGGCCTCTACGGGCTTCGCGCGGAATCTGCGGCGGGAGATGTATCGGAATGTCCAGAAGTTCTCCTTTGCCAACATTGACAAGTTCTCCACCAGCGGCATCATCACCCGCCTGACCACAGACGTGACCAACGTCCAGATGGCTTTTATGATGGTCATCCGTATCGCGGTCCGGTCCCCCATCATGTTGATCTGCGCCTGGGTACTCACCCTGCGCATCAACCCCAAGCTGGCACTGATCTTCCTGGTGGTCATCCCGATCCTGGGCATCGGCCTGGCGCTCATCATGACCAGGGCCCACCCCATTTTTGAACGGGTCTTCAAGCGCTATGACCACCTGAACAACGTGGTGCAGGAGAACCTGCTGGGCATCCGGGTGGTGAAGTCCTTTGTTCGGGAGGACCATGAAGTAGAGAAGTTCGGCAAGGTCTCCCAGGAGATCTACATGGACTTCTCCAAGGCGGAGCGCATCCTGGCCTTCAATATGCCTCTGATGCAGATCTGTGTGTATGCCTGCATGATCTCCGTGTCCTGGATCGGCGCCAACCTGATCGTGGGCGGCAGCATGACCACCGGCCAGCTGACCAGTATGTTCAGCTACATCATGATGATGCTGATGAGCCTGATGATGCTCTCCATGGTACTGACTATGATCATCATGGCCCGGGCCTCCGCAGAGCGGATCACAGAGATCCTGAACGAGGAGAGCGATCTGAAGAACGGCTCCCAGCCCATCGAAGAGGTCAAGGACGGCTCCGTGGTGTTTGAGAACGTCAGCTTCTCCTACGCCAAGGACCCCAGCAAGGAGTGCCTGAAGAACGTGAACCTCACGGTGAAGTCCGGTGAGACCGTAGGTATCCTGGGCGGCACCGGCACCTCCAAGACCACCCTGGTCCAGCTGATCCCCCGTCTGTACGACGCCACTGAGGGCCGCGTCCTGGTGGGCGGCGCGGACGTCCGGGACTACGATATGGACGCCCTGCGGGACCAGGTGGCCATGGTGCTGCAGAAGAACGTGCTGTTCTCCGGCACCATCAAGGATAATCTCCGCTGGGGCAAAAAGGACGCCACTGACGAGGAGATGGTCCGGATGTGCCAGCT
>ERZ1106963.2390-NODE-2390-length-18746-cov-10.333637_pt1 | contig 18746 bp, 10 predicted proteins | sample MGYA00403681_ERZ1106963 | MGnify/ENA primary metagenome ERZ1106963 (study PRJEB35170, sample SAMEA104062407) | human gut metagenome | biome: human gut; feature: human-associated habitat; material: faeces | place: Denmark | collected 2012-05-03 ...
CGGAGCTCCAGACAAGACTTTTGCTTTTTTCTCTGCGGTTGATCCAGAGCTCTTTGGTGTAGGTGCCGCTTCTTCCATATTTCATATGGTAGGAATACGGCAGACCGGAATACGTATGGAATTCAAACTCCTGGAACGCGACAACGCAGTCCCACAGGGCTTCTTCTGTCCGTTCCTCATGAAGCCTCCAAAGAGCCTGTTCTCTTTTTTCCTGTAAATTTTCCTGTGCTTCTTTGTTCTCTTCCATCTTTTTTGTTTTCTCCGTCGTATCCTTTATTCCACCAGAAATTGATCCAACTCTGCCGCGACCACCGGATTGATTTTTACCTGAGGATGATCGATTTTTCTTCCCTGTGTGACGACCATCTCTACTTTGCGGAGGGCACGAAGATCCTCGAGCGGGTTTTCGGCGGTCACGATAAGATCGGCGGATTTGCCGGGCTCGATGGTTCCGGTTTCGGCTCCGATTCCGGCCATTTCGGCGGCGCGGGCGGTTGCGGTGTAAAGCGCGAAGGCATTGGAGACGCCAACATATTTATGGAAGTAAAAGAGTTCCCGCCAGAAGTCGTACTGCGTGATCCACGGACAGCCGACATCGTTTCCGAGGACGACGGGGATGTCGTTGGCGATGGCTTTTTTCGCACAATCGATGATTCCTTCGAAAACAACGTTACCATTGAACTGTTCTACCTCAGTTGCGTTGGTGATGGAACAGTCGAACAGCGCATACGGCAGGGCCGGGGACAGTGTCGTACATAGAAATGCATTCTTTTCTTTGAACAGGCGAATCATGTCGTCATCCATTTTTGCACCGTGCTCGATCGAATCCACACCGTTTTCCAGTGCCACGCGGACACCCTGCGGCGATTCGACATGGGCGGCGACCTGATAGCCGAGTGCATGCGCCCGGTTACAGACGGCTTTTACCATTTCCGGTGCCATTTTGAGTTCTCCCGGAACGCCTTTTTCTTTGGCATCCAGCACACCGCCGGTGATCATCAGCTTGATCAGGTTGACATTTTCGCGTTTTGCCTCATCTACATGGGCGACTGCCGCATCGATACTCTCTGCTGCGATCGCTACCGAACCTGCCATGTGCCCGCCCGGTACAGAGATTCCCTCGTTTGCGGCAAGGATTCTCGGGCCGGTCTTTTTACCGGCTTTGATTTCATCGCGCAGCCGTGTATCGAAAGTGCCAAGACCACCGACCGTGCGGATCGTGGTAACGCCGCTTAGCAGTTCATCTTTTGCGAAGCCTGCTACCATGCGGTAGGCGATCGCGCGGGAAATTCTGTTGCTCATCAGGGTTTTGACGAGTTTTGCGTTGTCGCGCTGCTTCTTCTGCGGTTTTCCGTTGCCTGCGAGATGGACATGCATGTTGATCAGTCCGGGCATGATGTATTTTCCCTGCAGATCTACCTCCGTATAGCCGGAAAGTCTGGTTTCTTCCGGGACAATCGCTGCGATTTTTTCTCCTTCCGTCAGAATGATCAGACCGGTCTGAACCTGCATATCTTTCGTTCCGTTTAGGATTTTTCCGTTTTTGTAGGCATATTTCATACTCAATTCCCTCTTTTCTGCCAAACGTATTATGTTTTATTTTAACACGTCAGAGAGGGATTTCGCGACAGAAAAATCGTTTTTCTCTGTTTTTTATTTTTCTTTTATTCTGCCCCGCATAACTGCCCTCACACCGCCGAACAGAACACCGGCAACAGCCCATAGGATCCAGGTTTTATCCCATTCTCTCGTCTGGAAGCTCCATGCAAGATAGATGGCGGTGACAATACACCAGTAGGCGGTTGTAAAAACTTCTGTTTTCTTTTTGTATCGTTTTTCTTCCGGTGTATATTCGCCTTCCTGTAGCAGGATGACGTAGCTTCCATTTATGGTGCTGACCCGCACGATGAAAAAGACACCAACGGCGACCAGAAGCTGCAGGATGGATACGGTGGCTGTGATGATGTAGTCCGGCTGGCTGAATGCAATGGCAGCGAACATCGGGATAACTGCCAGAATACAGAGGGTAACACCGGCGGCGATTCCTCTGGTAAAGGTGCTTTCGTAGTCCTTTTTCCGTTCCTGAACAAGGCCGGTTGCACCATAGGCAGTTTCTATTCTCTCCTTTTCCAGATATTCATACTGCTGTCCGTGAATACTGTAGGATATGAAAATCACAACAGCAGCGGCAACCAGCAGCAACAAAACGGAGATGCCTGTTCCCGTTGCCATGTTTTCGCTGATGTTTCCTATATGGGAATCGGAAAGTCCGGCAAGGAAGATCAGCAGCGCCGGGCTGATGATACAGAGCGCAACAGCTCCGGCGAGTGTCGGCGCTGTTTTCCGTCTCCATTCCATGAACGCGTTTGCTTCTTCCATCGATACACTCCGCACGGATGACTCCTCTGCGGCGTATTCCAGTATTTCTGTTCCTGTCTCTGATTTTAATTCGTCTTTTAACAGATAGTCGGTGCTGACACCAAAGATTTCAGCAAGACGGAGCACTTTCTGCAAATCCGGCGTGGACTGTGCACTCTCCCATTTGGATACCGCCTGCCGCGAGACGGAAAGTTTCTCCGCCATCTCTTCCTGTGACCATCCATTTTTCTTTCTCTCTTCTGTGATTTTTTCTGCCAAAATCATATTTGTTTTCTCCTGTTTTCCAGCTCTTTTTCAGTAATCTTTTTGCTGCAGCTCACAGCCATTCCATTCATTTCTGTTTTGGAAATGGATTGGCTGTTTCTGCTTCAAATCCTATCATTTTTTTCGGTTGCCTTCTACCAAATCGGGCTGGAAATGTGTCAACTGGCGGTTGCAGATGCTTATTTTTCAAGGATTTCCCGCATCTGCTGCATAATTTTTTTAATTTCATAAACCGATACGCTGTTTACGACTTCAAAATTGATCTGCTTTTCTTTTCCGCTGTATTTCACTTCATACTCTCTGGCTTTTTTTTCGTCATGGTCTTTGTACCGTGCTTTGCCGATCAGATAAGCATCTGAATTGGCCGTCTCGGGGTAGCCCGGGCCTTTTTCCAGTTCAAACAGCTCTTTCTTTTCTTTTAGATCCTTTTCCAGTCTGCTCAATTTTTCCAGAAACACCTGACAGACTTCAGGATAATGTTCTCTGATGTATATCAGATTTTTGTGCAGACATGTTGCGCTTTTTTCCATCAGATGACGTTCTGTTTCGTTCGTCAGATAATCAAACTCTCCCAGCTGTACTTCATCCCCCTGAATGGACCGCGCAAGCTGTTCAAACCAGTACATCTGCCGCGGCATACTGTCCGGGAACATGAAATATGTTGAAAACTCATGATCAATCATCGGCGCCAGACGCAGAATCTTATCGTCTTCACGGCAGACAAATGCGATGTTTTCGTAATGGTAGTTCTGATCGCCTTTCAAAATCGAAACGAGAATCTGCAGTACCAGCTCCTCCGCCATCGCCGGGTGGGTCTGGAAATAGTCGGATTCGAGGATTTCGGTGTAGTCGTAGAACATCTGGCAGTAATTGACGTAGTCATCAATATGGACTTTGTCGTCAGGATATTTTCGAAAGAACTCCAGCAGATTCAGCAGATGTTCTCCTTCCCCGTAAATCATCGGTGAAACTGTTCCATAATCGTAATATTTCTCCACCTCCGCCTCATACCCTTCGCAAAACGCAAGCTGATACTGCGGCGCCGGCATAAAATACGCATCAATCACCCATGACCAGAAAACCTCAGCATAGGCAAACAGCGGCGTAGACAGCGGTTTAGATTTTGTAAGCGGTTTAAAAACAACATCTCCTTCAAAAACCGGAAAATGCTTCTCCCCTTTCACAACCCCCACTGCCTCCGCTTTCAGATTGCCGGAACGGGCAGAATACTTATATTTCTTTGGCAGATAGGATGGTTTCTGTTTCATCTTAATCCTCCTGCAATGCTGCCAGATATCCCAGGATTCGTTCTTTTTTTCTGTCTGACAGATTCCGAAAGCCTTCCAGAATGATTTTTTCTGTTTCATTTCCTGCGCTCATTTCCGGATTTCCCGCATTTTGCTCTGTCTCATTCTCCCCCAGAAGTTCATACGGCGTAACCTTCAGCACTTCGCAGATTTTCAGTATTTTATCCGCCGACGGATTCGTGCCCTTTCTTTTCCAGTCGCTGATGGTGCTCTGGGAAATTCCGGTTTCTTCGGAGAATTCTTTCTGGGTCATGCCGTTTCGAAGAATTAGCTCAAAAATTTTTTCACTGATCATTTTGTATCTCACCTTTTTCACTTAGATTTTGTTTTACTATACCATAAAATTTCCTGCCCGTCATTTCCTCCAATGCTGAAAAAACGCCTCTTCCTGCGCTGTGCGGATTCCGTATTTTCTTCTGGCGATGTAGAATTTTGATTTCCAGCTTGAGGTCTGCACCGGGATTGCGGTGATGTGATGGAGGCGGACGATGTCCATGTAGGGGAGGATAGATATTCCAAAACCATTTTCCACAAGGCCGGTGATGACTTCGATTTCTTCGGCCTCACACACGGGTTTTACCTGGATGCCCTGTTCGGCGAAGATCTGCTCTTGGAGGCTGCGGAAGCCGCTCGTCCTGGAAAACATGACCTGCGGATACTTGGCTGCTTCTTTTAGTGTGATGTTCTCTTTCCCCTCCAGCGGATGACCTTCCGGGACGGCGGCCGCGATGTAAGATTCCCGGAGAGGATAATATTCGAGTTCTTCGGATTTCAGCAGTTCTGAGCAGAAGCCGATATCGTATTTTCCATCCAGCAGACCCTCCTCGATCTCTGGGGTCAGGCGGTTGTAGATGATAAACGGGAAGGTCGCGCCGAATTCCCGCAGCATATGTGGTATTGTTCCTGCCGCGAGCGGATATACGGTTCCGATCCGCACTGTCTTTTCTTCCGTCCGAAGGCCTGCCGCCCGCTCCTCCATTCGAAGATATGCGTCCAGAATCTCCTCGACATCCTGCATCAATTCTTTTCCGTAGCGGCTCAGGCTCACGTTTCGTCCTTCTTTCTGGAAGAGCGGAACACCGTACTCGTCCTCCAGTGTCTTGATCGCATGGCTGAGCCCCGGCTGGGAAATATTCAGCGCTTTTGCCGCTTTTCCATAGTGCTGCAGTTTTGCCAGCTCTGCAAAATATTTTAAATACTCGATATTCATAGATAGCCTCTTTTCCTGTTCTGCATCTATCATACCACTTTTCATTTAATTTTAGAATCAATTCATTCAAAATAATCATTTGTTTTTATCGGTTTCTGTGTCTATAATAAGCATAGTTTCAAGACCTTAACGTAATTTCATTCTCAGGAAAGAAGGATTTTTACTCATGAATACCAGAAAATTTCATCTTCCAGGCGAAGCGGCGCTTCTGATCGTGCTTCTGCTCAACCCTCTTGCCATTGATCTGATGTCAAAAAGCGTATTTGGAATTTCAACAATTTCCTCCGTGCCGCTCATCCTCAGCACAGCGTTTCCAGTTTTCAGTTTCGGAACGTGGAACTATATCTTTCAAACGCTGCTTGTCATCACCCTGATGGTCCTGAAGCGTTCGTTCTGTCCCGGCTATCTGTTTTCTTTTGTTGTCGGCATCGGATTCGGAAAAATGATCGATGTACACAATACCTGGGTTACCCTGCTGCCAAATGTTCTGTCGCTGAATGTGGTCTGCTTTTTCACCGGATTTCTTCTGATGTGCTTCGGCATCTGCCTCGCCAACAACTGCCTGCTGCCGATTGTCCCGACCGATATTTTTCCGCGGGATCTGTCGGAACTTCTGCATAAAAAGTATAACCAGATCAAGACAACCTTTGATCTCACCTGTCTGACAACGACCGTAATCCTGTCCCTTGTAATCCTTCACCATCTTTACGGAATCGGCATCGGAACTTTCTTCTGTGCTTTTATGACGGGACGAACCGTATCTCTGGTTCAAAAATTCATTGGAAATCATGTAGAATTTTACCGTCTGACGAAAAAAGAAATGGTAATGCCTGGGAAAAAGATGCGCCATGCATAAAAAAACTGCCCGAATTCCAGTTTTTCTGTTGAAATTCGGGCAGTTTTTTATGCGTTCTGCTCCGCTTCTACTTCCCGGTTGATCTCATCCTCGCTGTCAGCCATGGCCTGCATTGTCATAGTCAGCAGTTTTTCCAGCGGCCAGTCAAGCTGCTCGGCGCCCCGCTCAATGACTTCCCGCGAACATCCAGCCGCAAAGCCTTTGCTCTTATATTTTTTCTTCAGGGATTTCAGTTCCATATCTTTTGTACTCTTCGAAGGCCGCATCAGCGCAGCCGCCCAGATCAGGCCTGTCAGCTCATCTGCGGCAAACAGCACCTTTTCCATCTCGTGAACCGGCTCCACATCCAGCGTCACGCCGCACTCGATGGTAATGCCGTATCCGTGTGATACAACACCATGAATGATATCCTCCGATACGCCGCCTTCCCGCAGAAGCTCCGGCGCTTTCAGACAGTGCTCGGCCGGATACAGTTCAAAATCAATATCATGCAGCAGGCCGACAATTCCCCAGTGCCCCTCTTCTGCTCCATAGCCGAGTTCTCTCGCATACCATTTCATCACAGCCTCTACGGTAAGCGCATGCTGAATATGGAAGGGATCTTTGTTGTATTTTTTTAATAAGGCAAACGCCTCGTCTCTTGTAATTTCACTCATGATCTGTTTTCTCCTTTTTCTTCCCTGATTTTCCAGAATCTGTGAATCTGAATTGTAATTTCATCCATTATATACCCATATTCATACCGTATCAATAGGTTTATTCAGACTTTTTCCTATCCCCCATACAAAAAACGCTGCTTCACTCCCCCTTTTCGGAAGATGAAGCAGCTTTTTTTTCTGCAATCGTCTTACAGCAGTTCCGGTTTCAGCCGTACGGCGAATTTTATTTCGTTTTCTTTCAACTGATACTTCTCCAGCAGCATCGGTCCGCAGCTTGCCGATCCGATCCCGGCCTGGCGGTAGTCGATGCAGAAAACAGTGCTTCCGCACGGCCGAAGCTCATAGTTGTGGGCTTTCGCGGTCAGCTCCTCCTGCGTGTAAATAGATGCCTGGAATGAGAAGGTTTTCTCGCCCACTGCCGTCAATACCGCACGATCACTGGCAAGACTTGCATAATCGCAGTCATAGTGGCTGCCGTTCTCCTGCGGGCGGATGTAATCCTCCTGCTGTTCTGCCGGTGTGCTGTGGAAAACGCCGTGATAGCTTGCCTGGTGCTTATCCACGTAGCTCTCCACCGGGCCGAGGCCGCAGTAGGTCAGTTCTGCAAACGATTCCGGCAGGAACAGGCGCAGGCCAAAACGCGGCAGAACCGGGAATACCGGGTCTTTCTTTGCTTCTACATGGACATCGGTCGTTCCGTCGCTGTAAATTGTCCATTTAATCACACCCGCAAGGATCCGCTGCAGAGCCGGAGACGAAATCGAATAGCTTGTCTCGATCTCCACGCAGCCGTTTTCTTCTTTTGCCGTTGTCTCATACGCCCGCGTCACGGTGCGGTCATACTGCGCACGCATCCAGGTATTCTTGATATTGCGGTCATTGTCTGTCGGCGCACGCCAGATGTTCAGCTCCATCGGGCGGTCGAGCAGATTCTGGTTGGCATAGCACATTCCCTCGAACAGGCCGGTGAACTTATTATAGGTATAGCTGAACTGTTCCGTCGATACCGTCAGATAATGATCGTCCTCTTTCCATCCAAACGAAGCCGTTCCCTCCGGGCGCTTCATCATCTCTTTTGCCTTCTGGTTCTGATTGTCTTTCGTTTTCACCGGAACTTCTTCAAATCCCAGTTCGAACTGCTCCGGCAGCACCTCAGTGGCCTGTTTCTGATACCAGGTAACCTTCAGCGCACATTTTCCCTGCTCCGGCACGGAAATGGCAAGCGGAATCGTCTTCTCACAGCCTGCCGCAAGCTCCAGCAGTGCTTCATCTGTAATCTTGCCGCTCTCCGTCACTTCGCCGTCCACAAGCACCTCATAGCCGAGCACAGCGTAATCTTTCAGATTCACAAAATTCATATAGTTTTTGATGGTCAGTGTACCCTTTTCGGCATCATATCCCGTCACGCGCACCGGACGATACACGTTTTTAAATTCCATCAGCCCCGTATGCGGTGTGCGGTCCGGATAAACAAGTCCGTCCATGCAGAAGTTGCCGTCGTGCGGATACTCGTTGTGGTCGCCGCCGTACGCGTACATCTTCTTTCCCTCGATCGTTTTTCCCATATCAATCGCGTGGTCGCACCACTCCCAGATAAAGCCGCCGCACATCTTCTCCTCGCTGTGGATCAGTTCAAAGTAATCTTCAAGATCTCCCGGGCCGTTGCCCATCGCATGGCAGTATTCGCACATGATATACGGCTTATCCCCGTACTCCACCAGCTCTTTTTTGATCTCCTCGAGTGATGGATACATGCGGCTGTAGAGGTCGAGGTTGCTGTAATCGTATTTCTTCGGATCATCCACATACCGTGCCGACTCATAGTGCGTCAGTCGCGTCGGATCAAATTCCTTCGTCCACTTTAAGGCCGCCTCGAAGGTACAGCCGTATGCGCACTCATTTCCCATCGACCAGATGACAACGCTCGGGCGGTTTTTATCGCGCTCTACGCAACGCTGTGTGCGGTCTACGGTTGCCTCGGTAAATACCGGATTGTTCGCAATTAGTTTATTCCAGTTCTTCGCATACTCTTCCCAGCTCGTGTAATTCGCATAAATTTCCTCTGTGCCGTGACTCTCATTGTCCGCCTCATCGATGACATAAAAACCGAGACGGTCATAAAGCTGATAACAGTACGGCGCATTCGGGTAATGGCTGGTCCGGATCGCATTGATGTTGTGCTCTTTCATTACCTTCAGATCTTTTTTGATCTGTGCAAGGCTGATTGCAAATCCCGTCACCGGATCGCTGTCGTGGCGGTTTGTTCCGTGGAATTTGATCTTCACGCCGTTCAGGTACAGCACACCGTCCTTCGCGTGGATCTCACGGATGCCGACATGATCAGTGATCACCTCACCCGCCGTCTCCAGCACCAGCGTATACAGATACGGCTCCTCGGCATTCCACAGATGTGCATCTTTTACATGCATCTGAACCGTATCGCCGCCAAACGCTGCCTCTGCCACAAGATGATTTTCTGTATCAAACAGCTTTGCCGTTCCTTCCTGCGGTTCCCCGTCATTCCAGGTAATCGCAATCGAAACTTCTCCATTCTGGTACGATGCGTCCGGCGCTGCCTTTACAAAGTAATCGCGGATGCCTTTTTCTGGTCTTGCAAGCAGATAGACATCGCGGAAAATGCCGCTCATGCGGAATTTGTCCTGATCCTCGAGATAGCTTCCATCGCACCATTTCAGCACCAGTACGGCGATGGTGTTGGTGCCATCTTTTAAGAAGTCTGTTACATCAAATTCACTCGTAGAATGAGACACCTGGCTGTAGCCGACGAAGCTGCCGTTCATCCACACGTAGAAACAGGAATCCACGCCCTCAAAATTCAGGAATGCCCTCGGTGCTTCCTCCTGTTTTTTCCACTCGAACGTTCTCACGTACGCACCGCACGGGTTCTCATACGGCACATACGGCGGATCCACCGGGAACGGGTAGCGGACGTTCGTATACTGATGGTGGTCATGGCCATAATTCTGCCAGACGGACGGCACCGGAATCGTCTCGAATGCAGAAGTGTCGTATCCTTCTGCGAAAAACTCCTCTTTTACATCGTAAACACTGGTAAAATAGCGGAATTTCCAGTCGCCGGAAAGCAGAAAAAAGCGGTCCGACGCCTCCCGGTTCTCCACCAGATCCTCCATGCGGCGGGATGCCGGAATGTAGTAGGCACGGTTCGGCATGGTATTCACATGCAGGTGATCGAAATCTTCGAAATATTTTGGAACAATCATCTCTTTTTAAGTCCTCCTTATTCTGTCTTTTGTTTCCAATATCGGCACCGAAACACACGCGGTCCCGGTGCCGATCAGGTTTTCTGTTATTCTTTTACTTTTTCCATGCAGGAAGAACGCCTTCGTAATTCATGCCATAACCGTAGTCATAGTTATGTCCTTCGCTGTCAATATAGGTTTCCATATCCAACGCACGGTCCTCGCTCTGCTCCTCAACCGCATCCATATCCTTCGGCATCTGGATCGGCAGACGGCCGGTCGGGTTGTAACCGCCGAAGACAACGTCGAGCACAGCGGCTCTCGAAACACCGAACTCTGCGACGATCGCATCGGCTTCGGCTTCAAATTCATGCATCACCATCGGGTTGTTGACGGTTGCGCAGACGATCACCGGCTTGTCGCCCATCGCGCGGCGGCATTCGAGAATATTGTCGAGATCAGCCTCGTTGTAGGCAGTGTTTGTCTTTCCAAGATAGCTGCGGTTCGTGAAATTCTCGCGGAAATCACCGCCGGCAATGCTCACCTCACGCGCTTTTTTCGCCGTATACGGGCGGTACTGCAGTGTAATCGGCAGATAGCCGTTGCCGCCGTTCGCAAGATCTTCGGTGGAATACGGGTTGCATGCCGGGCTTTCGATAAATACCAGCGCCACATCGGCCTCCTCCGGTGATGCCACGCGTGTACCGTACTTGGACGGCAGTCCATCCGGCAGCGGATCTTCGGTTTTTGCCGGCAGATCGATGCGGAAGAACGCTTTGGACGGTCCGATCTTTCTCTCCGGAATATAAACCTTCAAACCTTTCTTCAGCGGCAGCACACCCTTCTGTCCTTCCGGTGCGCGTTTCGCACTGTTTTTCAGCAGGACGATGGATTTCTGCTGTGCCTCATAGCCATGGCGGCAGAACTCTTCGCATCCTACAATCTTTGCGGATTCTTCCGGATCAAGATACGGGTCCTCAAACAAACCGCAGTGGAAAATGTTGATCAGAAGACGTTTGGCGGACAGCTCCATGCGCTCACGCATCGCTTTCTCGCCGTATTTCTCACAGCCGATCTTATACGCCTCGACAATCGGACCGGACTCGCTGTTTCCGCCGAACTGGTCAACGCCGTTTGTGATCGCCAGCAGACACCGTTCTGCCTCGGTCATATCCTGCACGCCGTAGCAGCGGCTTCCAAATCCCTCAATCGTCTTCTCCGGATCCTGGGTGATGCCCCAGTCGGTGCAGACAATGCCTTTGAATTCATATTTTCCGCGCAGCAGATCCTTGATCAGGTACTCGCTGTAGGAGTTTCCGACGTTCTTGCCGTTTTTCTTGTCCACGCCGTAGGATACGGTGTAGTACGGCATAACCGCGGATGCGCAGTCGGTCGGTCCGTCCAGGTGGAAGGCTGCCTCGGTAAACGGTTTTAAATGCTCCTCAAAATTTCCGGTCGGATAAACGGCAAACTGTCCGAATGCATAGTGTGCATCGCGTCCGGCCTCTCCGGTGCCGCCGCCCGGCCAGTGTTTGACCATCGTGTTGACGCTGTCTTTTCCCCAGCCGTCTGCTTCCCCTTCCGTTGTCTGCATACCGTCACAGTACGCTTTGGTAAGCTTTTTGGACATCTCCACTTCTTCGCCTAACGTATCGACAAAGCGCATCCATCTCGGCTCGGTGCAGAGGTCGATCTGCGGTCCGAGTGCCGTTGTGATGCCGAGTGCCCGGTATTCACGGGAGGCATCCTTTGCAAACTGTCCGGCTACTTCCGGGTCAAAGCATGCTGCAAAGCCGACACCCTCCGGCCATTTGCTGATCTCGCTTCCGCCGCTCTTGAACTCTGCGCCGGAATCCTTTGCTCCGTTCCGCGGATCAGAGGAGAGGTTGATCGGAATACCATACGGCAGTGTCTCCGCCCGTTTCTGCAGCTCATTGCTCCATTTTGCGGAAATCTCCGGGCTTTCCACGTTCGTCAGCAGGATATGGCGGATGTGCTCGTCCTCCAGAAATTCTTTCTGCTGATCGGAAATCGCATACGGTTCTTTGCCGGATTCCAGATACGTTTTTCCGTCAAACGTTCCCTGGAACGGACCGCCCGGCATCGGCGGTACGGCCTGGTGCGGTGAGTACAACATAAGGCCAGCGATCTCCTCGATGGAAAGACGGCCCGCAAGGTCTGCGGCTCTCTCTTCATCAGAGAGACGCCAGTCCTCATACGGCAGCAGTTCACCGGTTTTTGCCAGGTCTTTAAAGTAATATCCATCTTTTTCCAATACTTTTACGCCGGACTCTTCTGCCCAGGCGATCGTTTTTCCGCCCTCCTGGCTGATCCGGTTAATTCCGTTTTTCGTTGTTTTCTCCATAAGTTTCACCCTTCTTTTCCCAATTTATTTTGTTTCAACTCACAGTCGGTATTTTCACGGAGTCTGACATGTCGAGAATAGTTCGACTGTGATTTGCCTCATGTCAGTGGAGGATACCGATTTCTCTCCGCCTGCCACTGCCGTTATGTTTCTTTTAACAATTCATCCCACCGCTTTAGAAGCGGGGGACTTCTTGTCTACTGGTGTTAAAGTAAATACTGCACTGTTTTCCGTCGTGCTGCTGTTGCCGATCATCACCGTAAAGGTACCCGGCTCGCTGCCGAAGGTTCCGTCGAGCCGGTAGTAGCGCAGATCCTCTTCGGTAATATAGAACGTAACCTCCTGCTCCTCACCCGGGGCAAGCTCTACTTTCCGGAAACCTTTCAGCTCTTTCACCGGACGAACCACATCGGAATAATCATCGCGGATGTACAGCTGAACAACCTCGCAGCCTGCAGCATCACCGGTATTCTTCACGGTTACTTTTGCTGCAATTCTGCCATTCTTATCCATCTCGTTCTGGTCAAGCACGACATCCGAAACGGCAAATGTCGTGTAGGAAAGACCATAGCCGAACGGATACAGCGGTGCATTCGGAATGTCAAGATATTTGGAGCGGAACCGCTCTTTCATGCCCGGCAGATTCGGTCTTCCGGTGGAATACTCGTTGTAGCTGACCGGTGCCTGGCCCACGCAGTACGGGAAGCTCATCGGCAGCTTGCCGGACGGATTTTTCTTTCCGGTCAGGACATCCACAACAGCGCTTCCGCCCTCGGTTCCCGGGAACCATACCTCGAGAATGGCTTTTGCTTTAGCGCTGATTTCCCGCAGATCCAGCGGGCGGCCGTTGAACAGAACGACAACCACATTCGGGTTGACGGCCAGCACTTTGCGGAACAGCTCCATCTGGATTTCCGGCACATCGATCATGGCACGGCTGGTCGCCTCGCCGCTCTGCAGATAATGCTCACCCATCGGCATTACCACGAGATCGGCCTCTTTTGCTGCCTGTAGTGCGCTCTGCTCCATGGCAGCAAGCTCTTCCTCACTGTATTTTTTCGGTGTCGTCTCGGTAAATCCGATCAGCTCCACATCGTTTCCGATAACCGGGCATCCTTCTGCATACGTGGTGCGTGATGCGTCGAAGACTTTCTCGGCTGCTTCCTGAATCGTCACGCAGTCCTTGCTGTCGCCGGTGAAGGACCAGCTGCTCTTGATTTCATGATTGTTGGTATACGGGCCGACAAATGCGATCTTTTTCGCAGTGTCGAGCGGCAGTACGCCGTCGTTTTTCAGCAGGACGAAGGATTCCTCCGCTGCTTTTTTCGCCAGTGCACGGTGCTCCGGGCAGAGGTTGTATGCTTTCTCTTTCTCGGCATCCGCATCTTTATATGGATTTTCAAACAGTCCCAGTTTGTTTTTCAGCTCCAGAATCCGCAGGCAGCACTCGTCAATCAGATGCTCGTCCACTTCACCTTCTTCTACGAGACGGCAGAGGTTTGCGGCGTAAACGGATGTCATCATATCAATATCCACGCCTGCCTCCAGCGCTTTTTTCGCTGCATCGGCGGCATCTTTCGAGCTTCTGTGGGCAACGGTTTCCAGAATGGCTGCAAAGTCAGAAATCAGCACGCCGTCAAATCCCATCTCGCCGCGCAGGATATCGCGCATCAGCCATTTGTTGGTGCTCGCCGGAACGCCGTTGATCGTGTTGAATGATGTCATCACCATCGCTGCGCCCGCATCAATGCCTGCTTTGTATGCCGGAAGATAGAATTCACGGAAGGTATGCTCTGAGAGCTCTACGGTGTTGTAATCTCTTCCTGCGACTGCTCCGCCGTAGCCTGCAAAGTGTTTGATGCAGGAGGCAACTTTTCCCGGTGTTTTTAAATCATCGCCCTGGAAGCCTTTTACGATCGCCTCGGAAAAGCGGCTGTTCAGGTACGGATCTTCGCCTGTGGATTCCACAACGCGGCCCCATCTCGCATCGCGCACAAGGTCAACCATCGGAGAAAAGGTAACGTGAAGTCCGGCCGCGGATGCTTCTTTTGCGGCTGCAGACGCGCACTCGCCGGAGAGCTCCGGATCAAAAGTGGCTCCCTGCGCCAGCGGCGCCGGGAAAATGGTCTTCATGCCGTGAATGACATCCATCATAAACAGCATCGGGATGTGATGCGGCTGTTTTGCCATATAGTCGTCCTGCAGTTTTTTCATCGTATCGGCGCCTGCTGCTCCCAGAATGGAGCCTGCCATCTCCAGATCCTCTTTTCCGATTCCCATATCGTTTGCCGGACCGGTCAGAACGCTGTTTTCATCTCCCAGATAAAATGCTCCGCTTAACTGAAGCATCTGGTCCACTTTCTCTTTCAGCGACATATCCGCCAGCAGCTTTTCCAAATCTGTCTGTTTCATTGAAAAACCTCCTGTTTTTTATTTTCAGAATTTTTGGTTTTCTATCCCATTTGTTTCTATTTTACGGCATAACTCTGCATAAAACAATCTATTTTTTTGACTCTTTTCTCTACGATTTTAACAAAAGAAGCGCGCCTGCCATCGCTTTTTCCATTCTGGCAGACACGCTCCGTTTTTTATAATTTGATTCCTTTTAATGCCGCGGCAAATGCATTGTTTACCGGCTCTTCGGCCTCTTTTTTCTGTTTTTTCAGGTAGGCTGCCACATCCCGCTTCGTCACGCCTCCGCCCTCTTTTTTGCGGCGCTCCTGGAATTTTGTCATGCGCTCCTTGTGCCCGCAGGAGCAGACAAACGTCGCATCCTCGCCTTTTCCGATCATCTCCATGCGCTTATGGCAGACCGGGCATCTCGCATTCGTCGTACGGGAAACCGTTTCACGGTAGCCGCACTCTCTGTCCTGGCAGACGAGCATCTTTGCATTCTTTCCATTGACTGCCAGCAGCCGTTTTCCGCAGTTCGGGCACTTCTTGTTTGTCAGGTTATCATGGCGGAATGTTCCCTCTTCCGTTTTGATTTCCTCAATCAGTTCCACCGTGTAGCTCCGGATCTCTTTCATAAAGGCATCGCGCCGCTTCTTTCCCTTTGCGATTTCGTTTAACTGCATCTCCCAGCTTGCCGTCAGCTCCGGCTTTTTGAGATCCGCCGGCACCAGCTTCAGAAGCTGGCGTGCTTTCGAGGTCAGATAGATCTCATTCCCCTTTTTCTCCAGCAGAAAGCTGCGGAACAGCTTCTCAATGATATCTGCGCGGGTCGCAACCGTTCCAAGGCCGCCCGCCTCGCCGATCGTTTTCACAAGACTGCTGTCGCGGTTTTCCATGTAACGGACCGGATTCTCCATCGCGGAAAGCAGCGTTCCTTCCGTAAAGCGTGCCGGCGGCTTTGTCTTTCCCTCCCGGAGGCTGATCTTTGGCTGGTCGAACTTCATGCCTGCCTGCAAAAGCGGCAGATTCTGCTCCCGCACCTCTTCTTTCGCCTCGTCCTCGTCGTCATACCGGTTATCCTCGTACGCCTCCTGCCAGCCTTTCTCGACCATGCGCTTTCCACGCGCCGTAAAGCATTCTTTTTCGATGGAAGCCTGGATCACAGTCTCCTCGTATACGCAGGGCGGCAGCAGCACCGCAAGAAAACGGCGCACCACGAGATCATAAATGCGGCGTTCCTCATTGGAAAGTGCAGAAAGCTGCACATACTGCTCCGTCGGGATAATGGCGTGGTGATCGGAAACCTTTGCATCATTCACAAAACCTGGCTTTTCCTTCAGCGGACGGCGCTTCGCCTGCTGTGCCAGCGTCTTGTACGGTCCGATACTCACGGCATCGAGGCGCTCTTTTAAAGTCGGTACAATATCCTTTGTCAGATACCGCGAATCCGTCCGCGGATACGTGAGGACTTTGTGCGTCTCATAGAGGCTCTGCATCAGATTCAGGGTCTGTTTTGCCGAATAACCGAACCGTGCACTGGCATCGCGCTGCAGCTCCGTCAGATCGTAGAGCAGCGGCGCCTCTTTCTGTTTTTTCTTCTTTTCTACTTTTTGCAGGATAAGCGGATACCGTTTTGCTTTTTCTGCGATCTGCTTTGCCTTTTCCGGATCAGAAATCCGTGTCCCGCCCGATTTTTCGTCCTTCCAGGTGTATACTGCGCCGCCTGCTGCTGCCATTACGGTGTAGTACGGCTTCGGGACAAATTCTCGGATTTCCTGCTCGCGCTGTGCAATCATGGCGAGCGTCGGTGTCTGCACACGGCCGCAGGAAAGCTGTGCATTGTATTTGCATGTCAGTGCCCGCGTTGCGTTAATGCCGACAAGCCAGTCCGCCTCTGCACGGGAAACAGCAGCCCGGTAGAGATTATCGTACTCTTTCGCATCTTTCAGGCTGGCAAATCCCTCACGGATTGCCTTGTCGGTAACGGACGAAATCCAGAGACGCTTACACGGCTTCTGATTGTGCGCCTTGTCAAGAATCCACCGCGCCACCAGCTCGCCTTCACGGCCGGCATCTGTCGCAATGACCACCTCACCGACATCTTTCCGCGCAAGCTGTGTCGTCACAGCGTGATACTGTTTTCCCGTCTGCGGAATGACCTTGATCTGCAGTTTCTCCGGCATCATCGGCAGAACTGCCATATTCCATTCCTTATACTTTTTATCATAGTCCTCCGGGTCTTTTAAGGTCACAAGGTGGCCGAGCGCCCAGGTCACAATGTACTGGTTTCCTTCCAGTGCTCCGTTTTCTTTTTTCGCACATCCGAGCACGCGTGCAATATCGCGTGCCACAGATGGTTTTTCTGCAATTACCAGAGTTTTCATGAAATGTCTGCTCCTTTTATAGCTCTTTATACTGTTTTATAATTTCATCCCGGTCTTTTCCGAGAATAAAGTAATAATCAATCTGTCCGTCCCCGGCGGTATGAAGATACGTTCCAAACGTCCGCACATTGCACAGCAGTGCCGTTCTGGAAGCGGCGGCTGCAATACCATAGCCGCGGTTTGAGACGACAAGCGGCATCCGCGCCTGCTTTCCGCCAAACGAGACGTAGCGCGCCTTCGCGGTCAGATCCAGCCACTCTGTCGAGAGAATGCCCTTGGCTTTCAGCTTTTCGGAACCGCTCCAGTCAAAAAATGTCCATGTCATGCCGCCGTCGATCATGCGCGGCTCGTCTCGTTTCTCGGAAAGAACCAGTTTGTGATCCGGCGTAAAGAACTGCACCGCGCCGTCCTTTTTTTCCACCATGACACGCAGCTTCTCTGTCTCGACAAGAACCGCCGTCTTCGATTCCTTTGCACTCCAGGGGAACAAGGTATCCGCCTTTGGCTTCCAGTACGTGTCCTGGACTTTTGCCGTCACACCTTTTACGAAGCTGATGCGGATGACCTCCGGCGTAATCGGCGTGATGCGCAGAATGCCGTACATGCTCGCCATCTCAACCGCTGCTTTTCCTTTCTTTGCCCATTTCACCGCGCACTTGATCCTCGAATGCCCCTTCATGCGCAGCAGTTCATTTTCCGGAATTGCCCCAAAAGCGTAGGGCGATGTATTCATGTGCTCTGGCTGTTCAGCTTTTTCTGACTGTATTCCTGCAGTCGCCGGTCTGCTGCCCGGTGCTTTGCCGCCTGTCTTTCCACGGTAGGCGGCACCGGCAAAGACAGCAGAAACTCCTTCCGGCGCACGCTGCTGCATCGTCTTTGCGGCAATTTCTTTTCCTGTTTCTGCCGCTGCTTTCCGCATGCCCGTACTGCTTTTTGGCATCACCGCTGTTCCCGTCGTGCTTGTATTTCCAGGCGCCCTTCCCGGTATCTGCTCCGGCTTAATTACAATCCTTTTTGGTCCGTGGCTGTTCCGCTCGTCCATCTCCTGGATGCCGATCGCGCGGTTCTCCTCACGCGTCTCTTTTTGCGTCAGCGAAACCTTCTCATACTCTTTCGCCTTCGTCAGCGTCTCCATGGCAAATTCCTGGTTGTGACGGCCCTTTGGCGCTTTCTTTGCAAGGATTCCTGTGAGTTTTCCCGTATACAGCACTGCCAGCTCATGCAGCGCACGCGTTGCCGCTACATAAAGCAGCTTTACCTGTCCGTCATTCTCCGGATATTTTTCTTCTGTCGGATCAAGAAGCAGCACCGCGTCAAACTCGAGTCCCTTCGTATACGCAACCGGAAGCACCATCACGCCCTCGCCAAATTCTGCCGTCTCGAGATTCTCCTCCACAACCGGCACATATTTTTTCAGCTTCCGCGCCGTCGCAGCCGCTTCTGCCTCATCCCGGCATACAACGGCAATTGTCTCATATCCCTGCTCCTGCCACGCTTTGATCTTCTGCACTCCAGCTGCCAGAAGCGCAGCCTCATCCGCAAACGCTTCCTTTTGCACCGTCGTTCCATGCCGCAGCACCGGCTCCACCGGATAAATCGCAAAATCCCCGTGCCGCAGGATTTCATTTGCAAAATCGGAGATCTCCACCGTGTTCCGGTAACTCTTCCGCAGAACGCCGAACGCATCGTACGTGCCGGTCAGAATCA
>ERZ1106963.2402-NODE-2402-length-18667-cov-19.341661_pt1 | contig 18667 bp, 17 predicted proteins | sample MGYA00403681_ERZ1106963 | MGnify/ENA primary metagenome ERZ1106963 (study PRJEB35170, sample SAMEA104062407) | human gut metagenome | biome: human gut; feature: human-associated habitat; material: faeces | place: Denmark | collected 2012-05-03 ...
GGGTGACCTGTTGGGTGATCTTGTAGCCGTAGGTACCTTCCGGCTCCTGCGCCACTACGGACAGCACAATGGCATCCAGTAGCGCAGCACTGATGGGAAAACTCATGTGGGAACAGCCTCCTTACGGTGTGGTCTGCTTCTATAATATTATATAGCATATAATATTGCACAAGTCAAGAGAAAGGCACAAAAAACACCGCTGCGGGTTTTCCACAGCGGTGCAAGGTTGCGTATAAAACTTAGTTTTCAGAGGAGATATCCTGACCGAAGTACTTCTCGCTCAGCTCCTTCAGGGTGCCGTCGGCGCGCAGCTCATCGATGGCGTTGTTGACGGCTTCCAGCAGGGTGGCGCTGTTGTCGCCCTTGCGCAGGGGGATGGCAACGTGGGAGGCATCCTCAGTCTGGGCCACGATCTTGAAGTCGGCATCCGGATGGACGTTCAGGTAATCGTAGAAGGAGACATCCGCATTCAGGGTCGCGTCAATGCGTCCGGCAGCCAGCAGCTGGATGGTTTCCTCCAGGGTGTCGATGCCCTGCACGGTGGCACCGTAGCTCTCAGCCAGCTCCATGTAGGTGGAAGCCAGGCTGTTGGCAGTGGTCTTGCCCTTCAGGTCCTCAAAGGTCTTGATCTCGTCGTTGTCCTTGCGGACGGCCAGAGCGGTGTGGATGTAACCGTAGGGAGTGGTGAAATCATAAGTCAGGGCGCGCTCGTCGGTGACCTCCACGCCGTTGCAGACCATGTCAAAGCGTCCAGCGTCCAGACCGGCGAACAGGCTGTCCCAATCACTCTCCACATACTCCGGCTCCACGCCCAGCTTTTCGGCAATGGCGCGGGAGACCTCAACATCATAGCCCACCAGAGTGTCGCTCTCGTCATGGTAGCTCCAGGGTTGCCATGCGCCCTCCAGTGCCACGATCAGCTTGCCACTGGCCTGAATGGCAGCCAACTGGTCAGCAGAAGAACCGGCAGCAGAGGATGCACCGGCGCTTGCGGCGGTGGAGGTGCTGCTGTTGGAGCAGCCGGACAGGGTCAGAACGCCGGCGGCGGCCATGACACTCAACATCGAAATAAAAGTTCTGCGCTTCATAGTTAAGATCCTTTCATAGAAAAAGCTGTATCAAGAGGACGGCGGGGAGTTTCCTAAGCAAATGTTCCGCTGGGGTGGGACCCTGTTGCCGCAGGCAATAGGGCGGGCGATGGAATGGCCCGAAGCATTTGCGTGGAAAGCTCCCCGTCGGCTATCCCTTATGCTGTGTGCTCGATCTTCCGCAGGAACTCCCGGGTCCGCTCCTCGCGGGGATGGGCAAAGAATTCGTGGGAAGGGGCCTGCTCCACCACCACGCCGTTCTCCATGAATACCGTCTTGGAGGAGACGTTGCGGGCAAAGCCCATCTCGTGGGTGACCACCAGCATGGTCATGCCCTCTTCGGCCAGCTTCCGCATGACAGAGAGCACCTCGCCGGTCAGCTCCGGGTCAAGGGCACTGGTGGGTTCGTCAAAGTAAATGATCTCCGGGTCGGTGGCAAGGGCGCGGGCAATGGCAACGCGCTGCTGCTGTCCGCCGGAAAGCTGGCGGGGATAGTAGTCAGCCCGGTCGGCCAGACCGACCTTTTCCAGCATCCGTCTGCCGATCTCATCCGCCTGCTCTTTGGGCATCCTGCGGGCAACGATCAGGCCCTCGGTCACATTCTGCAGGGCGGTCTTGTTCCGGAACAGGTTGTAGTTCTGGAACACAAAGGCCGTTTTTTTGCGCAGGCGGGCAATGTCGGCCCGGGAGATCCTGCCAAGATCGAAGGATTCGCCGTCGAACACCAGAGTGCCGCTGTCAGCGGTCTCCAGAAAGTTCAGGCAGCGCAGCAGGGTGGTCTTGCCGGAGCCGGAAGGGCCCAGAATGGCAACAACATCTCCCTTTTCCACACTCAGGTCCACGCCGTTCAGGACGTGCAGTGCGCTGTGCACCCGGCGGGCAGTGCCGCGCGGGAAAGGCCCGATGTGGAAGCGGGGCTTGTCATCGTAGGTGTAAAATGTTTTGTGGATGTCTTTGATCTCTAACATGGCCATACCGTCCACCCCTTTCTCACTGGAAACCGTGCGCGTTCAGCTGCCGCTCCACCAGCGCCTGCAGCTTGGTGATGATGGTGCAGAACAGCAGGTAGACCACAGCCACCTCGCAGTAGATGGGCAGGAAAATGTAGGTGCGGGCTGCCACACGCTGGCCTGCCATGAACAACTCTGCCACCGTGATGTTGGAGGCCAGAGAGGTGTCCTTGATCATGCTGATGAGGGAGTTGGACAGGGAGGGCACAGCGGTGCGCAGGGCCTGCGGCAGAACGATGCGGCGCATGATCTGCCACCAGGTCATGCCCACGCAGGAACCGGCCTCCAGCTGGCCCTGGGGCACGCTTTCCAGCGCGCCGCGCATGGTCTCGGCGCAGTAGGCACCCTCGTTGAAGGCAAAGGCGATGACGGCTGCCGGAAAAGCATCCAGCATGATGCCCAGGCTGGGCAGGCCGTAGAAGATGATGAACAGCTGCACCAGCAGCGGCGTGCCCCGGATGACCCAGATGTAGAACCGGGCAATCTGGCGCAGCACCGGAACATTGGCGTACTGCACCAGCGCAACAGCCACTGCAATGACCATGGCAAGGCTGAAGGAGATCAGGGTCAGGGGAATGGTCATGGTCAGGCCTGCCGTCAGGATGCGGGGCAGGGCCTCCCACAGCACGCTGACCGTGCGGTTGGTAAGAAGTGCTTCAAACATATTTTTCTTCCTTATTGACAAAAAACGGTGGAATATCTTTAGGATACACCTTAAACTATGGTTCAGGTCAAGAGCATATCCTACAATTCCTACCAAAATACTATAGCATGAAATGGAGACAAGTGCAATCCATTGGCGAAAATCTTTCACTCTGGCCAAAAACAAAAGAAAACACCGGTTAACTTTGTGCAGACTGGCAAGGAGTTGACGCGGTACGATGTTTCGTGTAAAATGGAATCAGACAGGCCCCGTGCAGGAAGCGCGGGGAACAGGCCGGGCACACAAGCAGCCCGGCGCATACGGAGGACAAAACACAATGAAGCATAAAATTGGTATTCTGGGTGCAGGCACCTGGGGCATGGCTCTGGCGCGGATGCTGACGGTGAGCGGCAATGACGTGACCGTGTGGTCGGCGCTGGAACAGGAGATCGACAACCTTTCCACCACCCGGGTCCACCCCAATCTGCCCGGCATGACCATTCCGGCAGAGATGAAGTTCACCAAGAGCGTGGAAGAGGTGTGCACGGACAAGGAGATCCTGCTGTTCGCGGTGCCGTCGGTGTTCGTGCGCTCCACCGCAGCCAAGGCCCGGCCCTTTGTGCCGGACGGTCAGATCATTGTGGACGTTGCCAAGGGCATTGAAAAGGATACCCTGTTCACCATGACGGAGATCCTGGCCGATGAGCTGGGCAAAGAGGGCGGCCCCAAGGGGGTGCGTCTGGTGGCCCTGAGCGGCCCCACCCACGCCGAGGAGGTGGCGATCGACCTGCCCACCACCATCGTTTCGGCCAGCAAGGATATGGAAGCGGCCAGATTCGTGCAGACGGTGTTCACCAACAACGTCATGCGTGTGTATACCAATGAGGACATCAAGGGCGTGGAACTCAGCGGTGCCATGAAAAACGTCATTGCGTTGGGCGTGGGCATCTCCACCGGCCTGGGCTATGGCGACAACGCCCGTGCCGCCCTCATCACCCGCGGCATTGCCGAGCTTGCCCGGCTGGGCGTGGCCATGGGCTGCAATGTCCACACCTTTGCCGGTCTGGCCGGCATCGGTGACTTGATCGTGACCGCCACCAGTATGCACAGCCGCAACAACCGGGCCGGCATCCTCATCGGCAAGGGTGAGACCCCGGAGCAGGCCGTGAAGGAGGTGGGCATGGTGGTTGAGGGCATGAACGCCCTGCCCGCCGCGCTGGAGCTTGCCGCCAAGTATCAGGTGGAAATGCCCATCGTTCAGACCGTGAACGCTGTCGTGAACAAGGGCATGAGCGCCGCCGAGGCGGTACGCTCCCTGATGGACCGTGACCCCAAGAACGAGCTGCCCCAGAGTTACGAAAAGTAATATTTTTTTCATCGAGAGGGACGACCCTCTCCGTCATTGCTTCGCAATGCCACCTCTCCCGAGGGGAGAGGTTTGGTGCTGTACTTTACGGCATCAAAAAAGCTCCCCCTTTCGGGGGAGCTGGCAAAGCCGCAGGCTTTGACTGAGAGGGTTGTTCCTCTTTCGTTTTACTGCTGGGCCTCGATGGCCTTGACAATCTTGTCGGCGATGTACTTGTGGCCGGAGACGGTGGGGTGGCCATCCAGCTCAGTCTGAGCAAAGGGGATGGAAACGTAGGTGGCACCGTAAACATCGGCCAGCTGCTTTTCGTAGTTGTTCAGCTTGCTGAAGTAATCACTCCAGCTGGGCAGCAGGGGCACGGGGTTGGTGGCACCGATGATCAGGATCTGGGCATCAGGGTTCAGCTCCTTGACGGTCGCCACGATCTGGCGCAGGTTGCTGCTGCTTTCGGGATAAGCGTTCTCGCAGATCTTGTTCATGCCGGAGAAGAACAGGTTCCAGACGGCATCCTTCTCGCTGCGGGTCAGGCTGAGCTTCTTCAGGCTCTCGTTCAATGCGTCCTCGGTTTCCTTGCTGCTGCCGCGCAGGTTGCCGCTGAGCACGATGGAAGCCAGGTCCTCACTTTTCCAGTTAGTGGCCTCACCAAAAGAGACCACGGTGGGCACAAAAGCATCATTGGAGCCCAGCTGGATGGAGATAACATCGGCACTTTTGATGTAATCTACAAACTCGGGGTAATTGTACTGGCAGCCGGAGAGGGTGTTCATCTCGGCCATGGTGCCGGTCTTGACCAGCTCCACCATATCCTTGCTCATCACGCCGGGCAGGCCCAGATTGATGGCATGATCCCGGTCGAGGTTCAGGCTTTTGCCCACCTGACCCACATAGCAGGCCTCGGGGTAACCCTTGAAGTTGAAGGAAACGTCCACGCCCATCAAGTTATGTGCATATTGAACGGTAGTCAGGCCGATACCGGCGCAGATGCTGTCGCCCAGGGCAACATAGGTGATGGAGTTGGGCTCCTTCTCTTCTTCGGTGCTGCTGGAGGTGAAGAAACAGTTCTCCTCCTCTGCAGCGGTCTGCTCAGTGGTCAGAGCGGGGTCTGCGCTCTCTTCCGGGGCGGCTGCAAAGGCCGGAACGCTCAGGACAGAGAACAGCATGGCGGCCGAAAGGGCCAGGCCAATCAGCTTCTTTTTCATGGTGTCGTCACGAATCCTTTCCAATGTGTATTATTCTGCTTAATAATCGCGGGGAGTGATCTCTTCTTCCAGCTTGCGATAATCAAATTTAGCGGCCAGTGTCAGGGGCATTTCGGGGATGATCTTGTACCCCACGGGCTGGACATATTCGGGCAGCTCCTCAATGCAGAGCTGGCGCAGTTCCTTGATGATCTGCTTGCGCTTGGCGGCGGGAACCGCAGGGTCAAGCACCAGATAGACAAAAGGCAGGCGGCCCTGCACATGCTCCTTGTCGGCGCAGCCCACCACAGAGCACTGATGCACGGCGGGATGCTGGCTGACCACATTTTCGATCATGGAGGGGAACACCTTGAAGCCATCGTGGCGGATGATGAGCCGCTTGATCCGGCTGTCCAGATAGACAAAGCCGTCCTCGTCCAGATAGCCGATGTCACCGGTATGCACCCAGACCCGGCCATCTGCATGGGTGCGCAGGATGGCGGCGGTCTCGGCAGGCTTGTTGTAGTAACCCTTCATAACGCCGGGGCCGGAGATGCACAGCTCGCCCCGCTGACCGATGGGCAGCTCCGTGTCGGTGCCCGGCTCAAAGACGGACACCAGCGTGTTGACCAGCGGCAGACCCACGCTGCCGGGCTTGTTGTTCCGACCAGCAGCAGCGGTGGCAGCAGAGGATGCCTCGGTCATGCCGTAGCCCTTGGCGATGGGGAATTCCACGTTGTGAGCGGCCAGGAAGTCGTTGACCGTCTGCTCGGCACCCCGGGCGATGGCATCGCCGCCCGCGGCATAGTTGCGGATGAAGGAGAGATCCTTGTTCTGCAGCTTGGGGTCAACAGCCAGCTGCTGGTAGTGGGAGGGCACGCCGAACATGTGTTCGGGCTTGTACTTCCAGATCAGGCTGCCCAGCTTATTGGAGTCGAGGTTGGGGATGATGACCACCTTGATGCCCAGCGTCAGCGGCAGATGTACACCGCAGGCAAAGCCGTAGGCAATGAAGGGGGGCATGATGTTCAGCAGGGACTGACCCTTGGAAAACAGCGTGTCGCAGGCGGAGAACTGCATGGCAATGCCGTTGAAGTTGTTATCGGTCAGCATCACGCCCTTGGGGGAGCCGGTGGTGCCGCCGGTGTGCACCACCACACAGGCGTGCTCCGGGTCATAGGGTTCTGCGGCAATGCTCTCGTCCTTCCCGGCAGCAAGGAACTGCTTCCAGTGGATGACGTTGGAATGGTACTTGTTCTTGTCGAGATTCTTGACCTTGTAGCCCAGCGCCAGAGGCAGCGGCAGGGAATCGGCCGGGGAGAGCACCACCACATGCTCCACATGGGTGCGCTTGGCAGCCTGATGGCAGCGCTCATACACCACATTCAGGCAGATCAGCAGGTGGGAATCCACCTCTTCAATGTACTCGCGGATGCCCTCCACACTGTAACGGGGATCCACCAGGTTCAGAGTCGCGCCGATCATGTCGGCGGCATAGAACGCAAAGATGATCTCCGGGGTCATCACGCTGACCACCGTGGCGATATCGCCCTTTTTCAGGCCCGCGGCCCGCAGGGCTGCTGCCGTCTTTTTGACATTGACGATAAAATCAGCGTAGGTGAACTTGCGGCCATAGTATTCCAGTGCGGTCTCGCCCAGCCGGTTCTTGTTCTGCCGGCAGACGAGCTCAAACGCCGTGCAGGCGGGCATGGTCTGGTCAATGTACTTCTGATCGTAGAATTTCAGCCAGGGACGTGCCTGGGAAGCATAGATCGGGGTGTTGGATGTTGTCATAAATTGTCCTTTGTCCTTTGAGCAGTCACTGCACCCGCAGCCGGGGCAGCCGGATTCAACAGGGTCTTAAATTTCGTCCGTTTGTTAAAAACAACACAATACGTACAAGAGCTATTGTAGTAGAGCAGGGTGGAAATGTCAAGAAACAAAGGGCGAACTTTGCCAAAAAACGCAAGAGAAAGTTTACATTTCAGCCAGCCAGTCTTTGGCCTCCTGCTCGCTGCAGAGCACCCAGTGGCTGGGGCGCAGCTCCCGCCACTGGGGGGCCTCCTGCGTGTAATCATGCATGGCGGGGTCGTAGACCAGCAGCTTTTTCTTCCGCTCCAGCCTGGGGTTGGGCATGGGGATGGCAGAGAGCAGGCTGCGGGTGTAGGGGTGGATGGCATGGGTCACCAGCTCCTCCGCATCGGCCAGCTCCACGATATCGCCCTTGTGGATGACGGCGATGCGGTCCGAAATGTACCGCATGACCGAGAGGTCGTGGGCGATGAACAGGTAGGTGATGCCGCGCTCCTTCTGCAGATGGCGCAGCAGGTTGAGCACCTGGGCGCGGATGGACATATCCAGAGCCGAGATGGGCTCGTCGGCAATGATGAACTCAGGCTCCACGATCAGGGCGCGGGCAATGCCGATGCGCTGGCGCTGGCCGCCGGAGAACTCATGCGGGAAACGGGAGGCGAATTCAGGCAGCAGGCCCACATCCAGCAGTGCCTGCCGGACCTTCTCTTCCCGCTGGGCGGCGGTCAGGTCGGGCCGGACATTCTGCAGGCCCTCGCCCACGATGTAGCTGACCTTGGCACGCTCGTTCAGGGAGGACTGCGGGTCCTGGAAGATCATCTGGATCTCCTTGATGACCTGCTGGTCCAGCTGGCGGGAGATCTTGCCGTTGATCTTCTGGCCCTTGTACAGGACCTCGCCGCCCGAGGTGGGCAGGATGCGCATGATGGCGCGGCCGATGGTGGTCTTGCCGGAGCCGGATTCGCCCACCAGACCAAAGGTCTCACCCTTGTAAATTTCAAAGTTGGCACGGTTCACGGCCTTGAAGGCCTTGCGGCCGGAGCCGTAGGTCACCTCGAGGTCCTTGACCTCAAGCAGGACCTGCCGGGGCGAAGCCTCTCCATCTTGCTGGCGCAAGACCGTTTTTTCGCTCGAACACTCCGCTGGGGTGTTCGCTGCTTCGCAAACGCGAACGTCACGATTTTCAGGCATCCTGCATCCCCTCCGCTTTCAACAGTTTGACGGCGGCAGGCGGTTCCACCTTGGGGGCCCGGGGATCCAGCAGCCAGGTCTTGGCCTTGTGGGTGGGGCTGACCGTAAAGTAGGGCGGGCGCTTGACAAAGTCGATCTTCAGCGCCTGGGGGTTGCGGGGGGCAAAGGCATCGCCGTGGATCTCGGTGAACAGATTCGGGGGTGTACCCTGAATGTTGAACAGATCCTCGCCCTTGATGCCCATCTGGGGCATACTGGACAGCAGCGCCCAGGTGTAGGGATGGCGGGGGTCGTAGTAGATCTCATCGGAGGTGCCGATCTCCACGATGTCACCTGCGTACATGACGGCCACCCGGTCGGCGATGTTGGCCACCACGCCCAGATCGTGGGTGATGAGGACGATGGTCAGGTTGTACTTGACCTGCATCTCCTTGAGCAGCTGCAGGATCTGTGCCTGAATGGTTACATCCAGTGCAGTGGTGGGCTCGTCGCAGATCAGGATCTGCGGGTTGCAGGCCACCGCAATGGCAATGACGACGCGCTGGCGCATACCGCCCGAAAACTCGTGGGGATACTGCGCAAAGCGCACCTCGGGGTCAGCAATGCCCACGTCCCGCAGGTATTCAAGGGTCTTTTCCCGGGCGGCCTTGCCCTTGAGATGCTGGTGCAGCTCCACGGCTTCCATGATCTGGTCGCCGATGGTCTTCAGGGGGTTCAGGCTGGTCATGGGGTCCTGCATGATCATGGCGATCTCATGGCCCCGGACCTTCAGCCAGTCCTTCTCCTTTTTCAGGTCGGAAAGGCGGATGGGCTTGCCGTCATCGGCACCGTAATAATCAATGGTGCCCGAGGTGATGGAGCCGTTGGCATCCAGCAGGCCCATGAAGCTCTTGGTGAACACGCTCTTGCCGGAGCCGGATTCGCCCACGATGGCAAGGACTTCGCCGTGGTAGATGTCCAGGTCGATGCCGCGGATGGCATGCAGCACCTTGCCGCGCAGGTTGAATTTGATGTTGAGGTCCTTTACAGAAAGGATGAGCTGATTTTTTTCCATCTTCTGTCCCTCCTTACTGCAGGTGGTTCTTCGGGTCGGCAGCATCCGAGAAGGCGTTGCCGATGAGGTAGAACGCAATGGTGACAAAGCTCAGGATGATGGTGGGGTAGAGCAGCTGGTACCGCAGGCCCGCCTGCATCATCACCTTGCGGCCGTCGTTGATCAGGTTGCCCAGAGAGGGCGTTTCCACAGAAAGGCCCAGGCCGATATAGGTGATGAACACCTCGCTGCCGATGGCGGCAGGGATGGTCAGGGCCATGCGCAGCATGATGACCGATACCAGATAGGGCAGCAGGTTGCGCAGCACGATGCGGCGGATGGGGGTGCCGATGCAGCGGGAAGCCACGTTGTAATCACGGTCGCGGATGATCAGGATCTGGTTGCGGATAAAGCGCGCCATGGCGATCCAGCCCGTGATGGACATGCCCAGGATCAGGGTCTGGATGCTGGGGGATGCGACATAGGAGATCAGGATCAGGATGATGGTGGAGGGGATGTTATCGCAGATGTTGTACAGCTCGGTGAAGAAGAAATCGAGCTGGCGGACATAGCCCCAGAGCACGCCCACCGTGATGCCCACCACGGCCTCGATGAGGGCCACGAAGAAGGCGATGGTCAGACTGGTGCGTGCGCCGGCCCAGATGCGGGCCCACAGGTCCTGGCCGATGGCGTTGGAACCCCAGATAAAGCCCTCTTCCCCGGGGGCGATATTGCGGAACTGGATACCGGTGGTAGAGTCTACCTGACAGAGATTGGGATCTGCCTGACCGGGCAGATAGGGCTGCAAAAAGGCAAAGCCCACCACGAACACCAGTGCAATGAGCAGGGCCACGGCGATCTTATTCTTGAAGAAAGCACGGAAGGTGCTGCCCCAATAGCTGTAATTGGAGTAGGAGGTGGCCTCGGCACGCTCATCGCTGAACCCGGCGGGGGTGAACAACTCGTCCTCGGGCAGGTCGGCCCAAGCGGCGGGGCCGTCTTTCTGCAGCTTGTTCAGGTCGTTTTCCAGAACAGCTGCCTTGTGATCTTTCATGTGGAACAGCATTATCGGCCACCTTCTTTCTTGCCAAAGTTGATGCGGGGATCGATGAGCACCATGAGCAGATCGCCCAGGATCAGGCCGATGATGCCCACGCAGGCGTACAGCAGCACGATGCCCTGCACCATGGTGTTGTCGTGGCGCTGGACGCAGGTGACCAGCAGGCCGCCCATGCCGGGGATGGAATACAGGCTCTCGATGTAGATGGAGCCGACCACAGTGTTCAGGAAGGCAGAGGGAATATACTGCACCAGCGGCACCATGGCGTTGCGGAAGATGTGGCGCAGGGCGATGTTGCTCTCGCTCACACCCTTGGCCAGTGCCAGCCGGACGTAATCCTTGTTGCTCTCGTCCACCATGTAGCGGCGCAGCCACATGGCGTAGAATGCCACGTTGCCCAGGCTCATGGAGCAGACCGGCAGCACCCAGTACCGCCAGTCGGAGGCATCAAACAACAGACCTACGCCCAGGGCGGTGGTGCCGTACATCTGAATATAAAGGTAATACACGGCGGCAGGCACAGCCTGAATGAGCACGATGATGGCGGTGCCGATCTTATCCGGCCAGCGGTTCTTGAACCGGCCCATCAGCAGGCCCATGGGAATGCCGATGACCAGGCTCAGCAGCATGGCGAACACGCCCATCTGGATGGAGATGGGCAGCTTTTTGGCCAGGATGCCGGTGACCGAGGCATTTACCTTATAAATATGGCTCACGCCCAGGTCGCCGTGGAGGGCATTCCACCAGAAGCGGCCGATCTGCACCGGCAGCGGGTCCAGCAGGCCCATGGACTGCAGGCCCGCCTGGATCTGGGCCTCGGTCATTTTTTCGTAGTTTGCAAAGTAGCCTTCCACCGGCATCAGCCGCAGCAGGCAGAACACGAGCGTTACAATGACGAACAGCGTCAGGATGGAACGCCCGATGCGTTTTGACAGATATTTCAGCATATCTGTGCGCACCCCTCTTTCGTTTGTGGTTCCTCCGCGGACAGTGGTCCTGAACAGCGGATAGGAATAGAATACATCAAAATTGCACTTTTGGAAAGTGATTTACCCGGATTTTGAAAAATGTTTTTGTAAAAGCAGGGTAAAGTGAACGTTTTTCTTACAAAAACAACCCTCTCCGCCGGGTTGACGGAGAGGGATAAAAGTTTTTATAAACCTCTGCGCTTCAAAATCTCATCCAGAATGGCATCGGCCACATCGGCCTTGCTCATCAGGGGCAGCTCCCGGGTGCCGTCGGGGGTGATGAAGGTGACCACGTTGGTGTCCACCCCAAAACCGGCTCCGGCGACCTTCAGGTTGTTGGCCACCACCATGTCCAGATTCTTCCGGGTCAGCTTGGCCGTGGAGTTTTCCACCATATCCCGGGTCTCCATGGAAAAACCGCAGAGGAACTGGTGGGTCTTTTTCGGGCCGATGGTGCCCAGAATGTCGGCGGTGCGCTCCACAGGGATGGAGAGGTCGCCGTCCTTTTTCTTGATCTTGTCACTTGCCACCGTCACGGGGCGGTAGTCTGCCACGGCGGCAGCCATCACCAGCACGTCCATCTCCTCAAAGCGGCTGGTCACGGCATCGTACATATCCTGCGCCGTGGTAATGGGAACATCGGTGGTAAAGCGGACCGGCGGCAGGTCGGTGTGGCCGTGGATGAGGGTGACCTCTGCTCCCCGCATGGCGGCGGCCCGGGCGATGGCATAGCCCATCTTGCCGGTAGAGTGGTTGGTCAGGTAGCGCACGGGGTCCAGCGGCTCCTGCGTGGGCCCGGCGGTCACAGCGATGCGGACACCGGCCAGATCCTTGGGCCGGGCGATGGTGTGCAGGATATACTCGATGAGCACATCCTCCTTGGGCAGGCGGCCGCTGCCCACATCCTTGCAGGCCAGCATCCCGCTCTCAGAGGGGATGACCGTGAAGCCGTAGTGCTCCAGCGTTCTGAGGTTGTCCTGCGTGATGGGGTTTTCCAGCATCCCGGTGTTCATGGCCGGGCTGACCAGCTTGGGGCATCTGGCCGCAAGCACCACGGTGGTGAGCATATCATCGGCAATGCCGTGGGCCATTTTGGCAATGACATTGGCCGTGGCCGGTGCCACCAGAACGACATCCGCCTTTTTGGCCAGCGAGATGTGGGTGACCTCGAACTTGAAATCGCGGTCGAAGGTATCCACCATGCATTTGTGGCCGGTCAGCGTTTCAAAGACGAGAGGGGTGATGAAATGGGTGGCGTTCTCGGTCATAATGACCTCCACGTCTGCCCCCAGCTTTTTGAGTGCGCTGGCCACATTTGCCATTTTATAGGCGGCAATGCCGCCGGTAACGCCCAAAAGGACGCATTTGCCCTGCAGATCCATCCAAAAAACCTCCTGTTTTGCGGGTTTGCCTCTTTAGTATAATCCAAAATCACCGCCAGCACAACAAAATCTTTCGGTTGGGTCTTGTATCCAGCGCAAAAATGCGGTAAAATAGCTTGACTTAGAATAAAACCTCTCCGTCAAGGTCTGCGTCTTTGCAGCCGCTCCTGCCGGGAGAGGCAAGCCACCCGGCTCCTCTGGCAGGGGAGCCGGAGCAAAGCGCCTGAGAGGTTTTGCAGGAAAGGTAAAATATGATCTTAGCCATTGATATAGGCAACACCACCGTCGCCCTGGGCGGCATCAAGGACGGACGTGTATGCTTTGTGGCCCACATGGATACGGTGCGCACCCGTACCGCCGCGGAATACCGCATTGAAATGGAAAAGGTGTTTGCTCACCGCCGCCACCCGGAAAAGCCCATCCGGTTCGAGGGCGCGGTGCTGACCAGCGTAGTGCCCCAGATCACCGGGGCACTGGCTGAGTGCGCCCGCTATTACACCGGCAAAAAGCCGGTCATCGTTTCGCCGGAGATCCGCACAGGCCTGACCATGGGGGTGCCTGACCCCCATGCCGTGGGCAAGGACCGGCTGGTGGATGCCGCTTACGCTGCGGCGAACTTCCCGCTGCCGGTCATCACCGTGGATCTGGGCACTGCCACTACATTTAATGTTGTGGATGAGAACCGGGTATTCCGGGGCGGTGTGATCTGCCCGGGGCTTTCCACCGGCCTGCGGGCTCTGGGGGAGCGCTGTGCCCAGCTGCCGCAGGTGCGGCTGAGCTCCCCCAAAGCAGCCATTGGTGTGAACACTGAGAGCTGTATGCTTTCGGGCTCTGTGCTGGGCACGGCAGTCCTGCTGGACGGCATCACCCAGCGCATTGAGGAAGAGCTGGGCCGCCCGGCCACCCTGGTGGTCACGGGCGGGCTGGCAAAGTATGTCACGCCGCTCTGCCGCCATCCGCTGACCTACGACCCGGAGCTGCTGCTGAAGGGGCTGGCACTGCTGTACCAGATGAATGCTCCTCAGCCGCACTATGCCGCCGGTGGCAGGCGGCGGAACCCGAACAACAATTTCCGCCGGGGCCGCCGTCCCCGCTCCCAGCGCCGGGAACGCCGCGAGGAGAAGAACAAAAACGGCTGACGACGAAACAGGATGGAGAGAACAATGAAACTAGGGATCCTGGGCACGGGGATGATCGTGCGGGAGTTTCTGCCCTGGCTGGCAGGGCCGGACTGCCCCTTTACGGTGCAGGCGCTCTGCAGCACCCAGCGCAGTGCGCCGGTGGCCGCCGAGATGTGCGAACAGTACGGCATTCCCCAGCACACCACGAACTATTTTGAATTATTGCAGTGGGTGGACGTGATCTATCTGGCCGTGCCCAACCTGCAGCATTACCGCTATGCCAAGGTGGCGCTGGAAGCGGGGAAGCATGTCATTGTGGAAAAGCCCATGGCCTGCACCGCTGCCCAGACCGAGGAGCTGGCGGCGTTGGCCCGCCGCAAAAAGGTGTTCCTGTTTGAGGCCATGACCACCCAGTACCTCGAAAACTACAACAAGATCCGGGAGCTGCTGCCCCGCATTGGCAGGGTGAAGCTGGTGCAGTGCAATTTCAGCCAGTATTCCAGCCGCTACGATGCCTTCTGTGCCGGGGAAACGCCGGTCTCCTTTGACCCGGAGTGTGCGGGCGGTGCCCTGATGGATCTGAACGTCTACAACATCAGCTATATCGTGGGCCTGTTCGGTGAGCCGAACCAGGTGCACTACCTGGCCAACATGGAGCGCGGCATCGACACCAGTGGTATCCTGACCATGGAGTACAACAGCTTCAAGGCAGTCAGCATGGCCGCCAAGGACTGCGGTGCGCCTGCCCGGTATGTCATCCAGGGCACAAAGGGCTATATCCTGCAGAAATCCACGGCCAACTGGTGCGGTGGCGTGACCTTCCACCCCAATCAGGGCAAGGAAGAGCACTTCAACCTGAACGGCGGCAGACCCCGGCAGGCGGCGGAGTTCCACGCCTTTGCCAGGGCCATCGAGGGCGGTGACCAGGAGCTGTGCAGCCGGATGCTGGATACCTCCGTGGCCGTCAGCCGTGTGCTGACCGTGGCCCGGCGGAGCGCCGACATCAAATTTCCCTGTGATAAATAAGGTGGGCTTGCCCGCTTATTTATAGATTCCCTGACAGAAAAAACCAGATTTGCGCCGTATCCGACGTATAGGGCGGAACGGCAGCAGGAGGAAAACTGAATTATGAAAAACAACGATCTTCGCACTCTCACCCGACTGGCACTGCTGGTCGCCATCGAGCTTGTAATGAAGGCCATCGGCCTGGGCAGTGTGCCCATGGGCCCGCTTTACATGAGCTTCCTGACCCTGCCCATTGCGGTGGGTGCCATCACCATGGGCCCTGTGGCCGGTGCTGTGCTGGGCGGCGTGTTCGGCGCGGTGAGCTTCTATGATGCCATTACCGGTGCTTCCGCTATGACCGGCGCTCTGTTCCAGGTCAGCCCTGTCAACACCTTTATCCTCTGCGTGGGCATGCGTGTGCTGATGGGCGTGTGTGTGGGCCTGATCTTCAACGGCCTGAGCAAGCTGGATAAGAGCCGCACCTGGAGCTATATCGTCAGCGCCATGTGCGCTCCGGCCCTGAACACTCTGTTCTTCATGGGCTATATCGTGCTGGCGTTCTACAACTGCGACTATGTCCAGAACCTGGTGTCCGTTAAGGGCGCTGCCAACCCCCTGATGTTCGTTGTGCTGCTGGTTGGTGTCCAGGGCGTGGCTGAGTTCCTCGTCTCCGGCATCCTGGGCGGCATCGTGGCCCGCGCCGTGCATAAGTTCCTGAAGTAAGACCCCGCGTTCCGCGTCAGGGAAGAGCGTATGGGTTTGTAACATTGTAAAACAAAAGACCAGAACTGAACTGCCACTTGGCAGAACAGCTCTGGTCTTTTTCTGTGCGGTGAAAAACAGAAACACAGCCTTTACAGAGGCAGCTTGCCGCCGACCTTGTTGACGACATAGTAGGCGGCCTCTTCCTCAGGCTTGACGTAGATCTTGCAGGACTGCACGCCCACCTTGTGGGTCAGGCGGTAATCGGCCTTGGCGCGGTCCACAAGATCGGTGATGTTATACTGCTTGCCGGCAAATTCAACGTAGATCTCAGGGGAAAGCGGGGGACGGCCCTTGTGGGCGGTCTTTTCCGTTTTGGGGGCTTTCTCCGTTTTGACAGCGGACTTTGCGGTCTTGCGTGCGGGCTTTGCCTCGGCTGCGGGAGCTTCTGCAGCGGCAGGAACGACAGGCTTTTTCACTGACATGGATTCTACCTTCTTTCTCATATAGTTTTGCGTGTGGGAATAATACCGGAATGCACCGGTAGAAAAACTTTGCATCAAACAGCAGCATATAACTATATAATAGTTTTTTGCGGCGCATTTGTAAAGAGGTTTTGTGAAAAAAGGTTCGTTTTCAGGCAGGAAATGCTTTTTTGTTTCTGGAAAAGTTACTGGGTGCACAGTCCCTCGGCCCGTGTGACGATGGACAGCAGCAGTTCAGCATCCCAGTCCTCTGCCAGCACAAATAGATCATCGCAGATCTCCTTCTGGATTTGTGCCGTCGTTTTTTGTCCGGCAAGGACGCAGACCGCAGAAAGCAGTCGAACTTTCAGGGCACAAATTTCTGCGGGTGCGCCCCACAAACGGGCAAGGTCATAATTGCTGGTGTTTCCGCAGGGCATGGCACAGGCAGCGCAGTTGGGAGCCACCCGGTGCTTCTCGGCTTCAACGATGTCAGTCAGCCGGAGCAGCGCGCTCTCGGCGGCCTTGGGGTCAGCCGCCAGCCGCAGACCGGCAGCCAGTATGCGGTCAGTGTCCTCCGTTTTGGGTTCATTGACCGTGGAGCGCGCCAGCCCCACCAGCGCGCCCAGCAGAGTGTCCCGCTGACGCTGTGCAGCGGTAACGGGAGCAGAAAACGTGTGATTCATAGGAACCTCCAGGCTCTTTTTTTGCTGTAAGGATACCACGGAATCCCCGGAAAGGGAAGGCGAAAAATTCTTTTTTCTGCAAAAGGGAATAGCGTCTTGATTTTGGACGGAAAATCCGCTATAATAATACCGTTCTACATACGCCGGTGTGTCGGAATGGCAGACGAGGGGGACTCAAAATCCCTTGTGCTAATAACACGTGTGGGTTCGACCCCCACCACCGGCATTGAAAAGTAGCTTAGAATCGTAAGATTTTAGGCTGCTTTTCTTTTTTATCCCCCGCATCCGGCTCATTTTCACACTTTTGTCTCCTCCGGGAAGATCCAGACGATGGCATTGGCAGAAGATACCTTACTGGAGAAATCCAGATGTGTATAAATGTTGCTTGTTGTGCTGATGTCACTGTGACCCAGCCACTCCTGGATTTCCTTCAGGCTCACGCCATTGGCATAGAGCAGACTGGCGCAGCTATGGTGCAGGTCGTGGAAACGGATACGCTTCATCTGGTGTGCTACCAGAAAATCTGGGAAATGCTGGCTCAGGAAATCGGGCCGAATCCGCTTTCCCATCGGGTCTACATAAAAACACAGCTTGGAGCACGGACATTCAATAAAACTGCAAACCGCAGAGGGCTTTCCGTTGCTGCTCAAGCTGCCGTATGGAACAATAGCCTCGTTTCATCTATCATTTTTTCAAAATTTTGATTGATGAATGATAGATGAAATGATATGGGAGGTATACACCGTGCGAAACAAGAAACCGCCATTTGAAATCACAGAAGCAGCTCTTTCAGAGGCTATGGAAATCAGCGAACTGGTAGGCAAAATCAGTTCCACCCAGAATCTTTCCACAAGTCCGATTCTGCGCCGCCAGAATCGCATCCGAACGATTTATTCTTCTCTGGCTATCGAGCAGAACACACTCTCTTTGGAGCAGGTGACGGCTGTTCTGTCTGGAAAACGTGTGCTTGCCCCTCCAAAAGACATTGCAGAAGTAAAAAACGCCTACGAAATCTACGACCATCTCGCAGAGTTGAATCCATATTCGATGGATGATCTTCTGCTTGCACATCGGACGATGATGCAGGGTCTTGTCCGGGAGGCTGGCGAGTTTCGCTCTCGTCCTGTCGGCGTAGTAGACAGCAAGGGTAATGTCCTCCATTTCGGCACCCTGCCTCAGTATGTTCCCTCTTTGATGGAGGAACTGATTCAGTGGACAGAAAACAGTCCTTTACCGCTTTTAATTAAGAGCTGCGTCTTCCATTATGAATTTGAGGTGATCCATCCATTTGCGGATGGCAACGGTCGTATTGGGCGGCTTTGGCACACACTTCTGCTGTCAAAGTGGAACCCCTTGTTTGCATGGCTTCCAATCGAATCCATCATTCACGACCATCAGGCCGAGTATTACGCAGCAATCAATCAATCTAACGCACAGGGGGAAGGAACTGTTTTTATCGAGTTTATGCTGGGAATTATCAAAGAGGCTTTGACCGAAGCAATCAACGAACAGCCTGTTGCACAGAGTAAGGAAGAAGTGCGTTGGATGAAGATTGCAGCTTTTCTCCGCACGAACCATATTATCCAGAACGTCGATGTTCAGAATCTTCTCAATGTTTCTCCTGCCACTGCAAGTCGAATCCTGAACACTTTGACAAAAGAAGGAAAGCTCGCCAAAGTGCGAAATGGCCGCTATTGGGCATATAAATTGGCAGATTGATTATGTACAGGCGGGAAGACCCGCCTGCGGCACTTAGCCGAACAGACCAGACAGCAGAGGAATAAGGGCAACGCCGCCGCTAGCCATGAGCTGTTTTATCCCCAAATAGGAGTAAAACCTTGCTCGATGGCAGGCGGCGGCGTGTCAAAAAATATATGGAATTGTTTTAGAACCGCCCCGGAGGGGACAGGTCAGCCCTTGACCTGTTCCACCTCCGGGATGGGTTTGAGATTGAAGTG
>ERZ1106963.2409-NODE-2409-length-18630-cov-4.149717_pt1 | contig 18630 bp, 16 predicted proteins | sample MGYA00403681_ERZ1106963 | MGnify/ENA primary metagenome ERZ1106963 (study PRJEB35170, sample SAMEA104062407) | human gut metagenome | biome: human gut; feature: human-associated habitat; material: faeces | place: Denmark | collected 2012-05-03 ...
AAATGTTATTAGAGGAAGAGACAGAGTGCTTCTGCTTCTTAGCAGGACATGAGTCTTTCGCTGCTGCTGAAGGTGCGATCGGTATCGCCGAGAAAGCAAACAAAGTACGTCAGAAACCATTAAGAGTTATCTTAAACGGTTTAGGAAAAGACGCAGCACAGATCATCTCCCGTATCAACGGATTCACATTTGTTGAGACACAGTATGATTACAAAGCAGCAAAATTAAATGTTGTATATGAGAAACCATACTCTAACGGACTTCGTGCAACTGTAAAATGTTACGGTGCTGATGATGTTCAGGAGGGTGTTGCTATCATGCATCATGAGAACGTAGGTGTATCTATCACAGGTAACTCTACAAACCCAACACGTTTCCAGCATCCGGTAGCAGGTACATACAAGAAAGAATGTATCGAGCAGGGTAAGAAATACTTCTCCGTAGCATCCGGCGGTGGTACAGGACGTACACTTCACCCAGATAACATGGCTGCAGGTCCAGCTTCTTACGGTATGACAGATACAATGGGACGTATGCACTCAGATGCACAGTTCGCAGGATCTTCTTCCGTACCAGCTCACGTAGAGATGATGGGACTTATCGGTATGGGAAATAACCCAATGGTAGGTGCTACTGTCGCTGTAGCTGTAAGTGTAGAGGAAGCTCACAAGGCTGGTAAGTTCTAAAAGGTCGAATAATATAAAGATTTGGCAGGTCTCCGGGAAAACCCGGAGACCTCTTTTATATGATATAATTAAATGGGGTATATAGAAAAAATAGAAGGAAATAATAGTCTGAAGGCAGGTGTGGGTATGAATGTAAATGAGCTGAAAAAGATAATTGAATCCGGCGAAAAGATAAATGTTGAATTTAAATTGTCTGAGAATGATTTGACAAAAGATGTGTATCAATCGGTATGTTCTTTTAATAATCGTAATGGAGGGCATATTATTCTTGGCGTAGTTGACCAAACAAAAGAAATTCGGGGTGTAAATCCCCAAAAGACAGATAAAATGCTTAAGGATTTTACAACGTCCGTTAATAATGCTAATAAAATAAATCCACCGCTTTATCTTACACCACAGATATTTGATATAAATGGAAAGACAGTCATTTATATCTGGGTGCCAGAGGGAACACAGCTTAGACGATTGAATGGTCGTATATGGGACAGGACACATGAAGGGGATATTGATATTACAGACAATGCGGAATTGGTATACAAAATGTATGCAAGGAAGCAGAGCACTTATTTTGTGAATAAGGTTTATCCGAAGCTTGGATTGGATTTCCTTGATTTTGATGTGATTCAAAGAGCAAAAAAGATGGCGGTTTCAAGGGTGGATAATCACCCATGGTCAAATATGAATGAAGAAGAAATTCTGAGAAGCACAGGACTTATTTTAGCAGATCCAGATACCGGTCAGGAGGGAATTACGCTTGCGGCAATTTTGTTGTTTGGTAAAGATCAGACCATTATGTCTGTATTACCACAGTATAAGACAGATGCTATTTATCGTGTGAAAAATATGGATCGTTATGATGACAGAGAGGTTATTATTACAAATTTAATAGATAGTTATCGCAGATTAATGGATTTTGGAAAAAAGCATTTGAATGATTCTTTTGTGCTGGATGGTGACCAGAGTGTCAGTGCCAGAGATAAAATATTGAGGGAAATCATTTCTAATATATTAGCACATCGCGATTATTCCAATGCCTACACTGCACAATTTGTGATTGAAAGTAACAGAATTTTTACTAAAAACAGCAATTTGCCTCACGGACATGGTGAATTGAAACTGAATCAGTTTGAACCTTTTCCGAAAAATCCACCAATTTCAAAAGTATTTCGTGAAATTGGTTATGCGGATGAACTCGGCTCTGGTATGAGGAATACCAATAAGTATACAAAATTATATTCGGGTGGAACACCTGTGTTTTTGGAGGATAATATTTTTGAAATTGTGATTCCAATGGAATCTGTTGCGAGTTTGCAGGTTGGACCAGGTGAATTTTACAAGGTAACTGAAAGGGTGACTGATAGGGTAACTGATAGGGTGACTGAAAAAGAGCAGGAGATTCTCGCATTATTATTAGAAAATGCGGGTTATACTATGCCACAGTTGGCGGAAAAATTAAAAATCAGCAGAAAAACAGTGGCAATGCGTTTAAAATCTTTGAAAGAAAAATCAGTGATAGAGCGTGTGGGTTCAGACAGAAAGGGTTATTGGAAAATAAATTAAAAAAGTTGGACAAAAATTTTAAGAATTTGATATTAAAAACTTTCGTGTTGCAAAAACTTTCACAATTTGCTACAATAAAGTGGTAGCAAATACACACACGGAGGAGAAAAAGAGTTATGAGTGAAAATTTTAACGAACAGAACGAAAATAACCAGAACGAATATGGCACAAGCCAGAACATTTACGGAAACACCCAGACTACATACGGTGATACCCAGAACTCATATGGCAGTGAAAACAACTATGGAGGTACACAAAACAGTTACGGCGGTACGCAAAATACATATGGCTATAACAATCAGCCACAGTATCAGTCCGGGATGGAAAATCAGCAGCAGGAGCTTGTGCCACAGATGAGTGTTGGACAGTGGATGCTGACCTATTTATTGGTGAACATTCCAATTGTAAATATCGTTATGTATATTATCTGGCTGATCGGAAAAAATCCAAAAGACGCAATCCGCAAAAACTGGGCAAGAGGACAGTTATTTATGGGTCTTATTATATTTGGAATTATGTTGATCTTCACAATTATTGCTTTGACGGTTTCAACGCTGGTCGGTGGAAGTTCGAGTGGCTCCAGCAAAATAGACACAGGCGTGACAAGCGATTATTATGCAGCGGATGATGACGGAGATCAGGCGGAGGACATCTTCAATCACGATTCCGGAGCCGCAACACTTCCAGATACTTCCGAAGACAGACCGGTTGTAGATGCAGAGCCGATGGACGGAACATGGGAGGATATGTCATTTTTCTTTGACGGACATGAGTATTCCCTGCCATTTGCCTACAGTGAGATAGAGGCGAACGGATGGACGTTTGATATAGCGGATTATGGTTACGAAGATGGTTATGTGATGAATGCGGGCGACCAGACTTATGAGTCAATTGAACTGAAAAATCCGGATTATCCAGATGTGACAGTAAAGATTGGCTTTGTAAATCTGGACAGTTCAGCAAAAGATATTACAGAATGTGACATTTATGCATTTTCTTTGGATACCTGTTATGGATTTGATCAGGTAGACGCATTCCCGATTATGTCAGTCAGCGGTGGATTGACGATTGGAATGGATGAACAGTCAGCGGTTGCAATCATGGGAGAATGTGATGATGTATACGAAGCTGAAGAATATAACAGTTATTCTTATCAGGATGAGGAGTACAACAGACATCTTGATTTTGAGGTAAATGACGAAAATGGTATTACATATTTTGACCTTACCTATTATCAATAAAAATCATAGAATACAGGAATGATACATAAAACAGATACTGCAGGAAAGAAAAGAATTTTGTGCAGTATCTGTTTTTCTTTGCCATAATTACAAATAAAGGAAATTGTATGTTTCAAAATGATATATTTAACGTTATAATAATATCTGTTTTATGGAAAAATTTGTGTTTCAGTGATAAAATACGTTATAATTAATAATGGAACTCAAAAAGAGAAATAAATGCAGGAGTACGAGAAAATGAGGACTATTTTCAGGATTTTCAAAAGTGATGTGAAGGGGTTGTGGAGAAATAAGCTTGCGCTTTTGATCGCACTTGCAATCTGCGTGCTTCCATCCCTGTATGCATGGTTTAATATCTATTCGAACTGGGATCCATACAGCAATACGGGAACGATACCGGTTGCGGTTGTTTCTGTGGATAAAGGATATACCAAGAGTGATGGCGAATTTGTGGTCATGGGTGATACCGTTATCGACAATCTGAAGGAAAATGACAAGATTGGCTGGCAGTTTGTAAAGACGGAGGATGATGCGGTCGACGGTGTATACAGTGGTGATTATTACGCTGCGATTGTCATCGGTGAGAATTTCAGTGAGAGCATGTACGGTTTTGCGGACAATGACCTGGTACATCCTTCTGTTACCTATTATGAAAATGAGAAGAAGAATCCAATTGCTTCCAAGATTACGGATACAGCAAAAGGAACGCTGCAGACAAGTATTAATGAAGAGTTTGTGAATGTTGCAGTTTCCACTGTTATGGAAAGTATGAATGAACTCGCAGATGATGCACAAAAGACACAGTATATCACTAAAATTATTGATAAACTGGATTCTGTCAATAAGAATCTGGATGATTATCTTGTGACAATTGATAACCTGATGTCCTGCAACGCAACCCTTGCGTCAAATTTAAAAACAGCAAGCGGAGAGGTTTCCAGCGCGTCCGGTAAATTAAATAATGGTGTTGCACAGGTCAACAAGGCAAAAGCAGATGCACAGCAGACGATCACTACGTTGCAGTCCCAGATGGATCAGGTATACCAGAGTATCCATACTCATTTGCAGGAAGTGAATACGACATTGTCAAAAGAGCTTCCAACGGCGGAAGAGATTGCAAATGCTGCGAATAATGTATCAAATTCCACTCAGCAGATCGAACTGTTAAAACAACTGTTACAGAGTGATCTGATTCCTGCCGGAAGCAACAAGGATGATATCATTAAACTGCTCGACAGCATTGAGCAGACAACAACTGCGGTACAGGGAGTATTGCAGAACCGGATAGGTGATCTTAACAATGCTGTCTCAGGAGATCATACAGCGATCAAAGCGGCAGCCAATCTGATCGATGCGGTCATGCCGATCGTAGAAAAACAGTTACAGGCAGATGTTGCAACGATGAAGGCAAATATTTCTGCTGCTTACAACAATATGGTAGCCTCCTTAAACAGCATGAATAAAGGTCTGGAAGGTACCGGTGTGGCTTTGGGCAGTCTCGGAAACACAGTGAGCAGTTCCAATGGAAGTTTTAACACTTTAAAAGAAATCATAAGTTCTGCGAAAGAGGAGCTGAATACGATCTTATCAGAATTGAATGAAGTGGAAGATGGGGAGAAATACGATCAGTTCATCCGTATCCTGTCCACGGATCCGGAAGTGATGGGAGAGTTCTTTGCATCACCTGTTACGATTCAAACAGAGAGAGTTTATCCGGTTGAAAACTATGGGTCTTCCGTCACACCATTCTATACAATACTTGCGCTCTGGGTTGGAGCTGTTATTTTAGTTGCGCTGATCAAAGTGCAGGTGGAGGATGAAAAGTTTGCAGGCACCAGATCATATCAGAGATACTTTGGAAGATTTTTACTGTTTTTTGTTTTGGGACAGCTGCAGGCAGCAATCGTTGTCCTGGGAGATCTGTATCTGTTAAAGGTACAGTGTTTAGAACCAGTACTTTTTTATATCGTTGCTGCGTTTACAAGTTTTACCTTTAACCTGTTGATCTATACTTTGACGGTTTCTTTCGGAGATGTGGGAAAGGCATTTGTCGTTGTTGTCATGGTTATCCAGATCGCAGGATCCAGCGGAACATATCCGATCGAGATTTTGCCGCAGTTTAACCAGAATATTTACAAATATTTCCCGTTCCCATATGCGATCAATGCAATGCGTGAGACGATCGGCGGCATGTATGAGAACGATTACTGGATGTACATGAGCCAGCTGGCAGTGTTTGCAATTGCAGCGCTGATCATTGGACTGTTTGTGAGAAAACCATTTATGAAGATGAATCACTTTGTGGAAGAGCGTATGGAAGATACGAAAATGATGTAAGGAGAAGATGCAATGGAAACAAATTATGAAGAATCTTATCGCAGGATCATGGAATACCAGAATGAAGAACATCTGCGTAACCAGAAAAAAATACGGTGGGGAATCCGTTGTGTCATTCTGATTCCAATGATATTTTTGATGCTGATGTTTTCCATGGACAGTTCGAAAGTAGTATTTCTGGTGCTTTGGATTGTTTCTTTGTTTACAATTTCTGCCTATCTGATCTATGTGGAATATATGGATTATACATTGCAGGAGCGTCTGACAGAACTTGGAATTAAAGAGGATGGCAAAATTGACACGCTTCTTCCAAACAGCAGTATTGACAGCCGGTTAGCAGAGATGGAACGAAAGATCGCTGCCGACCGCGCAATTCTTGCAAAATATTTTGGAGAGTCTGGGATTATGCCGGATGAGGCATTGCTGGAAGAAAAAGAGGAAGAGACAGATGAGGAAAAAGATTCTGACGGATCTTCCAAAGAACAGATATCCGGGAACAGGGACGGTAAGAAGAAAGAGAAGAAAAAAGACAGGAAAAAGGATAAGGAAGATTAGATATGTTGAACATTTTTCGGATTTTTATATCGGATTTTAAAAGGATAAAAACAAATGTTGTAGCGGTTGTTATAGTCATCGGCTTATCGATTCTTCCTTGCTTGTATGCATGGTTTAATATTTTATCGAACTGGAGCCCGTATGGACCGGATGCAACGTCGAATATTAAAGTTGCAGTTGCATCGGACGACAAGGGGATCACGATTGACGACACCGAGTTTAATATGGGTGAAACTGTAATCGAGGGATTGGAAGCAAATACAACGATTGGCTGGGTGTTTACAGACACGACAGAGGAAGCAATCGATGGTGTTTACAGTGGTGACTATTATGCTGCACTTATTATGCCGGAAGATTTTACGGAAGACATGGTAAGTTTTCTTGCGGATGAGATGGAGCATCCTGAGATCACCTATTACACAAATGAAAAGAAAAATGCGATCGCTCCAAAGATTACAGACAAAGCAAAAACTGCAGTTCAGCAGACGGTCAATACACAGTTTATCTCTACGCTGATCAAAAGCTGCATGCAAGTTTCAGATGGACTGATTGATTCTTCGGTTCTGGAAGAAGAAACAGGATCTTCCAATGTCATTGATATGCTGATCGGAAAATTAGAGGAAGCAGATGCAGATCTTGCAGTGTATGAGAATTTGCTGGATTCTCTGATGTCGGTATCAGGAAATGCTGCATCTACTACAAATCAGTTTTCAGCTGTATATCCGGACATGAAGAGTGCGATCACAAGTGGACAGAGTGCAATGGGCAATCTGCAGAATGTGACGGGAACAGGATTGGCATCCCTTGGAACAATTTCAAAGGGATTATCTGCTACTTTTGGAGGTATCAGCAATGCGCTTGGCTCTATCGCAAAGGCATTGGATACTTCGAATGGAAATCTGTCACAGCTTTCTGCAACATTAGCATCTGCGAATATCAGTCTCTCGGGTACAAAAGATGCGATCACGGATATGCGTGGGGTGATCGGAGGACGTTTGGAGCGTCTGAACCAGATGAAGGGGGAAGAGGGATATGAGATCTTATCTAAATTGTTAGCTCATGACCCGGAAGAGATTGGAAGTTTTATGGCTTCCCCGGTTGAGATCGAGACAGAGGCAGTTTACGAGGTGGACACTTACGGTTCTTCCATGGCGCCATTCTATACCGTGCTGGCACTCTGGGTAGGCGGACTGATCCTTGTTGCGATCATACATACAAAAGTAGAGATGGAACCGTCCTTTAAGAATGCAAAGCCGCATCAGCAGTTTTTTGGAAGATATATCACATTCTTTCTGATCGCCCAGGTTCAGGCGCTGATCACGGTATTGGGTGATCTGTACTTTATCGGGATCGAGTGCGCACATCCGTTTTTATTCTGGCTGGCAGCATCCTGCTGTAGTTTTGTGTTCGGCTTTTTAATGTATGCATTGACAGCGGCGTTTGGAAATATCGGTGAAGGTATTGCGATCATTATCATGGTCATTCAGGTTGCAGGAGCCGGATGTACATTCCCGATCGAGACACTGCCAAAAGTATTCCAGGTTTTCTATCAGTTCCAGCCATTTAAGTATGCAATGGGTGCAATGAAAGAGGCAGTAGCCGGAATGTACCGGGATGATTATTGGAAAGATCTTGCAATTTTACTGTCTTATACGGTGATCTCCCTGATCGTTGGTCTTGTGCTTGCGGTTCCGTTCCGCAAACTGAACCATATTCTGGAGGAAAGCAAGGAAAAATCCGGCGTTATGCTTTAAGAGCGGAGCGTGCATTCTATTGTTTGAACAGGCTGGGTATGGTATGCAGTTCTATAATTATTATTCATGTAAATATACAAAAGATAGTCATACAGGTTATGACAAATATGCACAAAATATATAGGCAAATATCGTCTCAGACGTTGACAAAGAAATATGATATTGATATTATTTAACTTAAATATGAGTGAGTAAAACTGTAAAGCGCAAAAGACTTTACAAGGAAGAGGTTTTCATTATGAGAAGACAGGTATTATCTCTCTTAGTTGAGAACAATCCGGGTGTTACAAGCCATATTTCTGGATTATTCAGCCGAAGAGGATATAACATTGACAGCTTTTCTTCCGGGGTGACTGCTGATCCGCGGTATACAAGGATTACCATTGTAGCAAGTGGGGACGAGCAGATCCTTGAACAGATCGAGAAGCAGCTTGCCAAGTTAGAAGATGTGGTTGATATCAAGAAATTGGAGCCGGGTTCTTCAGTGACAAGAGAACTCATTTTGGTTAAGATTCGTGCAAAAGACACCGAACGCCAGCCGATTCTTAATGTGACAGAGATTTTCCATGGGAAGATCGTAGACGTCACAAATGATTCCATGGTCATTGAACTTACAGGTCATCAGGACAAGCTAGAGGCTTTTCTGGATCTGTTGCAGGGATATGACATACTGGAGTTAGCGCGCACCGGTATTACAGGACTGTCCAGAGGAACAGCCGATGTAAAAATTATGGAATAATAGTACATAAAACAAGGAGGACAAATCCTCTCCTCACCAGAGGGTTCGGATTTTTCCTTCGGAAAAGCAAGGAGGATTTAAAATGGCAGCAAAAATTTTTTATCAGGAAGATTGTAATCTCTCATTATTGGATGGAAAGACAATCGCTATCATTGGATATGGTAGTCAGGGACATGCACATGCATTAAACTTAAAGGATTCCGGATGCCATGTTATCATTGGTCTTTATGAGGGAAGTAAATCCTGGGCAAAGGCTGAGAAACAGGGATTTGAAGTATATACAACTGCAGAGGCAGCTAAGAAAGCAGATATCATCATGATCCTGATCAATGATGAGAAACAGGCAGATATGTATAAGAAAGATATCGAGCCAAACTTAGAGGCAGGTAATATGTTAATGTTCGCTCATGGATTCAACATTCATTTCGGATGTATCGTTCCACCAGCAGACGTTGATGTTACCATGATCGCACCAAAAGCTCCGGGACATACAGTACGTTCTGAGTATCAGGCTGGAAAAGGAACCCCTTGTCTGATCGCTGTTGAGCAGGATGCAACTGGAAAAGCACAGGATCTTGCACTTGCATATGCACTTGGTATCGGTGGAGCAAGAGCCGGTGTCTTAGAGACAACATTCAGAACAGAGACAGAGACAGACCTCTTTGGTGAGCAGGCAGTTCTTTGTGGTGGTGTCTGTGCATTAATGCAGGCTGGTTTCGAGACATTAGTAGAAGCTGGTTATGACCCAAGAAATGCATATTTTGAGTGTATCCATGAGATGAAACTGATCGTAGACTTGATCTACCAGTCAGGTTTCGAAGGAATGAGATATTCTATTTCCAATACTGCAGAGTACGGTGATTACATCACTGGACCTAAGATCATCACAGAGGATACCAAGAAAGCTATGAAACAGATTCTTTCCGATATCCAGGATGGTACTTTTGCAAAAGACTTCTTATTGGATATGTCACCAGCAGGACGTCAGGTTCATTTCAAAGCGATGAGAAAGAAAGCTGCTGAACATCCATCAGAGCAGGTTGGTAAAGAGATCCGTAAACTTTACAGCTGGAACAACGAAGAAGATAAATTAATCAACAACTAAATTTAATTTACTTCATACATAATAAGGAAAGAGGTTGTCAAACTTAGATGACGTATCGTTATTCGAGGGTTTGGCAGCCTCTTTTTTTGTTATGGCGACGGGAAATGCAGCGTAAATTTGGATATGGCAGGAAAGATTTGCAGAGAAAGCCTTTCTTACTATGCAAAAATAGAAAAATCGGATATACTTGAAAGGAATTACAAAGTCAGAAAAATAGAAATGAAAAGGAAATCAGGATGAAAAAGGCAGTATTTTTTGATATTGATGGTACATTATGGAACTATCAGATGCAGATACCGGAAAGCGCCGTTTGGGCAATCCGGAAACTGAGAGAAAATGGACATTATGCATTTATCTGCAGTGGAAGAAGCCGTTCGAATATACAAAGTCCAAAATTATTGGGGATCGGATTTGATGGTGTGGTTGCTTCCTGTGGGGCACATATTGATTTTCACAAGGAGACAGCCTATCAGGTGCTGTTGACTGAGAAGCAGGTGACATATGCCCTGAATGTGTTAAAAAAATATCATATGCCGGTCGTGCTGGAAGGACCGGAGTATGTGTATGTGAATGAGAGTGATTTCATGGATGATCCTTATGTGATACATTTGCGGAAAGAGCTGGGAGAGCATCTGAAAAATATTCCATCAGACCACAGCAAAATCCGGATCAATAAGATGAGCAGTATTGCACCGGACGTGGATGAGGAATCGTTTGTAAAAGATATGGGAGAAGATTTTGACGTAGTCATTCACGGGCAGGGGATCATAGAGATTAACCCGGCAGGAATTTCCAAGGCAACGGGCATTCGGAAAGTCTGTGAAATGTTAGACATTCCGCATGAGAATACGTTTGCATTCGGCGACAGTGCGAATGACCTTGAGATGCTTGCGTATGTAGCGCACAGCATTGCGATGGGAAACGGAACCGATAAAGTGAAAAATACCGCAGAGTTCGTGACACGTTCTGTGGATGAGGATGGTATTTTGCACGGACTGAAACATTATGGACTGATATAGTGGAGGACAAATTTTATAAATAAAATTACATTTTTCTTCGAAAAACTAGGAGGGCAATATGTCAAATTTAATGGATTATCTGGATTGGCGCGGTGACCTGACATTTCGGGAGGCACCTTTTAATGAGGTGGACAATCTGATACTGGCACAGCTTGTATATGTGGAATTTGCAGGAATTGTTCCGGCACCGGGGGAAGAGGGAACGATCACGGTAAAAGAAGCATGTGAACTCTTTTTTGCGGCACATGACAGAAAAGAGATCATGGAGCGCGTATCCATGACGAAAACAGCAGCATTTGTGTTAGAGAAGATGGCGCAGACAGAGCGTTTCTGCAATGCGCAGTTATTTGGTTATATCAACGATATCAGCAAAGAGGAACAGTCCCAGTTTTCTGTGGTATGTGTCCGGTTGGATGATAAGAGTATCTATGTATCTTTCAGCGGAACAGACAATACGATTGTGGGCTGGCGCGAGAACTTTAACATGGGTTATCTGTCCGAGACACCGGGGCAGTTGAAAGCCGTCGATTACCTGAATCATATGGTGAAAGAGGATTGGAAAAAAATCAGAGTCGGGGGACATTCCAAGGGTGGAAATCTTTCCGTATACGCATCCGTCAAATGTGACCGGAATATCAAGAAGAGGATCGTGAAGGTGTACAGCAATGACGGACCTGGATTTAGCGAAGAAATGATCCAGAGTAAGGAATACCAGCGGATGCTGCCAAAAATCAAGACCATTCTGCCGGAGTCCAGCATTGTAGGCATGCTGCTTGAGCATCAGGAAAAGTTTGAAGTGGTAAAAAGTTCCCAGAGTGGTATCCAGCAGCATGATGCCATGTCATGGGAAGTGCTTGGCAGCCATTTTGTCTATGTGGAGGAGGTTGCACCGCAGAGCATCCTGCTCGACGAGACGATGAAAAAATGGATTTTCCAGTTGACGAAAGAACAGCGCGAGGAGATTGTCGATACGGTCTTTTCCATGCTCGATGATGCCAAAATCTATACAGTGGATGATTTTTACAACAGCAAATGGAAAAAAGTGCAGGAGTTGATGAAAGCAAAGAGCAAGCTTTCACCGGAAACACAGGAGCTTTTCTCACAGGCACTGCGCATGTTATGGAAAACCGGAAATCAGACGGTGAAAAAGTCTGTAAAACAGGCGGTTTTAGAGAAAGTGGAAGAAGCCAATTCTCTATTTTCCACCGATAAATCTAAAAAAAGTATGAAATCATCGAAAAAATAATATGATATAAAAAAGAGAGAAAAAAAGAGAAATAATGAGAAAACACGAAAAAATATAGATGTAAATACCTCTAAATTTGGTTGCGAATTCAGAGCGAAAAACATATTATATGACTATCAGTTAGCACTCAAATTAAATGAGTGCTAATAACACATGATAACAATAGAAAGCCTGATAACTTTCTACAATATCAAAAGAAAAAAAGAAAAGAATATATATTGAATGGAGGAATCATCATGAAATTAGTACCATTGAGTGACAGAGTAGTTTTAAAACAGTGTGAGGCAGAGGAAACTACAAAATCAGGAATTATTCTTACAAGCAGTGCACAGGAGAAACCACAGGAAGCAGAAGTGATCGCAGTTGGTCCTGGCGGAATCGTGGATGGAAAAGAAGTTACCATGCAGGTAAAAGAGGGACAGAAAGTTATTTATTCCAAATATGCAGGAACAGAAGTGAAATTAGACGGCGAAGAGTATATCATCGTAAGACAGAATGATATACTTGCAGTTGTTGAATAAAAAGTTATTTATATTAAAATAGAAAGAGGTAGAAAATCATGGCAAAAGAAATTAAATACGGATCAGAAGCCAGAGCAGCATTAGGCGCAGGTGTTGACAAATTAGCAAATACAGTAAGGGTTACATTGGGACCAAAAGGAAGAAACGTTGTTCTTGACAAATCTTATGGCGCTCCACTTATCACAAACGATGGTGTGACGATCGCAAAAGAGATCGAGTTAGAAGATGCTTTCGAAAACATGGGAGCACAGTTAGTAAAAGAAGTTGCAACCAAGACAAATGATGTTGCCGGTGATGGTACAACAACAGCAACGGTTCTGGCACAGGCAATGATTCAGGAAGGTATGAAGAATCTGGAAGCAGGAGCTAATCCGATCATCCTCCGCCGTGGTATGAAGAAAGCAACTGACAAAGCAGTAGAATCCTTGAAAGCAATGTCATCCAAAGTAAATGGTAAAGACCAGATTGCAAAAGTTGCAGCAATTTCTGCTGGTGACGAGGAAGTCGGTAACATGGTAGCAGACGCTATGGAAAAAGTTTCCAACGACGGTGTTATCACAATCGAAGAGTCCAAGACGATGCAGACAGAGCTTGACCTTGTAGAAGGTATGCAGTTCGACCGTGGTTACTTATCTGCATATATGTGCTCTGATATGGATAAAATGGAAGCTGCATTGGATGATCCATACATCCTGATCACAGACAAGAAAATCAGTAACATTCAGGAAATCCTTCCTCTGTTAGAGCAGATCGTCCAGAATGGTGCAAAATTACTCATCATCGCTGAGGATGTGGAGGGTGAAGCATTAACAACCTTAATCGTAAACAAATTGCGTGGTACATTCAATGTTGTAGCTGTCAAAGCACCTGGTTATGGTGACAGAAGAAAAGCTATGTTAGAGGATATCGCAATCCTTACAGGTGGTCAGGTGATCAGCTCTGATCTTGGCCTTGAATTAAAAGATACAACGATGGATCAGCTTGGTCGTGCAAAATCCGTTAAAGTTCAGAAAGAGAATACGATCATCGTTGACGGTGCCGGCGACAAAGATGCCATTCAGGGAAGAATCAAACAGATCCGTGCACAGATCGAGGAGACAACATCTGAGTTTGATAAAGAAAAATTACAGGAAAGACTTGCTAAGATGGCAGGCGGCGTAGCAGTGATCCGTGTTGGTGCAGCTACAGAGACAGAGATGAAAGAAGCAAAACTTCGTATGGAAGATGCTCTGAATGCTACAAAAGCAGCAGTTGAAGAAGGAATCATCGGTGGTGGTGGATCCGCATACATCCATGTTTCTAAGAAGGTAAAAGAATTCGCAGAGACTCTTGAGGGAGATGAGAAGACAGGTGCCAAGATTATCCTGAAAGCACTGGAAGCTCCTCTGGCTCAGATCGCAAAGAATGCAGGACTTGAGGGAGCAGTTATTGTAAACAAAGTAAGAGAGTCTGAAGTAGGAACAGGATTTGATGCTTACAATGAGACATATGTAGATATGGTTGAGAAGGGAATCCTTGATCCGGCGAAGGTTACAAGAAGTGCTCTTCAGAACGCAACAAGTGTTGCTTCTACACTTCTTACAACAGAGTCTGTTGTATCTACAATTAAAGAGGATACACCGGCTATGCCAGCAGGCGGAGCAGGTGGAATGGGAATGATGTAATCTATCCATCAGGAAGATTTGCAGAATTTCTATAAGAATAGAATAAAAGAGCTGTTACATAGAGATCTGTAGCAGCAGGAACAGAGGGTTCTATCACATTTTCGTAATGTCAGATAGAACCTTTTGTTTGTTCTAAAAAAGGCTCAGTTTGTCGCATAGATAATAAATAAAGGAGTACTTATAAGTAAAACTTAATAATAGAGGTTAAAATAAATCAATACAAATTATGAGCACATCAGGGAAAATACTCTTGACATCCTTCGGGAATTTCTGTAGTATATCAGTTAATAATTACAAAAGATTTTTAGATACATTAACTGCCATTTCAAAGCAGTTTCATGGGTTCTTAAGAAAGAGAGGTAAAGTATAATGGGTAAGATTATAGGGGAAGGTATTACATTTGATGATGTTCTTCTTGTACCGGCTTATTCAGAAGTAATTCCGAATCAGGTAGATCTGTCAACACATCTGACAAAGAAAATCGTATTGAATATTCCGATGATGAGTGCAGGAATGGATACTGTTACAGAACATAGAATGGCAATCGCTATGGCTCGCCAGGGTGGAATCGGAATCATCCATAAGAATATGTCTATTGAAGCACAGGCAGAGGAAGTTGATAAGGTGAAACGTTCTGAGAATGGTGTTATTACAGATCCTTTCTTTCTTTCACCGGAGCATACACTTGAAGATGCAAATGACCTGATGGCAAAATACCGTATTTCAGGTGTGCCGATTACAGAGGGACGTAAACTTGTCGGAATCATCACAAACCGTGACCTGAAGTTCGAGACAGATTTCTCTAAGAAAATCAAAGAATCCATGACTTCAGAAGGACTTGTTACAGCAAAAGAAGGAATTACATTAGAGGAAGCAAAAAGGATTCTTGCCAAAGCAAGAAAAGAGAAACTTCCGATCGTAGATGATGAGGGTAATCTGAAAGGACTTATCACGATCAAAGATATTGAGAAACAGATCAAGTACCCACTGTCAGCAAAGGATGAGCAGGGAAGACTTCTCTGTGGAGCAGCTGTTGGTATCACAGCAAACTGTCTGGAGCGTGTAGAAGCACTTGTGAAATCTCATGTAGATGTTGTTGTTATGGACTCAGCACATGGTCATTCAGCGAATGTTATCCGCACAGTGAAGATGGTTAAGGATGCATTCCCGGATCTTCAGGTGATCGCTGGAAATGTGGCTACAGGAGAGGCTACAAGAGCACTGATCGAAGCTGGTGTAGATGCAGTTAAAGTTGGTATCGGACCTGGATCTATCTGTACAACACGTATCGTTGCAGGTATTGGTGTACCTCAGGTTTCAGCTGTTATGGATTGTTACGAAGTTGCTAAAGAGTATGGTATTCCGATCATTGCAGATGGTGGTATCAAGTACTCAGGAGATATGACAAAGGCAATCGCAGCAGGTGCGAATGTATGTATGATGGGAAGCATCTTTGCAGGATGTGATGAAAGCCCGGGAACATTCGAACTGTACCAGGGAAGAAAATATAAAGTATATCGTGGAATGGGATCCATCGCAGCGATGGAGAATGGAAGTAAAGACCGTTATTTCCAGGAGAATGCAAAGAAACTTGTTCCGGAAGGAGTAGAAGGACGTGTAGCTTACAAGGGATCTGTAGAAGATACGGTATTCCAGCTCATGGGTGGACTTCGTTCAGGAATGGGATATTGCGGAACACACACAATCGAAGAACTCAAAGAGAACGGAAGATTTGTGAAGATCTCTGCGGCATCATTGAAAGAAAGTCATCCACATGACATTCATATTACAAAAGAAGCTCCGAACTACAGTGTAGACGAGTAATTGGGAAGTTTGCAGATTTTATGCAGACTGATAATTTGGAAGTACTGCGGATATTCCGCATTACCTGACGGGATGAAAAATCACATCCCTGATATAATAAAATAATATATAGGAACGCCTTGAGGAATTCCCGGAGGTTCAGTGAGAGCTGGATTTGCCGGGAATTTCTCTTTTATACGAATATAAAACAGTTAAGACAAAATTCATAAATGGTTAAGAAACATATGGTATAATAGCTGAAATAAGAAGATGTTTGTTTTAAACGATGGAAATGAGAGAATTAAAAATCAGGAGAAATACCGAATGAGTACGTCAAGACGAAATCAGCTGGCAGGGCGGAAAACATTGCCGAAGAATACACGAAGGAAGAAAAAGCGAGGCAGGAAAATGCTGCGGATCATAATGATCCCATTAATGATTTTATTACTTTTTCTTCTTTTTAAATCCTGTATACAAAAGAAAAATCAATATGCTGATGTGGATGCTACGCAGCCGGAGATGGATGTACAGTTGTTAGATATAAATCCGTATTCCAGACCAGGGACAACAATTGACCATGTGAATGGGATTGTTGTCCATTACACAGCGAATCCGGGGAGTACAGCGCAGGATAACAGAGATTATTTTAATGGTCTCAAAGATAGCCATGAGACTTCGGCAAGCAGTAATTTTGTGATAGGATTGGAAGGAGAGATTATTCAGTGTATTCCGACCTGGGAGATGGCATATGCTTCAAATGACCGCAATGCGGATACGATTTCGATTGAATGTTGTCATCCGGATGAGAATGGAAAGTTTACTGATGCAACATACCGCTCACTTGTACAACTTACAGCATGGCTTTGTGCAAAATATGATCTGACAGCAGATCAGGTGATCCGTCACTATGATGTAACCGGAAAAATCTGTCCGAAATATTTTGTGGAGGATGAGGACGCATGGGTAGAATTCAGGAGAAATGTGCAGGATGCGTTGGAAAAACAGTAGACATCATTTCACTGAATTGTTATAATGAAATCAATTCTTGGGATCATAGAAGAATTGATTTCAAAGCTTACGGAGTTAGATGAAAATAATGTTTGAAAAATTTTTTCCAGATGAATATTTGGGGTCGACTTATAAGATCCCTTTTGAAAAACTATATGAGCAAGGATACCGGGGGGTAATCTTTGATATTGATAATACATTAGTTCCTCACGGTGCACCGGCAGATGAACGTGCAAAGAGACTGTTTCAGAGACTGAGAGAGATTGGCTTTGAAAGCTGTCTGTTGTCCAACAATCAGAAAAAACGTGTAGAGATGTTTAATCAGGAGATCCAGACACATTATATTTATAATGAAGCCTGCAAGAAAGAATTATCTTCATGCGATGGAGATCATGGGAACAGATCAGACGAACACGCTGTTTGTCGGCGATCAGCTTTTTACAGACGTATGGGGCGCAAAGAGGGTCGGAATACACAACATTTTAGTGCATCCGATCAATCCAAAAGAAGAGATTCAGATCGTTTTAAAGCGGTATTTGGAGAAGATTGTGCTTCATTTCTATAAGAAGAGCAAAAAAAGATTGAAAAAAGTCGCAAATTAGTATAGAATGGTAGAAGCAAAAAGTCTGTAACGAACAGTTACATTGTCTGAACGAAATGCAATTAAGGAGGATTATACATGGTTTCAGCAGGAGATTTTAAGAATGGTTTAACAATTGAGATTGAGGGAAATATTTTCCAGATTTTGGAATTCCAGCACGTTAAACCTGGTAAAGGTGCAGCGTTCGTAAGAACAAAACTGAAAAACATCATCAGTGGTGGTGTAGTAGAGAAGACATTCCGTCCGACAGAGAAGTTCGAGAATGCACACATCGAGAGAAAGGAAATGCAGTATCTGTATCAGGATGGAGATCTGTATAACTTCATGGATGTAGAGACATATGATCAGATCGCTCTCAACGCTGATGTAGTTGGAGACGCTCTGAAATTTGTAAAAGAGAATGAGAACGTTAAGATCTGTTCCCATAAGGGCAACGTATTCTCAGTTGAGCCGCCGCTGTTCGTAGAACTGGCAATCACAGAGACAGAACCGGGATTCAAGGGTGACACAGCTCAGGGAGCTACAAAGCCTGCAATCGTTGAGACAGGAGCTACTGTTATGGTACCGCTGTTTGTTGAGACAGGTGATGTTCTTAAGATCGATACACGTACAGGCGAGTATCTGTCAAGAGTTTAATTACGAATTTAGTACGGTTTAAGCTGTATTTCAAAAAGGAATCTGTATCATGCAGGTTCCTTTTTTCTTTGACAAAATCAGATGAAATTCTCTGTTTTCACTAAAAAAATCAATTTGGATTTATGCAAAATTCTGGCTTGCTTTTTAAGGAAGGC
>ERZ1106963.2410-NODE-2410-length-18608-cov-2.815825_pt1 | contig 18608 bp, 16 predicted proteins | sample MGYA00403681_ERZ1106963 | MGnify/ENA primary metagenome ERZ1106963 (study PRJEB35170, sample SAMEA104062407) | human gut metagenome | biome: human gut; feature: human-associated habitat; material: faeces | place: Denmark | collected 2012-05-03 ...
GCTGCCGCTGCTCTATCCGATGATGGTCGGTTACGAGCTGAGCTTCAAGAATTTGATGAAGAATGCGTTCTTGATGAGTGCCGCGCGCCTGCCTCATATGCTTCTGGCGCGCCTGATTACGCTGATTCCGATTGCCGTGCTGGTGTTCGGCGTTTTGGCGGGCAATGGCATTGCGATTCTCGTGATTTCGCTGTATTATCTGCTGTTCGGATTCGCGCTCTCCCGCCTGATTTACGCTTCCTTTGCAAACGGCGTGTTTGACAAGTATCTCAATCCGCATATCGAAGGCGCACAGGTGGGACAGGGACTGCGCCCGCATACGGACGAGGATGATGTAGATGACAAGGACGACGAGGAAGAGGATGAGGAGTAATTCCCTTTCACATGAAAAAGGAGCCTGTCGGCAACAATGAAGCCGGGAGGTGAGTTTGATGAAGGGATATATGAAGCCGCCGACTGTGCGCGAACGCGCGAAATACCGCGCGGCAAAGGAAGCCGGGCTTCTTGAGCGCGTGCTTGAGGTCGGCTGGGCAGGATTGACCGCTAAGGAGAGCGGAAGAATCGGCGGCATGCTTGCCCACAGGCAGGATAACGACATGGAAATGTGAGCGATATGTACGAGGATTTTGCAAGCGTATATGATACGCTGATGGATGATTTTGATTATGACGCATGGAGCGCGCACTATTTGACGCTCATCCGCACTGTAACGGGCGAACTGCCCCGACGCGCGGCGGAATGCGCCTGTGGAACGGGCAGCCTGACCGTGCGCCTGGCGCAAAGCGGCATGGCGATGACGGGCGTGGATCTATCTGCCGCAATGCTGCGTCAGGCCGAAAAAAAGGCGCGCGATTACGGCGTGGAAGTCGCGTTTGTTCGGCAGGATATGAAAAAACTGACGCTTCCCAGACGGGTCGGTGCGGTGCTGGCCACATGCGACGGCGTGAATTATCTGACAACGCCGAACGACGTGCAGGCGTTTTTTGCGGCGGCATATCAAAACCTGCTGCCGGGCGGCGCACTGTGCTTTGATTGTTCCACGCGGCATAAGCTGGAAAACGTCATGGGCGACGCTTTCTTTGGCGAGGAGCGGGACGGCGCGGCGGTGCTTTGGCAGAATAAGCTGAATCGCGAAGAACATCTGCTGTCCATGGATGTCACGTTCTTTGTTCGGAAAGAAGATGGCTGCTATCGACGTTTTCGCGAGCAGCATCATCAGCGCGCGCACAGCGCGGAAGAACTGACTGCGTGGCTTTGTCAGTCAGGCTTTGAAGATGTGCGAATTTACGGCGAAATGCGCATGGATGCGACGAAGCCGGAGGATCTGCGCGTCTGCATCGGACCGAGCATCTGCCGGGACTGTTATGAGGTCAGTGAGGATGTGGCAGACGCATTTAAAGAAGAATTTGGAGCAGAAATCAGTCAGGATGATTCAACATCCTGTTATTCCTGGAATGGGAAATCGATTCTCATGAATAAGGGGAATGGCAAGTACCAGCTTGACCTCTGGGGCGCGAACCGCCTGGTGCTCCTGGATGTCGGAATTTTACCGGAGCATCTGGCTGTGACGAATGTATGTACGAAATGCAATCCGGATCTTTTATATTCACACCGCGTGATGGGAGATAAGAGGGGGAATCTGGCGGCATTTTTATCGCTAAAGTAAGTATGCAATCTGTCTGTCAAACAAGTGAATGAATGTTTTGCAGAAAAGAACAGCAGCATGATTGAAAATCGGTCGTTCAAGTCCGGTTTTGTCAATCATGCTGCTGCCGTTTTTTTTGCCGTTTCAGCGAAGATTCAGAAGAGCCCTACGATGCCTTATTTACCAGCCATCTTTTTTTCCTGTTCCTCAATCATCTTTTTGACCATATAGCCGCCGACGGAACCAGCCTGTGCGGAGGTCAGGTTACCATTGTAGCCCTCGCTTAACGGAACGCCAATCTCATTGGCAACCTCCATCTTAAAGCGGTTCATCGCTTCCTTGGCTTCCGGTACATTGGTTTTGTTAGTGTTGTTGGAACTAGACATAACAGACGCCTCCTTTTTTTGCGTGTGCCCCTTCAAACTTTCGTTTGTCCGGGTGTCTCTTTTTGTTACATTCTCAGTATGCGGATCTTAAAAGTGAAATACACTAGAAGGTTTTGTGCAAATTGACATTTTGGGGCAAAACTCCCACAATGTAGGGAAAAAAGTTAGTATTGATCCGATTTTATGCTTGTATATCAGTAAAACTCATACTATAATAGAACAGATGTAGTGTTAAAAAATACGCAAACTGTTTGGTGAATTTTACGGTTGCAGTTCAAAATACATTAATATTTCTAGTAAGATGGAGAAAAATCCATGCGGGTAATAGCAGGAAGTGCCAGAAGGCTTACTTTAAAGACGATCGAGGGAATGGATACGAGACCGACGACGGACCGTATCAAAGAAACTCTTTTTAATATGATTCAGAATGACATCTATGGATGCCCATTTCTCGATTTATTCAGCGGAAGCGGGGCGATCGGGATCGAGGCTTTAAGCCGCGGGGCAAAAGAAGCTGTTTTTGTGGAGAAGAATCCGAAAGCGGCGGACTGCATCCGTGACAATCTGAAAGCGGCCCGCCTAGCTGATAAGGCGACGCTGTTAAACTGTGATATTTCGGATGCATTGAAACGGATAGAAAACCGGAAGAGTGCGTTTGATTTCATTTTTATGGATCCTCCGTACAACCATCTCTGGGAGAAAGAAGTGCTTACTTATCTGGCACATTCGTCCCTGGCAGATGAACATACGATGATCATCACAGAGGCATCGAAAGAGACCGGGTGCAGCTACCTTTCAGAACTGGGATACCATCTCGAAAAAGAGAAGATATATAAGACGAATAAACATCTGTTTATCCGAAAAGCTTGAATACCAAAGGAGAAAAAAGATGAAAACAGCCATTTATCCGGGCAGCTTTGATCCGGTGACGCTCGGACATTTTGATATTATAAAGCGATCCTCCGAAATTTTTGATCAGGTCATCGTGGGAGTTTTGTGTAATAACGCAAAATCTCCGTTGTTTTCTGTCGAAGAACGTGTTAAGATGTTAGAGGAAGTGACAAAAGACATTCCTAACGTGGAGGTGCAGTCGTTTGACGGACTTCTGGTCGATTTCATGCGCCAGAATCACGCAAAGGTCATCGTGCGTGGTCTGCGTGCGATCACGGATTTCGAATATGAGCTGCAGCTCGCGCAGATGAACCGGGTGATTGCACCCGAAATAGATACCCTGTTTCTGACAACGAACCTTAAATACGCGTATTTAAGTTCCAGTATGGCAAAAGAGGTTGCGATGTACGGCGGAGACATTTCCGAATTTCTCGATCCAGTCATTGCAAAACAAGTACAGGAGAAATACCAGGCGCTTCAGGAAGACAGGGAATGTAAGTAAGGAGAAAAGCTATGAGCAGAATTGAACAGATCATCACAGAAATTGAAGATTATATCGACAGCTGCAAGTTTCAGCCGCTGTCCAACACGAAGATTTTAGTAAATAAAGAAGAGATTGAAGAACTGCTCGTGGAACTGCGGCTGCGTATTCCAGATGAGATCAAGCAGTACCAGAAGATCATCAGCAACCAGGATGCGATTCTGCAGGAGGCACGTTCCCAGGCAGACGCGATGGTAGCCGAGGCGACCGCCCAGACCAATGAGCTGGTTAATGAGCATGAGATCATGCAGCGTGCATATGCAGAAGCGAACAGTATTATTGAGCAGGCAAATGCACAGGCACAGCAGATCGTGGACAACGCTGTCACAGAGGCAAACAATATCCGCCAGGGTTCCGTTCAGTACACGGACGACATGCTCCGCAGCCTGCAGACCATCATCAAGCATTCGATGGAGGGCGCGCAGAGCCGTTTCGAGTCTTACATGAGTTCGATGCAGTCCAGCTACGATGTCGTATCTTCCAACCGCAATGAGCTGGCTGGTAGTGTCGTGACCGAGCCGGAGGAGAACACAGGCGCCGAGGCAGCAGCGGCCGCTACACAGGCGGCATCCGGCGAAGCAGCAGAATAAAGAGAACGAACGAGAGACTGGCGTGAACCAGTTTCCACAGTACATAATGCCGGATGGAAAGTCCGGCATTTTTTTCTCTGTCTTTTCGGCTGTCCTGTATGACTGAATTTGTCTGGGCGATCCCGGATAACCCGCCGAACGCAGCACATGCCGCCATCGCGCCGGATTGAACCGGGATACTGAATATGGCACCAGAACGGGCGATCGCATCGATGCCGGTTGTCATTTCAGCCGTTCCGATCAGAAACAGACGCAGCGGGCCGGAACAGAAGGCGTCGGCAAAGGCAGCGAGGATCGAATACAGCATGATCAAACCGCCGATGCGGACCTGCAGTTCGATGCAGTCCATCAGGATGGTGTCGAAGGAAGCGGGAACGGAGACGGATGTGGATTTTGTGCGGGCGGGCTTGACAGAGCCGGTTTCTTTCGAAAAAAATCGGTTTTGAAGGCTAAAAGAAGTCACTTTATTATAAATGCATAGGAGACTTCCAACCAATAAAAGCGGCGTATATAGTGCCAGAACCAGATAGTTTGACGGAACTGCCGGGTTCAGCCTAGGTGCAGCATATCCGGCGATAAACATGGGGCTTGGCGAAGCGCTGATGGCGGTCAGAAGCCGTTTTTCATGTGCCGAAAGCAACGATTTCCGGTTAAAATCAGCGGCAGTTTTCATTCCCATCGGGTAACCGCAGAGCAGCCCGACAAGCAGGGCATAGCCGCTGTAGACAGACATCCCAAGATGTTTCAAAACCGGGTGAAATGGCGCTAGAAGCAGCCGGACGCCGCCGTGTTCAGCTAAAAGCTTTGAGAAGAGCATAAAGGGAAATAACGTCGGAAAAACCGTATTGAACCATAAAAGAAGTCCTTTTTGTGCCCCATCCGCAGAGAGACGCGGATGCGAGAGCAGAAGCGACAGGATAAGTGCTGGGAACAGGGTGGATACTATTTTTTTTATATATGGCATGGGAGCGCCTTTCTATCATTAAAAAGTAATATAAAGATAGATTATATATATGTAGACAGAAAATGGCTCATTCCTTTTGGAAGCCTGAAAACCGGCATACCGAACAAAGAAAGAACGAATGAGCGCGAAGAAAAAGTCTTTACAATCACGATTATAAATGGATATACAGAGCAATAGACAAAAACAGGAGGAAAACGATTGGATTACCGAGAACTGCCGGAAGAATTTCTTGAAAAAATGAAACAATTTCTGGGGGAGGAATACCCTGAGTATCTGGCTTCGTATGAGGAGGAGCCGCGTTCAGGGCTGCGCGTCAACACGGGCAGGCTGACACCGGAACAGTTTTTAGACATGGCACAGACGGCGGACTGGAATTTGAAACCAGTGCCGTGGACGAAGAACGGTTTTTATTATCAGGGCGAACGCCCATCCAGGCATCCGTGGTACTACGCGGGACTCTACTATTTGCAGGAACCGAGTGCGATGTCACCGGCGGCATGGCTGCCGATCAAGCCGGGCGACCGGGTTCTGGATTTGTGCGCGGCACCGGGCGGTAAAAGTACGGAACTGGCAGCGAAATTAGCCGGTACAGGTGTCCTGTTTTCCAATGATATCAGCAATTCGCGCGCAAAAGCGCTTCTTAAAAATCTGGAAATATTCGGAGCGGGAAATATCTGTGTAACGAGCGAGGCACCGGAAAAAATGGCTGGCATCCTGCCGGAGTTTTTTGATAAGATTCTGGTCGATGCGCCGTGTTCCGGCGAAGGTATGTTCCGCCGCGATCCGTCGATGGTAAAGAGCTGGAACGAAAAAGGTCCCGATTATTATGCGCCGCTGCAGCGCCAGATTCTCGACTGTGCCGTGCAGATGCTTGCGCCGGGCGGGAAACTGGTTTATTCGACCTGTACCTTTGACAGGGACGAGGACGAGGGAACGATCGAGTATATTCTGGAGAAATATCCGCAGATGGCGGTCGTGCCGCAGAAACCGGAATATGGCTTTGAGGGAAGCCGTGGCGTTGAGGGCTGTCTGAGATTGTTTCCGCACCGTCTGGAGGGCGAAGGACATTTTGTTGCGCTGTTGGAGAAGCGGACGGAGAAACCAGACGCAAATATCAAGGATTTGGAAAATGCCGGTGAGAAAGCATTGAGCGATCCACTTTTGGTAGAGGAAATAGAAGCGCGGTTGTGCCGTGTGGCGGAAGACGGTAAGTCCAGACAGATGGCTTCCGGAAAAGCGAAAGGGAAAACGTTTGGAAAGGGAAAAAACGTGGCGCAAAACCAGACCGCCGAGGACTTTTCCCCCCTGTTTGAGCTTCTGCGCCAGCTTCCGGTAAGAACCTGGAATCCTGAGCAATTCTACCGTGACAGCGAGCGCATCTATTACCTCCCGGCAGCGCTGGCAGGCGACAATACACGCTATTTTAAGCCGCTCCGCTGTCTGCGTACCGGACTTCTGCTCGGAGAACTGAAAAAAGGGCGGTTTGAACCGGCACATGCGCTGGCACTTTCGCTTTCGCCCAAAGATGCAGTGCATTGCTGCAACCTTTCCGGTGATAGCCAGGAGGCAAGGCAGTGGATCAACGGCATGACGCTTTCCAAAGACGGGGAAAAGGGCTGGCAGCTGGTCTGCGTAGATGGATACAGCCTCGGCTGGGGAAAGCTGGCAGGCGGGATTTTAAAAAATCATTATCCCAAAGGGCTGCGCAAAACAATGTAACAGATGTGCTGTCTGTGCAACCCGCTGCAGGCGGAGCAGGACTCTGTTTTACATATGCAGGAACAAAAAAAATGGAGGAAAACATTATGAGATTTACACTGGATTACGATCAGTACGCTGCCCTGGCAAGACAGACGGCAGCAGAGGGATGTGTTCTTTTAAAAAATGAGAAAGAGGCACTTCCGATCCGAAAAGGAGAGACAGTTTCCGTGTTTGGACGGATTGCCTTTACCTATTATAAGAGCGGAACCGGATCGGGCGGTATGGTAAATGCTCCCTATGTGACAAATATCCTGGATAGCTTAAAGGAATGCAGGGATATTTCTGTCAACGAAGAGCTGGAAGCGGTTTATCAGGACTGGATCCGGGAAAATCCCTTTGATATGGGAGAAGGCTGGGCGCAGGAGCCCTGGAGCCAGAAGGAAATGCCGGTCAGCGAGGCACTTGCACAGAAAGCGGCAGCATCCTCTGATCTTGCTGTTGTTGTGCTGGGCAGAACAGCAGGCGAGGACATGGACAACAGTGCAGAGCCGGGAAGCTATCTGCTGACAGCAGAGGAAGAGGCGCTGATCAAAACCGTCTGCAGCGCATTTAAACGGACTGCCGTTGTGTTAAACGTCGGCAATATCATCGATATGAAATGGGTGGACCGCTACCAGCCCCAGGCAGTTTTGTATGTATGGCAGGGCGGTCAGGAGGGCGGACATGCGGCGGCAGATATTCTGACCGGCGCAGTGAACCCCTGTGGTAAGCTGAGCGATACGATCGCAGCAGATATTTCGGATTATCCGTCTACGGATAATTTTGGAGATGCTGTATGCAATATGTATGCAGAGGATATTTACGTTGGCTACCGTTATTTTGAAACCTTTGCAAAGGAAAAAGTAAGCTATCCCTTCGGCTTTGGTCTGTCTTATACGGATTTTTCCGTGGAGGTTCTGAATACAAGAACAGACGGTACGAAAGCAGAACTTACCGTTTTGGTTAAAAACATCGGAAAGACTGCCGGAAAAGAAGTCGTGCAGGTGTATGTCTGCCCGCCTCAGGGAAAGCTTGGCAAGCCTGTCCGGAATCTAAACAGCTTTTACAAGACGCAGCTGCTTACGCCAGGAGAGGGGGAGGAGGTAAATCTCGTCGTTTCCCTGGAAAAGAGTGCATCCTATGATGACAGCGGCGTAACCGGGGAGAAATCCTGTTGGGTGCTGGAAGCTGGCGCCTATGGCATCTATGTCGGAACAGATGTCCGCAGCGCGAAAAAGGTTTGCGAGGTGCAGTTAGACGAGCTGTGCGTCATTTCCAGACTGGAAGAGGCGCTTGCACCGGTACAGCCATATGAGCGTCTGGTTCCGGTCGAAACGGGCAAAAAGGGCACAGACGGAGAGCCGGTTCTGGAAATCGGAAAACAGGCAGCGCCTCTGCGGAGCGTCGATCTGGCAGAAAGAATCCGGACAGAACGCCCGGAGGCAGAGGCCTGCATCGGCGATCAGGGCTGGAAGTTAGCGGATGTCTGTGATAAAAAGGTGACGCTGGAACAGTTTTTATCCCAGTTATCGGACGAAGATCTGGCATGCCTGGTCCGGGGAGAGGGCATGTGCTCTCCGAAGGCAACACCTGGCATTGCATCTGCATTCGGCGGTGTGACGGATTCCTTAAAGGCATTTGGAATCCCGGTTGCGGGCTGCTCGGATGGACCCTCCGGAATCCGTATGGACTGCGGAACCATCGCCTTTTCCCTGCCAAACGGCACACTGCTTGCCTGCACCTTGAATCCGGAGCTGGTGGAACAGCTTTATGAGATGGAAGGAATGGAGCTGCGCAAGAATCAGATTGACACGCTGCTGGGGCCTGGCATGAACATTCATCGCAATCCGTTAAACGGCAGAAACTTTGAATATTTTTCGGAAGACCCCTGTGTGGCAGGTACGATGGCTGCAGCTCAGTTAAAGGGCATGGGAAAATATGGCGTGACCGGAACGATTAAACACTTTGCGGGAAATAACCAGGAATTTAAGCGGCACGATGCAAACGGCGTTGTTTCCGAACGTGCGCTGCGCGAGATCTATTTAAAGGGCTTTGAAATCGCAGTAAAAGAAGGACATGCCTACAGCATTATGTCTACCTACGGACCGATCAACGGAATCTGGACAGCAGGCAACTACGACCTGCTGACGACGATTTTGCGGAAAGACTGGGGCTACCAGGGCGTGGTAATGACCGACTGGTGGGCGAAGATGAACGAGGAAGGCGAGGAAGGCTCCCAGAGCAATACGATTCCGATGGTGCGCGCCCAGAACGACGTTTACATGGTTGTTTCGGATTCTGCTTCGAACTCTGCAAATGACAACACGATGGAGGGCCTGGCAGATGGACGGCTCACAAGGGGACAGCTGGTCAGAAATGCAAAGAATATCTGTCATTTTCTGATGCGTTCTCCGGTGATGAACCGTTTCTGTGATCGGGAATTTGATGTATGTGAAGAAATTAACAATCCGGCAAAGGACGCGATGGCAGGAAATTTGATCGCAAGCCAGAAAGTAGAAAAAGAGACAAAGCTCGATCTGACAAAGCTGAGCACCCAGAAGGGCGTGCGTGCCGGGTATCTGCTGGACGTCTCCAAAGCAGGCAGCTATCAGATGATTTTTAAAATGCATTCCGGAGAAAATCCGTTTGCGCAGCTGCCGGTTTCCATCTTTGTCAACGGCGTCCTGCAGCAGACGACGACCTTTAACGGAACCGACAACAAGATCATAGAGCGTGCGGTAACGATAAGCTTCCCGGAAAGCGGGGAAAACCAGCTGACGCTGTTCTTTGGCGAGAGCGGGATCCGCATGGATGAAATTCTTCTGGTGCAGGAATAAAACGGCATACAGGGGCTTTACGTACGGACTGGAGGAAACGTGAAGAAAGAGAAACAAAAAGACAGAGAGGATAGACAGATCTGCATTGTGTTTGCGACGGCGCTTCTGGCGTGCGCGCTCCTTACCGGCTGCGGTGCTGCGAAGGAGGACAATCTTTCGCAGGGAATTGCGCTGGTGGAGCAGATGGACTATGAGAGCGCGCTGACCTGCTTCGAGGCGGCAGCCCTGAATAAAGAGGATATGCGTCAGGTTTACAGAGGGCAGGGGCTGGCTTACATGGGCATGACGGATTATGAGAATGCAGCGGCGAGCTTTGAAAAGGCGCTGGGGCAGAGCAGCCCGCGTCCGGATGCGATGGATTATGACATCAACTATTATCTGGCGACCGCCTATTATCGGAACGGACAGGTCGACAAGGCGATCCATGTTTATCAGGCAATCACGGATCTGAAGCCCGGGGAAAAGACCGCCTGGTACTTAAAAGGAACCATGGAACTGGAGCAGGGCAGTACGGACGCTGCGAAAGCCGATTTCGATAAGGCGGTTGAGGCTGCGCCGAACGATTACGACATTCGGATTGATATTTTCTGCAGCTGCAGCAAATACGGACAGGACGATCTTGGAAAATCCTATCTGGAAAATGTTCTGGACGGCGACAGGAAGCGGATTTCGGATTTCGATCTCGGCAGAATCAGCTACTACCTGGGCGATTATGAGCAGGCCCGTACCTCTTTGGAAAAGGCGCAGGAAAACGGCGGTGCGGAAGCAGCGTCCCTGCTCGGTCAGACCTATGAGGCGCTCGGTGACTACAATTATGCGGCGAGTGTCTATAACACCTACCTGCAGAACAAAACGCCGGACGCGTCTTTGTACAATCAGCTCGGGCTTTGCAAATTAAAGGGCGGCGATTATGAAGCGGCGCTTGCAGCGTTCCAGGCGGGGCTGGAAGTAGAGGGCAATACGGCGACGCAGTCGCTGATGTTCAACGAACTGGTAGCGTATGAATACCTTGGGCAGTACGATAAAGCGAAGCTTGCGATGGATCAGTACCTTGCTTTGTATCCGGATGATGAAAAGGCACAGCGGGAAGCGGTATTTCTGCAGACGCGGTAGTCCCACACACGGACAGGACAGTATAGTCGCATGGCTGCTTAGAAAGAAATGTAGGGAATGACTATGGAGAAACGTGTAAAAATCAGAAAAACGGTTTTTGGCGGCGCGATCGCCCGTATCTGCTGTCTGGCGTTGTGCCTTTGTCTCGGATTGTCGATATCGATGACGGCACAGGCAGCATCCGGGAAAAAAGTGACGCCGGTTACGATGGCAGCAGTCGTCGGGGAAGAAAAAACGGTGACGCAGCAGGCGGATAAAACCTCTGCAGCACTTGGTATTTTACCGGCCGGCACGACGGTCAACGTATGCGGGCAGACCGGCAGCGGGAAAAGTGACATGTACCAGATTGTCTATGGAAATGCGATCGGCTATATCACACAGACAGCCTGTCAGCCGGTCTGCGTGGATGTAGCGATGACGGCAGCGCTTGCTGCACAGGCGGAAGCGGTGAAACAGCAGGTGGCACAGGCCCAAGCAGCAGCGGCGGCACTGGCAGCGCAGCAGGCAGCAATGCAGCAGGCAGCAGTACAGCAGGCGGCACTGGCTCAGGCGCAGGCTGAGCAGAAAGCCCCCATTCCGGCGGGCAGCGGCAACGTCATCTTCGTCGGGGACTCCCGCACGGGACAGATGGCGAATGCAGTCGGTGGAACGGCAGCATGGCCTGGTACGGCCTTTGTGGCATGCTTTGGAGGTGGCGTGGACTGGCTTTCCACCGCCCAGGCGAAAAAGGACGTCGACCAGTATGTGACGCCCGGCTCAGTGATTATTTTCAATTACGGCGTCAATGATTTATCACGACACAACGATTATATTACGACGATTAACCGATATGCACAGGATTGGATTTCGAAAGGTGCGACGGTGTACTTCGCCTCGGTCGGTCCGGTCGGGGAAAACGAATACGGAAAACGCAACTGGGCGGTAGAATATTTTAACAACCAGTTAAACAACCGGCTGGATGCCGGAATCGGACGACTGAATCTGTATGTGTTTCTGACGGGCAGCGGATATACCACGCAGGCAGACGGACTGCATTATGATGGTGCAACCTACGCAGCGATGTTCCGGTTTTTGATGCAGAGCATTGGAAGAATATGAAACAAAAATACGAACACATTCAGCTTCTGAGGGCGCTTGCCTGTATCGGAGTGTTTATCACCCACCTTGCACCGAGGCTGGGAGCGACGGGAAAAGCTGCGTGGCTTGCCAATCAGGGAGCGGCGGGCGTGTATCTCTTTTTTGTCCTCAGCGGCTATCTCGCCTGCTGTGACAGAAAGCTCCCGACGGCTGGAAAAAAAGAACTGCTGACCTATTATAAAAAACGTCTGGTGCGGATTCTTCCGCTGTATTATGGGGTGATCCTTTATAACATCCTGCTGCACGGGCTGATTTTAAAGGATATTCCGGCAGACCCGCAGGGCCTGTACTGGCTTCGGTATTTTTTCCTGACAAACAGCGTGATCCCTGCGCCGAATGATTTCTGGGGAAACCTGAGCGCAACGTGGACGATCAGCCTGTTTATGGCATTTTATCTGCTTGTGCCGGTCTTTGTGCGCCTGATCCGCGGCTGTACGAGCGCGTTTTTCTGCTATGTACTGGCATTGATTCTGCGGTATTTGTGGGTAAAAACCGGATACGGTGATTACATGATGATTTTTTACTACCTGCATTATTTTCTGCTCGGTATGCTGGTCTGGGAGATCCATCAGGCGGGAAGGCGTATCGGCGCGCATCTGCTTGTCTATATCGGCATGATTGCGGCAGCAGGTGCGGTTTTGGCCCTTGGCAGGGTGCAGACGGATTCGTTTATTTGGTGGTCGTGGTGCTTTGGCATGTTACTGCTTGCAGGCAGCGGCTTTCGGTTCTGCAGGAAAGGAATCGGCGGTCGGATTTCGGACGCTGTGCTGTGGACGGATCGGTATTCGTATGAGATTTATCTGGTGCATGCCGTCATTTTAGAAGGGCTCGGCATGGTGCGGGTACAGATCGGACTGCCGAACGCAGCGTTTCTGATTCTGGCGCTGCTTCTGACCGGCGCAGGTGCGGTACTTTCCAAAAAACTGATCGAAGACCCCATCGCCGGACTTGTTGCCCGAAGCAGAATGTGATACCATAGCAGAAGCTTGGAAAACTGACGCAAGCCAGGAAAACAAAAAGGAGAAAAAGATATGATTGACCAGTTAATTGCAAATATCAAAAAGACAAATGCTCCAATCGTTGTCGGACTGGACCCGATGATGAAATTTATTCCGGAGCAGATTCAGAAAGCTGCTTTTGCGGAATACGGCGAGACGTTAAATGGCGCTGCAGAAGCGATCTGGCAGTACAATAAGGGCATCGTGGATGCAGTAGCGGATCTGATTCCGGCAGTAAAGCCGCAGATCGCCATGTATGAGCAGTTCGGCGTAGCAGGTCTGATCGCATTCCAGAAGACCGTCGCATACTGCAAAGAGAAAGGTCTGGTTGTCATCGGCGATGTAAAACGCGGCGATATCGGTTCCACTTCTGAGGCTTATGCGGTTGCCCATCTCGGAAAAGTAGTAGTGGGAGAAAAGAGCTATGCACCCTTTGACGAGGATTTTGCAACGGTGAATCCGTATCTGGGTTCCGACGGCATCAATCCGTTCATAAAGGTCTGCAAAGAAGAAAATAAGGGCATTTTTGTGCTGGTAAAAACTTCCAACCCCAGCAGTGGTGAGTTCCAGGATCGTCTGGTGGACGGCAGACCGTTGTATGAAATCGTCGGTGAAAAGGTTGCCGAATGGGGCAGCGAGTGCATGGGCAGCGAATATAGCAATGTTGGTGCGGTTGTTGGCGCAACCTATCCTGAAATGGGCAAGGCGCTGCGCAAGGTGATGCCGAAGTCCTACATTCTCGTGCCCGGCTACGGCGCACAGGGCGGCAAGGGCGCTGATCTGGTGCACTTTTTCAATGAAGACGGACTTGGCGCGATTGTCAACTCTTCCCGCGGCATCATTGCAGCATATCAGCAGGAAAAATATGCACAGTTTGGTGCAGCTAACTATGCGGACGCATCCAGACAGGCGGTTATCGATATGAGAGAAGATATCGCACAGGCGCTGCAGGGACGCAAATAAATGAAAACGTCAATCAGAATATAGAAAAAATCGGGTGGAAGCTGTCAGGTATCTGGCGCTTCCGCCTTTTTTCGTGTAGGAAACAGCGTCTCTATACAAAAAAGAATGTGCCAAGGCACGAGGGGATGGACAAGGCAAAAAAACGTAATATATGGACAAGTCAAAAAAAACGCAATATAATAAATGAAATGTAATATATTGCAGCGAGGAAAAAAGAATGAATCAGGAAGTCAGCATAACAAAAGAACAGGTTCAGAAAGAAATGAAATATTTCCGCAGGCTTTTTCCGATTGTGAGGCTCCTGGACGGGGAAAGGCTGCTGCGAAGAAACGATGGCATGGAAGCAGAACCGGTGGAGATCGATGCACCAGAAATCTGCCATTGTTATGATCTGTGGAAATACTCGGCTCCCTGTAAGCATTGCATTGCACTGGAGGCAGTCAGAAGCAGAAAAGAAAAGTGCAAGCTGGAGATTGTGGGGAATGACATCTATCAGGTGATCGCAAGATATCTGGAAATGAATGGAAAGCCTTACGTGATGGAGCTGGTACACCGTCTGGATGAGGATGCACTGACGGATCTGGAGGAAAAACAATATCTGATTGAACAGCTGACGGGCTATAACGAGAAGCTCTATCAAGATGTGCTGACAGGTGTATTTAACCGCCGTTATTATGAAGAAAAGATCAAAAATATGTGGGGACCTGTGGGCATTGCGATGATGGATCTGGATAATTTTAAATATTATAACGATTCCTACGGACACAATGTGGGGGATCTTGCACTCAATAGTGCTGCAAAAGTGATCTTATCCAATATCCGAAAATCAGATTTTCTGATCCGCTATGGCGGGGACGAATTTTTGCTGGTACTGCCCGGGATCCGGAAGGACGCCTTTGACAAAAAACTCAACCAGATCCAAAAACAGCTTCATCAGACCACTTTGGACGGCTATCCGGGTATCTCCCTTTCTGTGAGCATCGGAGGAGTAACGACGGTGGAAGAGACTGTGGGGACCGCTTTGGAGCGTGCGGATCGGCTGATGTATCAGGCAAAGAAGCATAGAAATCAGGTTGTGACAGAAAGCAGTACGGAGGAAATCCGTCAGAAGGTCGGAGAAAGGCTGGAACGCGACTCCGGCAGAGAGCTTGTCCTCATTGTGGATGATGCCAAGATCAACCGGGAGATTCTCTTCGAAATGCTGAAGGATAGGTTTGACATTATAGAAGCATCCAGCGGCGAAGAGTGTCTGGAGCTGCTGCATCAATACGGGACAGAAATATCTATCGTTTTACTGGATTTCATCATGTCGGGAATGGACGGACTCGGTGTTTTGAAGGTGATGAATAAAGAACATCTCATCGAAGATATTCCGGTCATCATGATTTCCAGCGAAGACTCGGAACTACATATCCGTCAGGCATACGAAATGGGCGTATCAGACTATATCAGCAGACCCTTTGATACAAGTGTTGTTCTCCAACGTGTATATAATACCATCAAGCTGTATGCAAAGCAGCGCAAGCTGATCGACCTGGTTGCAGGCCAGATGCAGGAAAAAGAGAAAAACAACCAAATTATGGTCAATATCCTGAGTCATATCGTAGAATGCCGAAACGGAGAGAGCGGACAGCATGTCCGGAATATCGGAATACTGACGAAGATTCTTTTGAAAAAGCTGATGCAGAAAACGGATCGATACCAGATGACATGGGGAGACTTAAACCGGATCGCACTGGCGTCGGCACTTCATGATATCGGCAAAAGCGGCATTGAGGAAGCCATCTTAAATAAGCCCGAAAAGCTGACGCAGGAAGAATATGAAAAAATGAAAAAGCATACCGTGATCGGGTGGTCGATGCTGCAAGATCTGAAACAGTATCAGGAGGAACCGCTGGTACGTATTGCAGAACAGATCTGTCGCTGGCATCACGAGCGCTACGACGGAAAAGGTTATCCGGACGGCTTAAAGGGGGACGAGATCCCGATTTCAGCACAGGTGGTTTCCCTTGCAGATGTATATGATGCATTGACCAACGAGCGTGTATACAAAAAGGCAATTCCACATGAAAAAGCCATCGAAATGATCGTCACAGGAGAATGCGGACAGTTCAATCCGCTGTTGATAGAATGTCTGCTGGAGATAAAAGAAGATATCCCGATTCAGCTGATGAATGCTGAGCACAGAAATAGCTGGACACCTCTGGGGGGGGGTAACACCCTCGTGGCGAGTTTGAGGACTGAAAGATAGAGGATAGGGAAAAAGGAGAAAAAGATGACAGTCAGAGAATGCTATGAAAAAATCGGATCTGATTTTGACAAAGTACTGGGACGCCTGGGCAGCGAAGCGCTGGTAAAACGGTTTGCAGTTAAATTTCTGGAAGACAAGAGCTTTGAGGAGCTGACGGAATCCCTGAAAGAAAAGGACGGAGAGGACGCATTCCGCGCCGCACACACCTTAAAGGGTATCTGCGCCAATCTTGGGCTGGACAGATTATACGAAGCAGACTGCGAGCTGACCGAAAAGCTGCGCGGACGTCAGACCGAGGGCAGCGAGGAGTTATATCAGAAGGTGGCAGAAGCGTACGAAGCCACAGTAACCGTGCTAAAGGAGCTGGAAAATTTCTGAAAATCTTTACAGATAGTGAAGATTGATCTAAACTGATAGGGAAAAATCTAAAAGAGCGGGGAACAGAGGAAGAAATATGCGTCTCAGAGGAAAAGGCGCAGCAGAATCAGACGATACACTGCAGTTGGGCACTGCGTGTTAAGATTCTGTTAAGAAAGAGTGAGAACGATATCACAAAGGAGACATTCTTCTTCAGAAAAATACAAATGAAAGGGAAGACACAGATGAAAATAGCGATGATAGGACATAAAGATTTCCCTTCTCGTTCCGGAGGCGTAGAGGTGGTAGTTTATGAGCTTTCGACCAGACTTGCTGCCAGAGGACATGAGGTAACCGTGTACAACAGAGGCAGGCAAAAGGGGCATAATGCTTATCTGGAACAGAACGTCAGGGTCAAGCGGATTTTTACATTTAAAAAGCAGATTTTGAATGCGATGGTCTATTCTTTTCTGGCGACATTTGATACAATATTCCATGATTTTGATGTCATTCATTATCATGCCATCGGACCCTCCGTTCCATTGTTTCTTGCAAAGCTGTTTGGCAAGCATACGGTATGCACGGTGCATGGACTGAACTGGAGAAGTGATAAGTGGGGTGGTTTCGCTTCCTTCTATCTCCGTCTGGGAGAAAAAGTTGCCGCCCGTTTTGCTGATGAAGTAATCGTTCTTTCCGAAGAGGAGAAACAATATTTTCTGCAGAAGTATAATCGGGACTCTATTCTGATCCATAATGCAGTGGAACGGATCACACCGGTTCCCTGTAATGTCATCCGGGAAAAATATGGCCTGGAAAAAGACAGCTATATTCTGTATGTCGGACGGATCTCTCCGGAAAAAGGACCGCAGGATTTGCTGGAAGCGTATCAGAAGCTCCAGCCGAAGGAACGTTTAGTGTTGACAGGACCGGCTCTAGAGACGGAGTTTGGGAAAGAAATGATCCGCAAAATCGATGCAGACCCGAGGGTGATCCGTACCGGCCTGGTGCAGGGACAAGAGCTCGCTGAGCTGTTTTCCAACTGCAGGCTATTTGTCCTGCCGAGCCATACCGAGGGACTTTCTCTTGCCCTTCTGGAGGCAATGTCCTGTGGCGGAAGATGTTTGGTCAGTGATATTCCGGCAAATACGGTGATCACCAAACAATACGGGGCAGAGTTTGAGGCAGAGAATATTGATTCGCTGGCGGCTGCGCTTTCGAAGGAATTGACAACTCCAAAAGACGAAGAGTTGCTGAAGCAGGAAATAGAATATGTCAAAGAAAATTTTGATTATGATGCAGTGATCGAATGGCATGAAGATGTTTACAAATGTGCTCTGAACAGAAAAAATGAGAAGCGTTGGGAGCAAAATTGCTGATGAAGAAACAGGATGTGCAAATTTCAATAATTGTACCAATTTATAAGGTGGAAAAGTATCTTGTCCGGTGTGTAGAGTCACTGATTGCGCAGGATTTTTTGTCGCTGGAAATTATTCTTATAGATGACGGCAGCCCTGACCGGTGCGGAGAAATTTGTGACAATTATGCAAAAAAAGATGCACGGATTACCGTTTACCATAAACCGAACGGCGGCTTGTCGGATGCGCGCAACTACGGACTGGAGCGGGCGCATGGGGAATATGTCTTATTTGTAGACAGCGATGACTATCTGGAGCCCCAGGCCTGTGCCAACCTATGGAAGGAAGCAAGGGCAGGCTTTGCAGATATAATTATCTCCAAAATGGCACTGGAGAAGCCCTCTGAAGGGATGGAACGGTTTGAAAAGGTGGCGGAGGATCGTTTTCAGTATCATCGTATCTATAGCGGCCCGGCATATCTGATGGGATGTCTGGAGGGTGGTGCACTTCGGGTAGAGGTTATCCGAACCATGTTTCGGCGAGATTTTCTTGTCAGAAATGACCTGTATTTTGAGTACGGTATTTTACATGAAGATGAAGAATTTACACCGAGAGCATTGTTAAAAGCGGAACGGGTTGTGTTGACAGATTATGTCTATTATCATTATGATAATTCCAGAAGTGATTCTATTATGAATTCCACGGCCTTAAACGCAAAAAAAAATGCGGACAGGGTGAAGATCTACGATGGACTGAGAAAGCTTTATAAAACAGTAAAGCCCCGGAAGCTGCGCAGGCTTCTGGAAGATGATCTGTCCTGGAAATATATTGATTGCTATT
>ERZ1106963.2413-NODE-2413-length-18598-cov-21.591005_pt1 | contig 18598 bp, 20 predicted proteins | sample MGYA00403681_ERZ1106963 | MGnify/ENA primary metagenome ERZ1106963 (study PRJEB35170, sample SAMEA104062407) | human gut metagenome | biome: human gut; feature: human-associated habitat; material: faeces | place: Denmark | collected 2012-05-03 ...
GTCATCCGCAAGACCACCGAGGGCCCGGAGGCCATCTATCAGGACAAGCGTTTCTATGTCGTGCATTTCGACTTCGATACGCTGGTTGAGGAGCTGGACGCAACGGCCATTGTGACCGGTCTGGCATCTATCTAACAGGAGGCAGGACGCTATGCACCTCAGACTGATTAAAGGTCTGTCCTATGATGGCGTTGTGCGCGCCTCTGCGGCGCATCCTGACGTCTTTGTGGACGACCCCGAGAAATATACCGCGCTGCTGGAAAGCGGCTATTTCGAGACTCTCCCTGACGCTTACACCGTCACCGGCCATCTGGACACCGGCTTTCTCGGCGAGATGGACGAGGAGCAGCTCGACAAGCTGGCTGACGATATGGGCGTCGATACCACCGGCAAGGACAAGGCGGAGGTCGTCGCGGCCGTCGCCGAGGAGCCTGTGGAAGTCCCTGACATTTCCAAGATGAAGCTCGACGAGCTCAAGGAATTTGCCGAGGACAATGGCATCGACCTGACCGGCTGCACCACTAAGGCCAGCATTTTGCAGAAGATTCGTGAGTATGAGGCGGATGCAGCCGCAGCGGCCGCCATCATCGCCCCGGAGGGCTGATGGCCGAACGGCCGTGGGTCACGCCGGAGGAACTCAAAGAGTACACAGAATTTGAGGAAGTAAAGAACCGCGCCGACAGCAAGCTCAAAATTGACATCTCCCGGGCGGAGAGCTGGGTCATCGACTACTGCAACAACAGATTCGACGACCCGGAGAAATACCCCGATATCCCGGAGAACGTCAAGACGGCGGTCCTCCTTATCGCGGAGGCATACGCCCACAATGCCGTTGAGCAGACCAAAGTCCGCCTCAAAAGCGAGACCTTTGACGACTACTCCTACACGGCAGAGAGCAGCATCATAGACGTCGGAAAACTGGGCGTGGAGAGCCTGCTGGACGATTACGTCGTCGTGCAGCCGCTCAACGGCGTCACGATGCGGTTAAGGAGCCTCTGAGCCAATGGCTATTGAGAACTTCTTTGACCATCGTTGCAGTATCTACCACACCCAGCAGGAGAGCACGAGCCCCGGCTACGGGCTCCCCGGCTCCCCCAAGTTCAAGTACCCCAAACAGCCGGACCTCGAGGAAGTCCCGTGCCATTTCGGAGTGCGTAGCGCGTCCATCCAAATCGCTCAGCAGCAACCGCAGAACGATATGGACAGCGACATAAAGCTCACGCTCCCGGCAGGAACGGACATCAGGCTCAACGACAAAATCGTCAGCAGCGAAACAGGGCTCGAATACACCGCAGGTCAACCGCGAAACATCCGAGGGCATCACATGACGGTAAAGATATACCGCACAGCCCAACAGAGGCCATTGTAATGGCGCAGGTGACATTCGACACAGTAGAGCTCGAAAACTTCGTGAAGCGGCTCGGAACGGCCGCGCAGGGCGATTTTAAGCGGGCACTGAACAAGTTTCTTGAAGGGCTCGGCATTGAGTTCCTACGCATTCTGCAAGATGAAATCGTTCGCCGGAACGTGCTGGACTATCGGCTGCTGCTCCACAGTTTCCAAAAAGGCGACGGGGAGAACGTCTGGACACTCGACGAGAACGGCCTGACCCTTGAGGTCGGCACGAACGTCGAGTACGCCAAGTTCGTAAATGACGGCCACTGGACCAACCCGAAAGGGATAGAGAGGCGATTCGTTCCCGGACACTGGGAAAAGGCGAACGGAAAGGACCACTTCATCTACACCCCGGGAGAAAAGACCGGGATGGTCCTAAAAATGAAATGGGTGGAGGGCTCCCACTACTGGGAAAGCTCCGTCAGAATCCTAGAAAAGCTCTACCCGGAGCTGCTCGAAAAGAAGCTGCAGAGCTGGCTGGACGAGTATTTCAAGGATTTTTTGTGAGGTGAAACCTATGGCTGCCCTAGAGCAGGAAATCGCAAGCGTTATCCGCTTTATCCTCGATTCCGTACCCGGGATTACGCCCTATTACTGGGACATCCCGGAGGGATTCGTCGTACCCTCTGTTTTCTTTCCGCAGCCGGAGCTCACATCTCTCGGCGACACGTTCGCGTCCTATGCGGTGGAATATGACTGGTACATCAAGTTTTTCGCCAGCACGGACGAGGACGCCTACGCAAGCGCGGCAGCGGCCTTGAACGCCATTTGCGCAGCCCGCCTGCTTGTCCCGCTCATTGACGAGGCGGGAGCAGCGGTAGGAGGCGGAGTACGGCTCAAAGACCCCGGAGGCGTGAAACGGCTGGACACAGGCACAGCCCAGCTCACACTCCACTGGGACAGCCGCCGTCCGTACAACAGGGTGGATTGCCAGAAGGTGATGCACTACAACCTCGACCTCAAAGCGGCCGAGGAAAAAACTGAATAGGAGGTATCTGCATGGCAGAGAAGAACGCGAGCGCGGCACAGACCGCGCAGAAGTTCCCTATTGAGCGTCTGGCAAAGGCTTGCCGGACGCTTTTTCATGTTTCGGCCAGCACGTTCGCCGGTGCCACGGCGGGCATGACTGGTGAATACACCGTCGAGGAGATGCGGAAGCACATCGACGAGTGGCTCGGAAAGGAGGCCGTTGTTTAATGGCAGGCGGTAAATACGATAAGCTGGCGGGAAAGACCCGCCCGGGCACTTACATCAACTTCGAGAGCGACCGCAACGACACCGTCGGCAACTCTGAGCGCGGCATCGTGCTGCTGCCCCTGATTGGCTACGACTTTGGCCCCGCCAAGACGCCCATCATCCTGACGGCAGCGGCCCCGGATGCTTACAGTGTGGAGCTCGGCCGCAGCGTCTACGACGCGACCAACGATAAGATGCGCCTGATTCGTGAGGCATTCAAAAAGGCTTCCAAGGTCATCGTCTACATCACGGAGAGCGGCACAGCCGCAACCGGAACCGCTGCTCCGCTGACCGTAACGGCCAAGTACGGCGGCACTCGCGGCAACGATATTCACGTCTCTGTCGTCACAAACCCCGTCGGCGGCTTTGACGTCACCGTGTATTTGGATGCTGACGCCACCGCTGTGTACGAGGGCGTCAAGACCGTCGAGGAGCTTATTGCAGCCGCAGCAGACGACAAGCTGGTGAAGTTCACCGGTACGGGCGACCTGAAAGCGGCATCCGGCGTGAAGCTGGCAGGCGGCACGAACGTCACCAGCGCAAACGGTGACGTCACCGCGTTTGTGGACAAGATGGAGGGCATCAAGTTCAATACTCTGTGCTTCCCCGTTACCGATGCTACGTTGCAGACCGCAGCCATCACCAAAATCAAGTATATGCGCGAGAGCATGGGCAAGGGCGTGAATGTGGTTCTGCCGGACGCAAAGAGCCCCGACCACGAGGGCGTCATCAATGTCACAAACTCTGTTGTTGTTGACGGCGTTGAGCTGACCCACGCGGAGGCCTGCGCATTCGTTGCGGGCATCACCGCATCCGCAAGCTGCATCAAGTCTAACACCTACGAGGTCTACAACGGCGCGACCGGCATCGTGGACCCCAAGGACAACGAAGCAGCCATTGCGGCCATCAAGAACGGCGAGATGTTCTTCTCCTACTCCGAGGCGGGCAACGTCATCATCGAGTACGACATCAATTCTCTGGTCTCTTTCAAGAAGCCCAAGGACAAGACGTACAGCAAGAACCGCGTTATCCGCACTCTGGACGCTATTCAGGAGGCCATCCAGAATAACTTCCCGCCCAACAAGTACGACAACAGCCCGACCGGCTACGCCGCTATGAAGGGCATCGGCCAAGCCATCCTCAAGCAGTACGAGGACATGGGGGCCATCAAGAACGTGGACTATGACGCGGACTTCAAAATCGACGAATCTTTGAGCAGCGGCGACGAGGTTTATTTCATCGTCGCAATCCAGCCTGTGGATTCTGCCGAGAAGCTGTTCTTCACCGTCAAGACCCGCTAAAGCAGCAGGAGGTAAGTTATGCAGTACAACAAAAACCCTATTAGCCTCCGCGAGGGCCATGCGCTTATCGACGGCGTCGAGGTCATGGACGGCGTGAAGATGACTATCAACTTCACCCCGGAGACGTGGACCGGCCGCCAGTTGAACGAAACCACTCCGTCTACCCGCTGGGTTGGCGCGACCATCACCGGCAGCATGACCCGTCGCCGGACCAACAACTGGCTCAAGACCAAAATCAAGGAGTATCAGGCAACCAAGGCGACGCCCGAGTTCGTGATTCAGGGCATCATGGACGACGCTAATTCTGACTACTATGCAGCCCACGGCTCCGATGTCGTGACCTGCGTCGGTTGCGTCCTGACTGGTGACCTTCCCCTGACCGCACTGGATGCAGAGAGCGGCAGCGTGGTCGATGACGTCATCAACTTCAACATCAAGAACATCATCTAACCTCCCGACATTTTTGTCGGGAGCATACAGGCGAAGCCTCTCCTAGGTGGAGGGGCTCCGATTTTTATTTTGGAGGAGACAGCTATGAGCAAGAACCTGAAATATTTTATGCGCGAGGCAGCAGAGGTGGAGAAGGTCGTCACCGTACCGGCCCCGGAGAGCTTTAAGGACGAGAACGGCAAGGTCATCCAGCTCGAGGTCAAGGTGCTTTCCTCTGAGCGTATCCGCGCCATCAATGAGGGGTACCACACCCACACTGTCGCGCTGGACAAGAAGGGCAATCCCTACATCAACGGCGGCAACGTGGTTTTCCGCGACGAGCGCGACAATGCAAAGGCCACCCGTCACATCCTCGTTGAGGCCCTGCAGTACCCCAAGCTGGACGACCCGGAGCTGATGAAGTACTACAACTGCGTGGACATCACCCAGATGCCGGAAAAGGTTTTCTCCCGCGCCGACGAGTTTGCTCATGTCACCCGCGTCGTCATGGCTCTGCTTGGCATCGGCGGTCAGCTCTCCGAGGAGGAGCAGAAGCAGGCCGATGAAAAGGAAATCGACGACGCAAAAAACTGATTCGCAGCGCGGGCAGCGAGACGTACTGGGCCCATGTTCTTTGGCAGCGGCACGGCCTCCGACCGGAGGAGTTCGACCGAATGAGCCGGAGACAGAAGCTCTTTTACATCGCCTCCGAGGAGGAGGAAAGCGCGCGCCCGTGCAGAAGAGATACCATGAAGCTCGTCCCTATAAGGCGATAGGAGGACCGACATGGCAACACTGAAAGTCGTATTCAAGGCCATCGACGAAATCTCCTCCAAGTTCAACGAGATGACGCAGAGCGGCGAACGAGCTCTTGAAGCGTTTGAGAACACCGGCACGGCGGCAGACGGAGCGTTGAGCAAAGTCTCCCGCACGGCCGCTCAGACCGCCAAGAGCACCGACGCTGCTGCTGATTCCGTCGATGACCTGTCCTCGGCCATCGGGGACTATGAAAAGGCCACCGGGCAGGCGGCAAATTCTACCGGCGTCCTGTCCGAGAAAACGACCGAGACCGAGAAGAACCTCGACGAGGCAGCGGAGGCAGCCCGTAAAGCCTCGGATGAGGTCGAGAAGTTCGGCGATAAGTCCGAGGAAACTGGCAAGCAGAGCGAGGAATCGAGCAAAAAGAGCCGCGACGGCATCAAGGAGCTGCAGGGCGTCCTTGCGTCGGCCGGAATAGCCGCCACTCTGAACGAGATTAAGAACGGCTTTTTTGACTGCTCCGAAGCGGCCGCACAGTTCGAGACCTCCACTGCAATGGTTGCTACCATCGCGGATACGAGCCAGAAATCCTTGAGCAGCATCTCGAAAGAGGTTCGCAGTTACTCCAACGAGACCGGCGAGGCGGCCAGCGACATGGCGGAGGCGACCTATCAGGCCATTTCAGCCAGCATCAACACGGCAGACGCTGCGGCCTTTGCAGGAACCGCGACCAAGCTGGCCGTCGGCGGCTTTACGTCGGCGACCACGGCTGTTGACGTTCTGACAACGGCCATCAATGCCTACGGCCTCGCGGCGTCGGATGCAACGCAGCTTTCCGACTACCTTATCACCACCCAGAACCTCGGCAAAACGAGCGTGGACCAACTGGCGCAGAGCGTCGGCAAGGTCATTCCTCTGGCGTCTGCGTACAACGTCCAGATGGACAATCTTAGCTCGGCTTACGCTGTCCTAACCGCCAACGGTATCGCTACCGCAGAATCCGGCACCTATCTCAAGTCGATGCTGAATGAGCTCGGCGACACCGGCAGCGGCGTTTCTGAGGTCCTGCTGAACTCCACCGGCAAGACCTTTGCGCAGCTCATGGAGCAGGGCTACTCGCTCGGCGATGTTATGGCTATGCTGGGTAACGCGGTAGATGGAGACAGCACAGCGTTCAACGCCCTGTGGAACTCCACGGAGGCCGGTATCGGCGCACTGTCCCTGTTCAACGCAGGAGCAGACAAGTACAACAGTGTGCTCGAATCCATGCGTACCAGCGCAGGAGCAACCGAAAAGGCATACTCCACGATGGCGGACACGACCGACAAGAGCAAGCAGCGGATGGAGAATGCGTTCAACAACCTGAAAATCTCTGTCGGCGATGTGCTCAACCCCGCGCTCACGCAGGTATACGAAGGATTCACCAACGTATTTGCAGGCATGAGTGATTTTGTGGACGAGCACCCGGCCGTCGTGGCGGCCATTTCTGCCATTGCGGTCGGTGTGGGCGGATTCACGGGCGCGCTGGCCGCCTACAACCTCGCAACCACGGCTGCGAAGTTCGTGACGGAGGCATTCACCGCGACGCTGGCGGCTAACCCTTACGTCCTCGCGGCAGCAGGCATCGTTGCTGTTACAGCAGCGGCCGTTACCCTGACCGGAGTGCTGATTACGCAGAGCGACGAGTACGAGGGCATGACGGCCACCTGCCGTGACCAGTACGACGAGCTGCAGAGGCTGAACGACCAGTACAATGCAGCCTGTGAGCAGTACGGCGAGAACTCCGACGCGGCCAACAGCCTGCGTTACCAGCTCGACCGGCTCAACGACGAGTTTGAAGCCAACCGTCAGACCGTCAAGGAGTTTGTGGCGGAGTGCGACGGCCTCGTCGAGAGCCACAACAAGGTCATGGACACCTACAACAGCTCCACCTCGAGCATCAAGGACCAAGAGCTCGGCACGCTGGCTCTGACCCAGCGGCTCGGGGAGCTGGCCTCGCAGAACACGCAGACCACCGCGAGCTACACGGAGATGAAAGCCATCATCGACCAGCTCAACGCCGACGTCCCGGGTCTCGGCCTGACCTACGACGGCGTGACTGAGAGCGTGGACGCGACCGTCGAGGCTATCAAGAAAGCCGCAAAAGCGCAGGCTGATTCGGAGTATAAGGCCGAGCAGCAGCAGACCTATGTTGACCTGCTGAAAGAGCAGAGCAGCCTCGAACAGCAAATCGCGGAGGCGGAGGCCAACCTCGACGCGGAGCGTCAGCGGCGCGGCATGAGGCAGGACGACGTCACCGGCGACTGGGTCAGCGGCAGCGGCTTTTGGATGGAGGACAGTCCGTGGGTGGCGTGGACTTCTGACATCGACGAGTACAAGAAATCCCTCGAGGAGCTGCAATCTGCCTACGACGAGAACCAGCAGACCCTCTCCGACATTGAGGGCGAGTGGCGCGGCGTCGCGCAGGCAGTCGAGGATTCGCAGAACCAGACCGTCAGCTATGAGGAGGCCGTCAGCGCGGCCGTCAGCACGGCACAGACAGAGCTCGATAACCTCACGGCGGCCTATGACAAGGCGTATGAATCGGCCCGGACGAGCATCGAAGGGCAAATCGGTCTGTTTGACACGATGAAAACCTCGTCTGAGCTGTCCATCAGCGACATGGAAAAGGCCATGCAGAGCCAGACAGACTACCTCAACCTCTACTCTGAAAACCTCAAAAAGGCCGCAGAATACGGCCTCGATGACGGCCTGATTAAGTCGTTGAGCGACGGCAGCGAGGAAAGCGCGGGCTACATCAACGCCATTATCCAGAACATCGAGAAACTGGGAGGCAGCACCGAGGGTATGCCCGCAGCAGCCTCCAAGTTCGTCACCGAGTTTAACTCCAAGTTTGAGGAGACCGAAAAGGCAAAGGACACCTTCGCGGACAACGTCGCCAAGATGGAAACCGACTTCGACGAGAAGATGGGCGAAATCGAGACCCGGATGTCCAAGACGGTTCAAAACATGGAGATGACCGACGAGGCCCGGAAAGCAGCACAGGATACCATCAAGGCCTACTGTGATGCAATCCGCTCCATGACTGGCGAGGCCGGGAGCGCAGCGGAGGCCGTTGCGAACGCAGCCGCCTCCCACCTGAAAACTGCGCCGACAACGACACCCACCGCAACGACAGTTACCGGTCACGCGAACGGCACTCTGTCCGCACAGGAGGACGTCTACATCGCCGGTGAGAAAGGCCCCGAGCTTATCATCGGCGCGCGCGGGTCCGAGGTGTTCCCCACGCAGGAGACCGAAAGAATCCTCGCAGCCGTGAACAGCGCGGAAAACGCCACGAACGCCCCGGAGCCCACGGCAAGCCCGCTCCCGGAGAATGACCTGCCGGAGGGTATGGAGGCCGTCAAGGAGTATTCCTATCTCACGGCTGACGGGCAGGGCTCTGATGCACAGCCCACCGGTATTGAGTACGTCGAACCGGAGGTGCAGGCGCAGACTACGGAGGAGGCTGCACCCGCAGAGGAGGCCCCGGTCAACACGACTGCCCCGGCCGCCAGCGACGCGCAGCAGGAGGCCCCGGCCTCCTCCTCGGACGCGCCCAGCATTGGCGAGACCGTCAAACGCATTATCATCGAAATCAACGGCAGCGGCTCCATCGACGTCGGCGGCATGAATGAGGAATCCGTCCTCGACATTCTGACGCGCCATGCAAAGCCAGTCCTTATGAGCATCATCAAGGGTGAAATCTTCGAGGAAGGAGACCTCGCCTATGATTTTTGAGAGCAGCATGCAGCTCTGGATTACGCACAACGGAGAGCGCGAGAAACTGCGCTTTCCTGTTCTGCCGACGAAGTTCGACGTCACTCACGGGACGAAGAACACGAGCGTCACCATCAGTGGCCTCGGCGAAATCCTCGTTTTGCAGGACCGGGCGGCCGCGGAGGTATCGTGGGACAGCTTTTTTCCAGCCGCGTATTTTCCGGGCATCCAGACGCCATTTATGCTGTCGTCACCGGATGCGATGATGCAGCGGCTTTTCGAGTGGAAAATCAGCGCGAAGCCGGTGCACCTCATCCTGACCGGAACGCGCGTAAACTTCTACGCGGCTATCCAGAGCTTGCAGCCTTACAGAAAAGGCGGCGACCCCGGGAGCATCTACTACAAAATCAAGCTCAAGGAGTACAGAGAGGTCAGAATCCGGCAGGTCAAAGTCAGCTCGACCGGAACTGCGACCGTCTCCGGCGGCTCCACCCGGACAGACAACCGAGTGCAGGCGAAAACCTACACGGTCAAGCCCGGAGACTGCCTCTACAACATCTCGAAATCGACCCTCGGCGACGGAGGCCGGTACAAAGAAATCTATTCCCTGAACAAGGATAAGCTCAAAAACCCGAATTTGATTTATCCCGGACAGGTGTTGCAGCTCCCGTGAGGTGAGGCAATGAGCAAGATTACATTCCTCGTCACAAAAGGCGAGACCACCTACGACATGAGCGAGCTGGTGGAGAGCGCGACATGGAGCGGCCGAAAGGGCTCCCCGGCGCGCACTCTTTCCGTATCGCTTATCGACGATGACGGCTGGAAACACGCCCGTTCCGGCATTGATGTCACCAAGGGAAACCACTGTGTTTTTTATTGGGAGGGCGCAGAGCTGTTTCGCGGCATCATCATGCAGCAGAGGCAGAGCACGAAAAAGACCATGACCATCAAGGCCTACGACGTGGGTATCTACCTGTCGAACAACAAAGACAGCTTTTGCTACAAGCGGAAAAAGGCGTCCGAAATCTTCAAGGACTGCTGCGACCGATTCCAGATTCCGTACAAGGACGTGGCCGACACTGGCTACGTCATCTCGGAGCTACCAAAGGCCAAAACGACAGCCTGCGATGTTATTCTGGACGCCTTGAGCCTCACGTTTAAGGCCACCGGCATCAGGCATTATGTGACGTCAGCCGACGGGAAACTGAGCTTGATAAAGCGGAAAGACAGCATCCTGCAATGGGTGGTGGAAACCGGCCGGAACCTTATAAGCTACGACTACACTTGCAGCATCGAGAAGGTGAAAACCCGCATAAAGCTGCTGTCTAAGGAGGACAAAGTGCTCGCCGAAAAGGCGGACACGGAACTCGAAAAGACCATCGGTATCATGCAGGACATTTCCACGCCCGACAGCAACACCGAGGAGGCGAACCTCACGGACATGGCTGAATCCATTCTCGCAGAGCAGAAGCTCCCCAGCAAAACGCTGACAATCGAGGGCCTCGGGCAGGCAAACGTCATTTCTGGCGTCGGCCTGTGCATCATCATCAGGCCGCTCGGCATCTCGAACAGCTACTATGTAGACGAGGATACCCACACATTCAAGGGCAACTACCATTCGATGCGCCTTACCTTGAACATGGCAACAGACACCGAGCGGAGCGCAAAGGCGAGCGATGAAAAGAGCTCGACCTCGCACTCCGTCGGCGATAAGGTCCAATTTTCGGGCGGTCCCCAGTACGTTGCGTCCACCGCGACGTCTCCGACCAACAGCCCGAAAGCGGGACCGGCGAAAATCACTGCCATCGCCAAGAGCAAGAACGCAAAACACCCGTACCACATCATCCACACGGACAAGCAGAGCACCGTCTATGGATGGGTGGACGCCAGTCAAATCGGATAGGAGGAGCTGCACATGAACCCGGATGAAGCGACGAGCCTAAAGCAGCTCTTTCTCTCCATGCTGCCGAAAGACGGCGGCATCGTTGTCGGCACGGTCACGAAAGAGAGCCCGCTCACCATCCAGATAGAGAACGACGAAAAGCTCGAAATCTCTGGCAGCGCGCTCCTCGTCCCCCGGAACCTGACCGACTATCAAGTGAAAGTAGACATCGCCCTCGCGGACGGCAAAATCGACAGCAACACCCATGTGGGAGGCGCGCACGGCCACAAGTTCCAGTTGTTCGATTCCAGAGGCGGAGGGGTGACCGGCCTCGTCGGCTGCCCGCTTGAGGGCGATAAGGACAAGCCCGTGGGAGACTATCACAAGGTCGAGAGCAGCAAGGAGAGTGCGCACATCCACTCGCTGAAAACCTTTTCCATCGAGAGCGGTCTGCTGACCGTTTACAATGCGCTCAAGACGGGCGAATCTGTCTACCTTCTCCGCTTCAACGACGGTAAGAGCTACTACGCTCTTGAGAGGGCTATCGTATGAGCAGAGTATTTGTTCCCATTCCTATTTCCGGCATCGAGGAGGAGAAAGAGCAGCCGTCGCTCACCTACAAGCTCGACCTCGATACCGGGCGCATCGTCGGAAAGGTTGACGGCCTCGAAGCCGTCAACCAGTTTATTTTGAAAGCACTCCTCACTCCGCGTTTCCACTGCCTCGTCTACGACAACCAGTACGGCAGCGAAATCAAGGACACTGTCACGGACGAGAACGCGACAGAGGAGCTCATCAGGGCGGAAATCCCGAGACTTGTGGAGGATGCACTCCTCTGCGACGGCCGGATTCTTAAAGTCTATGACTTTGAGTTTGAGTTCAACGAGGATTCCTGCAACGTCCACTTCACGGCGGACACTATTTACGGGACCACAGAGGTCGAGGAGGTGATATAGAGTGTTTGAAGCCCAGACCTACGACAAGGTTTTGGAGGAGATTTTGAGCCGCGCGCCGGACGGAATCGACCTCCGGCAGGGCAGCATCTTCTACGATGCTGTCGCAGGCATCGCTTTCAAAATCGCCAAATACTATGCAGACCTCGAACAGGTGTTCGAGATGGTGTTTCTGGTGACGGCGACCGGCGATTACCTGACGCTCAAGGCGGAGGAATACGCCGTTTACCGGCAGGCAGCCGCGACGGCAAAGTACCGCATCAAGTACGACGGGGAACTCCCGGAGCTCGGGACGCGCTTCTTCTGCAGCGGCCAGTATTTTGTGCTGGCGCAGGATGACGCCCTCGGCATCTACATCGAGGCGGAGAAAGCCGGAACGGAGGCGAACGACATTCCGGCCGGAACCTCTGTTGTGCCGACCGACACGCAGCGGAGCCTCACGGCCTGCTCCATCGTCGAGGAGCTCGAACCGGGCGCAGACGACGAGGACGACGAGAGCCTCCGAAAGCGTGTACAGGAGAAAATCGCTGGACCGGCAGAAAATGGAAACCAGCAGCATTACAAAACGTGGTGCGAGAGCATCTCCGGCGTCGGCCGTGCGCGCATTGTTCCCCTTTGGGCGGGAGAGAACACGGTCAAAGGCATTCTCATTGACACGGAGGGCGGCCCGGCGTCTGAGGCTGTTGTGCAGCGCGTACAGGAGTACATCGACCCGGGCGGGACCGGCCTTGGTGAGGGACAGGCCAACATCGGCGCGCACTTCACCGCGACATCCGCCACGGCGAAAAGGGTCAACATCTCTTTCTCCGTGACACTTGCAAAGGGAGGAGACCTCGCCAGCGTCAGGAGCGCAGCGCAGACGGCCCTCAAAGCTCAAATCAAGAGCATCAACCTCACCACGGGCGACAGCGAAACGCCCACCCTGCGCATCAGCACGGTCGGCAACACGATTTACAGCCTCTTGGGAGTGCTGGACTACGCAAACCTCCGTTTCAACGGCCAGACGGCAAACGTCGAGGCCGGAAAAGAGGAGGTATTTGTTTTGGGGGAGGTGACAGTAAGTGAAACCAACCCTGTATCCTAACGGATTCCCCAGCGCATACGAGGAGCTGAAAACATTCTACCCGGTGTTCTACCGGGATGTTTTCGAGATGGACGCTATCTGGCGCGCAGCCGGAGGCGGGCTGGACGAAATCGAGGACGGCGTGGACGCTGTTGTCAACAACAACTTCGTATCCCTGATGGACACGGATACGCTGGCGCAGATGGAAACCTTCCTCGGTATCCCTCTGAACCAGAAGCGCACCCTCGAGGCGCGGCGCAAGCTCGTCGCCTTGTACTTCATCGGCGGCAACCACATCGGCTCTCAGGAGATAAAAGATATTGTTTTTGGATATACCGGAGCCTCGTCCTCTGTTGAATTCAAAAATAGCAGAATTTATGTGAAGCTCTTCCCAAATGATAACTCCACATTCTTATCGAGCGACGTCATGGAATGCTTGAAGCGCAAGATTCCGGCTCATCTTTCGCTTTCGCTTGTTCTTGCATATATTCCGGATTTACAGCCAGCCTACGTCGCCGCCGCACCCTGCGGAATGGCTGCCTTTTGCACCGTTCGGCTGCCCGGAAGCATCAAACCCCGCGCCGTCACGGCTCGTGGCTATGTTTCCGGTGCTATGAGCGCAGCGCGGATGCAGACGACCGTTGAACTGCCCGGAGCCATCCACCCGAAAAACATCACCGCGCAGGCATACGCCACCGGCGGGCTTGCGCACACGCACGAAACCGTAACCATCAAGATTGGAGGACAGACAACATGAGCTGGGAAAAATCCAGTTATACAACTGCCGGTGCCGCGCTCCTGTCGGAATCCCTCTCCGGCGGCGCGCTCACCATCACCCGCGCCGTGAGCGGCACCGGCATCGTTGAAACCGACTTGTCGGCAGAAACGACCGTCAGCGGCGAAACGCACGAACTGACCATCCTTGCGATTGACACCGTAAAGGACGGAGAGGAAACGGCCCGGAAAGTCAGCATCCAGATTACCGGAGCAGAAAGCACTTACATCATGCACCAGATCGGCGTATATGGCCGCCTGAATGATGATGCCGAAGTGCTGCTGTTCATCATGCAGGATGAACGTGGAATCGAAGTCCCTGCATCCAGCGTGAACGCTGATTTTGAAATTGAGATTGCTGCCCTTATTGCAATCTCGAACAAAGCAAAAATCGAAATTGCCCTCAGCCCGCAGATGCAGGCTTTGATGAAGCTGGTCAAGGCCGAAATTGAGAAGCACAACGCCGCCGCTGATGCCCATGCAGCGACCATCACGGCAGCGGTCAGCGCAGCCGTGAAGAACCTGTCTGAATCCGGGGAAATCCTGAACGAAGAACAGGTAAAGGCTCTTATCAAGGAGCAGGTGGACGGCGGCACAGGCGGCGGCTACTATGGCTCCTACAAACTCACCCTTGCAGCTGACGGGTGGAAGCCCGCCCGCAGCGAGGATGATTACGAAAACGCTGGCGGTATGGATTACTACCAGTGCATTTATGACGCAGAACTGTCGGACAGCACCAGCGAGCTTGTACCCGTTGGCGTTGTATCTCCTGGCAGCTTCTATACTACGACCAAAGCGGGCGTCCTGAACGGGTGCGAAACGCATGATGGTTTCATCAGATTTTTCGCTCAGCGCATCCCGGAAGCAGATATTCAGGCGACCGTAACCCTGTTCGGGAAAGGAGGTGGTTCGGGTGAAACCGGTAGCGTAAGCATCGGTCAGGGCTTGAAGCGTGACGCGAGCGGCGCTATTGCCGTCCGCATTGGCGAAGGCCTTGACTTTGACAGCGCAAACGCGCTGACTGTCCGCAAAGAAACCGTTATGACGAGCGAAGACCTGCTGAACGAGGAAGAAACGCAGCAGGAAATCGTTGATATGCTGAAATAATTTTAGGAGGACACTATTATGTCTAAGCAGATTTCTACCAAGACCACCATCCGCAACCTGACCGCCGAGATCAAGAAGACTTTCGTCAAGAAGGACGCCTTTACCCCTGTGCAGATCGCAGCCAACGCTGCTATCAAGTCTCTTGGCGTTGACGGCAACACCGTGAACTTCTACACCTCTACCGACAAGAGCGGCACTGCTGCTTTCTCCGTTGACTTCCCCTCTGAGTTGTTCCTCGACCAGACCAAGACCACCTTCGCGGCCAAGTTCAAGTTCGATGCTGCGACCTACCCCGGCGCCACCGACCCCAAGCTGGACGGCAAGCCGGTCATGGTTCTGGCCGTCAAGGGTGAGAACCCCGACAACTGCACCTACTCTTTCCTGAACATGGCTGCTCTGGTCGATACCTACGCCGCAAAGACCACCGGCAAGGATGCATCCACCACCGTTACCATCGCTGGCTATGAGGTGGATGTCAAGGTCAATGTTTCCGCTGCTGCGGGCAACGCTCTGATTCTGAAGGACGACGGTCTGTATGTTCCCACCCCTGAGGAAGTGGACATTTCCGGCAAGGCCGATAAGGTCACTGGTGCCACCACCGGCAACTTTGCTGCACTGGATGGCGAGGGCAATCTGACCGACAGCGGTAAGAAGCCTGCGGACTTCGTGGGCGCCGAGGCTGGCAAGCGCCTGATGAGCGATGCCGAGGGCGAAAAGCTGGCCGGTGTCTCTGAGGGCGCAACCAAGACTGCCGCCAGCTCCACCAACGGCAATGTGAACATCGACGGCAAGGAAGTCGTCGTGTACACCGAGCCGGAGAATGTTCTGCACGACGAGGACGTGGAGGACTTCTCCGCAGAGGAGATCGCCGCTCTGCTGGCTGACGCTGACTAAGACATGAGGAGGTAAGCTCTATGGCAAAAGCGAAGGTCAAAACGCTTTTGGGCACAGGGCTTGCCGCGCTTTGCAGCCACATCAAGCAGTGCAACACCGCACTCGGAGACCTTTCCGAAGCAACGGCAAACGGATTCGATGAAACCGATGACATCCTGCACGAAAAGCAGGATGTCACGGCTGCGGTGTCTTTTACGATTCCGGTCGATGGCTGGGGCGAGGATAATTCCTCCCCCGGCTATTTTTGTTGTGACATCCCCATTGCGGGCCTGTTGGCTACCGACATTGTGGATGTTACGGTACTGCCGGGATTTTACGATGTGGCGGGTGCGGTGGGCTTTATTGCGACCGAAAGCCTCGAAGGAAAGCTGCGGCTGAGGGCCGCCAAAGCTCCGACCGAGAAAATTTCTGCACAGTATCACATTACAAGCACCGTGAAATACACGGCTGCACAGGAAGGGGGAACCTAAATGGCATACGGTTCTTTTAACGCAGGCCCCGGCAAGGCGCCGGATGAAGATGTTGTCCGCACTAACCAGATCGGCGTGCCGGGCGGCATTGCCACGCTGGATGCTGACGGCCATTTGACCGAATCGCAGCGCCCGACGGTGGACGCATACACCAAGGCTCAGACCGACCAGAAAATCAGCTCTGCCGTCGATGCCCACAACTCTGCAGAGAATGCACACGGCGACATCCGCGCCAGCGTGGCCGCGATGAACGCCAGCATTAAGGCAATCGAGTTGAAGTTCGGCACGAACGTCACCAAGAACCCTTTTTCTGCCACGTTCGGCAGCCTTGACGGTCTGACCGTCACCGGCGTGTGGAACGCAGAACAGGCGAGGGTGGAGTTCTGATGGCTGAAACATTCAAGGTCGGCGCGAATGCGCGGGAGCTGTTGCGCTACACTCAGAGGGCAACCCGCATCGTCACCGATGACATCAGCCGGAGCGATGCCCGGAAGATCATCCAGAAAGTCGCAGCGCTCGAAGATGTGCGCGACATCCAGAAGGTGTGTGGCACTGCCGTCCATGCACTCGACACGCGGGACAGGGAGGGCTTTTCCAAAAGCACTTTCCGGCTGTACGGCGAGGGCATCCGGCTGACCGCCCGGCAAATCCTGCTGGATGCACACGCGGCGAACAACGTGAATTTCCAGACCGACTACGACAGGCGCGTTGAGAAGATCGGCGCGGTCGTGGACGGCTGCTCTCTACTGCTGGAATACCTGACCATCTGCACGGAGGAAGGTATCATCAGCGCGAAGAAAGCCGGTATCTGGACAAAGAAGGTCACGGACGTAAAATACCCGGCGATGAAGTGGCTCACGTCGGAACGCGGACGTGCCGAAAAACTCCGGGCAGAAGCGGAACGGAAACGGCTGACCGAACAGGCTGCCGCCCTGAAAGCCGTCCTTTACCCGGAACCGTAAACGCACAGCGGGCAACCGCTTTGCATAAAGGGTGCGGTTTGTTTGTCTGACGCTGCCATTTGGTGGCTGCGCTCTCCGAACACCAACAATAACAACAACGTCTGGAACGTCAACACCGATGGCTCCAACAACAACAACTGGTACAACAACTCCTATGGTGTTCGCCCCGCTCTGATGGAACCGTGTGACGAGTAGGCATAAGCTGAAAGCAGTGCGCCCATCAAAGGAAACCGCATCCTGTCGCTTGCCGATGCAGGCAAGTGATAAATACATCCCGCTGAGATGGGCCATCCCTGCCGGATACAGCCCACTACCGTAACGCGAACCAGCGGAGGGTCATTTTGACATACGAAGAACTGTGCAGCTTTGAGGTACTTTACAAAGCCTACCTTGAAGCCCGGAAGGGAAAGCGCAGTAAAAGCAAAACAATCGAGTACGAGGCGCAGGCGCTGGCCTGCACGGAAAAGCTCTCCCGTAAGCTGGCTGTCTGCAATGTGCGGCAGCCAGACGGGAGCATTCGGCAGCAGATACGCTATGTGCCAAGTAAGTTTGAGGTCTTTGCCGTCTACGAGCCGAAGCGCCGCATGGTACACGCCCCCGCATTTGTGGACAAGGTGGTGCTGCACGCTCTGGTCGATAACATCCTGTATGATGCCCTGACAAAGAGCTTTATCCGGGACAGCCACGCCAGCCAGACCGGAAAAGGCACAGACGACGGCCTGATGCGCCTGAAAACCCACATGGTGGACTATTACCGCCGTGAGGGCCACGGCGCGGACGGCTGGGTGCTGAAAGGCGACGTGCGGCATTTCTTCGCCAGCATCGACCACCGGAAGCTAAAACGCAAGCTCAAAGCCGTGCTGGACAAGCGCGGCGTTGACCCGCGTGTCTATGAGCTGCTTTGCATCTACATCGACGTGATGGAGGACGGCTTGCCGCTGGGCTACCAGACGAGCCAGCTCTTTGCGTTGATGTTTTTGGATGAGTTCGACCACATCATCAAAGAAAAGTACCGCATCAAATACTATGGCCGATACATGGATGATTTCTATATCATCTGTTCGGACAAGAAGAAATTGCAGTGCATTCTCCGGGATGTTCGGGCGCTCATGGACAGTTACGGCCTTGAGCTGAACCAGAAAACCGCCATTTTCCCGCTGCGGAACGGTATTGATTTTCTGGGATTCCATAGCTACCTGACCGACACCGGCGCGGTCATCCAAAAGCTGCGCCGGGATAGCTCCAAGCGGATGAAGAACAAGATCAGATATTGGGAGACGGCATACCCCGCAGGCGAAGTGACCAAGCAGGAAATCCTGCGGAGCTTTGATGCGTGGGATGCCCATGCCGCCCATGGTGATACTTACTCTTTACGCCGCAAGTACGCTGACCGGCTCGAAAAATTGCTTGACTGTAAAATCCCTATCCATCGAAAAATCAACTCGAACAAACTCGCGCGTGACAGACGGCGGGCGAGGCAATGCCGCTGCATCTACAAGAAGCAGCACAAAGCCCTGTCCCTCTCTGTATCGCAGAACACGCGGCCTGCGGAGATCATGCCGTGGGCCTGAACGAAAACAAGGAGGTAACAATGGCAAACGTAAAACTGGGCAC
>ERZ1106963.2417-NODE-2417-length-18578-cov-2.909032_pt1 | contig 18578 bp, 8 predicted proteins | sample MGYA00403681_ERZ1106963 | MGnify/ENA primary metagenome ERZ1106963 (study PRJEB35170, sample SAMEA104062407) | human gut metagenome | biome: human gut; feature: human-associated habitat; material: faeces | place: Denmark | collected 2012-05-03 ...
GGATGGCTTCAAATTGAGCAAAGTTAGACTTGATAAGTTCGAAGTCAATTTCTTGTGCCAAAGCTTGACCAGGAATGTAGTAAATATTTTCACCAGCAGCTTCAAGTAAAGAGCAGCAGGCATCATAAACGATTGTGTAACAATTCTATCTTGCAGCATGAGCAAATTGCAAACTCACATTTGGGAGTAAATATAAGAATTATTTACGAACTAAATACTACTTTTGCGGCCGGAATTTGCGTTACCTCACGGAGCAAGCCCGCCGGGGAACGGTATTCCGCAAAACCATTATTCACCAATCAAAAACAAGATGAAAAAACATTTTGCAAACGAACCCTCACCGTGTAAACGGTGGAGAAGATGGAGCCGTAAAAATACGGGCATCTTCGCCAGCCTGCATAAGCAGGTTACTATCGGGGTTCTCTCCTGCTCGATGTCGATTCTCTTGCTCACGACACCCGAAGATATTTTCGCACAGTCATTCGAGACCGATTCGGTCAAAGAACTCGACATCAGCGAAATAACGGTAACGGGGAACATTCTTCCCCCGACCCGTACAGCGGTGTTGCCTATTCCCATTCTAGACAGAACCGATGCGGCGGTCGCCCCGTTGCAGACCATCGAGGCGGCCCTGCGGCTCAGCCCCTCTGTCGATGTACGGGAAAGAGGGAGCAAAGGAGTTCAAGCCGACATCTCGATAAGGGGAGGTTCCTTCGATCAAACACTTATCATGCTCAACGGCGTTGACTTTACCGATGCCCGCACGGGACATCAAAGTCATTCCTTGCCGATCGACCTCGATATCGTATCGGGAATTTCGGTCGAAGACGGAACTGCCGGAATCGGAGCTTTCGCCGGAGCAGTAAACATTCGTACCCAACCGTTACGCCCCACCTATTTGCGTGCCGAAATCTCCGGCGGACAATTCGGGTATGCCTACGGCAACTTGTCGGGCGCCATAACGCACAAACGGTTTACGCTGTTCGGCGCCGGGTCATACCGGGCCAGCGACGGTTATACGAGAAACACCGATTTCAAAAACTACAACGCTTTTGTTCGTGTCGGATACGACAGCCGACGGGCAGGATATTTCGACGGACAAGCCGGCTGGCAAACACGAAATTTCGGAGCCAACGGTTTCTATTCGCTCAAATATCCCGACCAATACGAAGCAACACGCACTTTCCTATCGTCTATCAGATGGCAGAAAAGCATCGGTCGGCTATTTCTCGAATCGAGTGTAAGCTACCGTAAGAATTTCGACCGATTCGAAATGGTACGGGGCGATGCGTCGAAAATCCCGTTCAACTACCACAATACCGACCGTATAGGTGCATCTCTACGCAGCGATTACTCGTGGAGGTGGGGTACAACGTCCTTACACGGCGATTACCGGTACGACCACATATACAGTTCGGTGCTGGGAAAGCCGCTACACTCTCCCCGTAAAGCAAAAGGCGAAAAAGAGGGTCTTTATACCCAAGGGGCAACTCGCCACAGCGGAGACATACGATTGCGGCACACCAAGCAGATAGGAAAATTCGACATCGAAGGCTCGGTCGGCAGCGTGTTTTCATCTTATGAAACGACGCCGGTGTGGAGCCTCTCGGGCGGTTATCGTCCTATCGACGGCTTGCACATAGGCATAGCAGCCGTACAATCGATGCGTCTGCCGACTTTCACCGACCTGTATTACACTGCTACCGGATACATTAGCAATCCCAACCTCAAACCCGAAAAGGCGACGACTTACCGGTTACGCGCCACTTACCAGAAAAAAAATTGGCGCACCGCAGCCGAAGTCTACTATCGGGACGGTCGGGATATTATCGACTGGGTACAAAAAAACGCTGACAGCGAATGGGAATCACAACAACTGACTCGCCTCGGAACTCTCGGGATCGAATGGAGTGGAGGATATTACGGGAATGGATTCCTGCAACAAGCAACTCTTGCCTACGGATATATGACAACCGACAAAAAAAGCGGAGATTATATCTCGAAATACGCTCTCGACTATATGAGACACAAAGCAACAGCTTGCATCGGCATACGTTTCCTGCGTTACGTAACCCTTACGGTTACGGCCGGACTTTACGACCGTAACGGCAACTATATCGCCGCCGACGGTCGGCAGACACCGTACCGAACTTATGCGTTACTCGATGCCCGCATAGCATGGGAACGTCGCCACCTACGCATCTACATCGACGGCAACAACATCACGGCCACCCGATATTGCGACTTCGGCGGGCTGAAAATGCCCGAAGGTTGGTTTACCGGCGGACTGGTAGTTACCTACTGATAACTCCTATCCCGTATTATAAAAGGGAAAGAACGGAGCTTGCACGTTCTTTCCCTCTTTTTTTACCGGAACCGATAAGCACGATTTTAAATTTTGAGAACTTTTGCAGCCGCAAATCGACCCGTGTATGTCCCCCCCGCCTCTGTCTGCACACGAATACTTGTTGAACTATCTCGACCGTAAGGTAAAAAAAGCCATCGAAGACTACGGCCTCATCGACGAGGGAGACCGCATACTCATCGGGCTGTCGGGAGGAAAAGACTCTCTGGCCCTTGTAGAATTACTGGGACGCCGTTCACGCATTTTCGCCCCGAAATTCTCGCTCGCCGCCGCTCACATACGCATGACAAATATCGAGTACAAAAGCGACAGTTCGACCTTACGAGTCCATTGCGAACGTTTCGGCATGGAATATATCGAACGAGAAACCTCCTTCGACCCATCGTCCGACCGTAGGAAAACGCCATGCTTCCTTTGTTCGTGGTATCGCCGTAAAGCACTTTTCAAAATAGCCAAAGAGGGGAACTTCAACAAAATAGCCTTAGGCCACCATCAAGACGACCTTTTCGAGACCCTGCTCATGAATATGACTTTTCAGGGCTCTTTCGCCACGATGCCCCCCCGCCTGTCTATGGAAAAGTTCGACATGACGATAATCCGCCCCCTCTGCCTCATCGCCGAAAACGAACTCTCGGAACTAGCCCGTATGGAAAATTATCCCCGCCAAGAGAACTGTCCTTACGAAAAAGATTCTCACCGGACTGAAATCAGAAAAATCCTGCAACAGCTCCAATCCCTAAGTCCCCAATTACGAGGACACTTATGGAACAGCATGACCCATATACAGGCCGACTATCTGCCTCGTCTCTGCAAAAAAAATAAACCGAACTCATAATACAACAAAAACCCAACCGACATGCAAGGAATATACAGTGTGTTATTACTCATCGTATCGAATATTTTTATGACATTCGCCTGGTACGGGCATCTCAAACTGCAAGAGATGAAACTCATATCGAACTGGCCTCTTTTCGGTGTGATACTGCTCTCATGGGGTATTGCCCTATTCGAGTATTGTTTCCAAGTACCGGCCAACCGCGTCGGATTTCAAGAAAACGGAGGACCTTTCACTCTTGTACAGCTCAAAGTCATACAAGAAGTTATCACACTTACGGTATTCGCCGTTTTTTCGGCGGTCGCATTCCAAAACGAGACCCTTCGCCGCAGCGGTCTGCTTGGTTCTGGCAGTCTATTTCGTATTCATGAAATAAAAATTTTGACACAATACTTGCGTTTTTGATTTTATATACTTATATTAGGGTGATTTTTTCTCCTTGAAAACACCACCTTAAATTTAAAATCTGAAACGCAATGATGAAAACAAAACTCTTTTTGCTAGCCACAGCATTTTCTGTGCCCGTCCTCACGGAAGCACAAGTTTCAATCCAAGACGTCGGCGGTTGGTTTGAATCGGGATATGTTACTTTTACCCCCATCGATGAAGCCGCTTCATACAGTGTTTATTACAAAACCGCAGAAAGCGAATATCAAAAAATAGACGACCAACTGGTACGCAACTACGACAGTTACGGTCGAGCCGACGCAATGGGTCTTACTGCCGGAACATACAGTTTCAAAATCGTACCTGTCGACAGCACGGGTGCAGAACGGACCGACCTCTCTGCAGAAACTCAATCATTCACCGTCAAGGCACACGACCGTACGGGTTATGCCTTTTTCAACGGGAAAACACCGGGGGCATATACTGCCGACGGGAAGTTAAAACCCAACACCGTAGTATTGTACCTCACCGAGAAAAACAAAAATACACTCTCGATGGACGTTGTCATGAGTTCAAAAGGAGCAAAAACGACCTGCACCGGATTGCAGGAAATACTCAACGGATATAAAAAAGGGTATGAATCCCGACCGCTTCTGATCCGGATTATCGGACAGATAACCGACCCCCGCCGTAACCGATAAAGGCGATATTGTCATCGATATGGGCAATAAAACCACATGTCCCGGTATCACCATCGAAGGTGTAGGCAACGATGCCACCATCGACGGCTGGGGAATCCGCATCAAAGGTGCATCATCTGTCGAAATCAGCAATATCGGCATCATCAACTGCGATAGCAGTGAAGGCGACAATATCGGCCTGCAACAAGACAACAGCTACATTTGGGTGCACAATTGCGACTTCTTCTACGGGCATGCCGGCAGCGACGGAGACCAAGCCAAAGGAGACGGCGCTCTCGACTGTAAAAAATCCAATTACATCACGTTCTCATACAATCACTTTTGGGACAGCGGAAAATGCAATCTTTTAGGACTCAGCGGAGAAAACGACCAGATGTACATCACCTACCACCATAACTGGTACGACCATAGCGACAGCCGCCACCCGCGTATACGTTCTTATTCCTGCCACGTCTACAACAACTATATGGACGGTTGTGCCAAATATGGCGTAGGAGCAACAATGGGTTCGAGCGTATTCGTCGAAAACAATTACTTCCGCAACACCAACAAACCGATCATGATTTCGATGCAAGGAACCGACATCATTTCGGGTGCGGGTACTTTCAGCGGAGAAACGGGCGGCATGATAAAAGCCTACGGAAACATATTCGCCGAACAGTCGTCGAGTTTCAGATTTGTTTCCTATCAAGACGACAACATAGAGTTCGACGCTTATGTCGCTGCTTCCCGCGACGAACAAGTACCGGCTACCGTAAAAACGAAATCGGGCGCAACCTCTTACAATAATTTCGATACCGACGCTTCCCGCATTTACACCTATACCCCCGATGCCGCCGAAGATATCCCTACCATACTTGCGGGAGAGTTCGGTGCCGGACGCATGCAGCACGGCGACCTGCAATGGCATTTCGACAATGCTGTCGATGACAGAGATTATGACGTAAACAGTGCACTGAAAGCAGCTGTTACTGGTTATAAAACATCGCTTGTCGGGCTGTTTACCGAAAGCGGAGACGAAGGCTCGGGCGGAGGAGATGGCGGTGATGAAGGCGGAGACGAAAATCCTCCCGTCATCGTCCCGGGACAAGGATACGAATGCCACTTCACCGGCAGTAAACCATCGAACAGTTTCTATACCTTTACATCGGCCAATTATTCCAACTCAAAAGGTTCGGCAACTGTCAACGGAACAACTTATACCGAATGCCTGAAACTGGAATCATCGACGATCATCGGCTTCACCACGACCGAAGAAATGACCTTAACCCTCATATTCAACGAAGGCTCTACCCCCAACATCAAAATAGACGGGGTAAAAATCTCCGCCACATCGGGAAGCAATATAATTACCCACACTCTTCCCGCCGGGGCACATAAACTGACAAAGGCCGATCAAAACTTTCTCTTTTACATCAACCTCGGCTCGACAAGCGGATTAAATGAGATAAAAGCCGACCGTTCCAACGGAACTATTTACGATCTTTTAGGTCGTCCTGTCAACGAACCTCAACCGGGGAACATATACATACAAAACGGACGAAAATTTATGAAACAATAAATATTCAAGTCTATCACAGCAAAAACGGCTATCCCACGAGGGATAGCCGTTTTTGTATTTTTCACCCGATAAAACTGGCAAGAGTCTTTCCCGATTCTTTTCTTTTTTCTTATATTTGCTTCGGAGAATCGGCACTTGTCTCCCCCTCCGAAATACCTGACCCAACGACCGAAAGAATACCGAGAAATGACACTGAGAAACCTTTTTTTCCTTATTGCATTTTGCACCTCGATTTATTCTTGGGGGGAAAGTCTGCTCAGTGTCAGCCATTACTCCATACAAGAAGGATTATCTCAAAATACCGTACAGAGTATTATACAAGATAACGAAGGATACATTTGGTTGGCGACATGGAACGGGTTGGAAAAATTCGACGGTTACCGATTCAAAAACTATAAATCTTATCCGACCGACAGCATCAGACTGAGTTACAACCGCATCACCCACATCGAGAAAGGTTACGGAGCGCATATTTGGTGCCAGACATTCGGTGGGAAAACCTATTTGTTCAACAGCCATACCGAACGATTTGAAAATCCGCTTGCAGAACCAGTCGACTTCACAACAGATGAATCGTCTCAAATCTATCCTTTAAAAACCGGTATTACATGGATTATCAATCCGTCGGGAACAATCTACCGCATCGATGAGAAACAATTACCCGACCAAGCCGCCGTACAAATATACGAGCATCATATTCCCGACAAAAACGACATCTACACCATCGCTGCGGACTCTTGGGGAAATGAATGGATACTCACACGGAGAGGTGTCAGACTATACAACCGACCTTTCCAAAGTCAAGAAATATTCAAGCACATACTCGAAATCGACAGTACCGTTTTTCTGTCGACAATCGACGGCCGGCTTTTTTCATACCGTCCGGTAAACGGACTCAAAGAAATCGCCCTCCCGGTTTCAGTCAACCGCATCGACGGCCTCTATGAGTCGCAAGATCATCGCTTGTGCATCGCAACCCCGAAGCAATTGCTTTTCTGCAAAGACGACAACGACTTCTCCATCGTTTTTCCGCCGGGAAACGAAACTTGGCGCATCAACAAATTCTACCAATCTCACGACGGCGTTTTGTGGATACTCGACGGACAAGATAAGATATGGCGCATCGACCCTACCGAGAATACCCCCCGCTTGATAAGCTATGTACAAGGATCTAAAAAAAGAAACGGATTCATTTTGGAAGACGCTTTCGGCGGTATTTGGATACAACCCTATTATGGGTTGTTTTCCTATTACGATCCACAAGATAAAGTATTGAAACCCGCTCGTCAGACACAAGGAGACCAAGAAGCCGATTATCATGCTCCGGGGCTCGGATACCATATCGACAAACATCGCAACTTATGGCTTTGCTGCAAATCGGGTTTTGACCAACTGACTTTCTCTCCACGCAATTATACGTTGCTCCGACAAGAAAGAGCCGGTCAATACGAAATTCCGAATACGATACGAGGTCTTTTTATCGATTCGCAAAAAAGGCTCTGGTGTGCATCGAAACAAGGTGTTATCGAATTGTACGATTCCTCCGACCGATACATCGGGAATCTCTCCCGCTCCGGGAAAATCGTAAACAATCCGCAGACCGCATTCGGAGCCAGCGCTTACACGTTTTTTGAAGATTCCTTACATCGAATGTGGATAGGCTGTAAAGAGGACGGACTATTTATCGCCACTCCCGAAAAAACGGGAAACTACCGGATACGGCGCTATCGGCATAACGCAAAAGACCCGTATAGCTTGAGCGAAAATTCCATCTACGATATATGCTCCGACAAGCAAGGGCGTATATGGATAGGTACATACGGCGGAGGGCTCAATCTCGTAGAAAACCCCTCGGCACACCCGTTACGCTTCATACATAAAGGCAACCGCTTGAACTCATTCCCGCAAGAAGCATTCAAGGTAAGAAATATATGCACTACTGTCGACGGCGTGATATTGGCCGCAACTACCGGAGGGCTGCTCTCTTTCGATGACGATCTCGGAACGCCCGAAGATATTGTATTTCATCTCAACCGAAGTAGACAGAACCAAGCGTCGAGTCTGAGCAATAACGATGTCATGTATATCTACCGACGCAAAAACGGAGACCTGTATATCGTACCGTACAGCGGAGGAATCAGCCGTATCGCTTCGGAAAACCTCCTTTCCGACAGCATAGAGTTCGTTCACTTCAACAAGAGAAACGGATTGCCATCGGATCTCGCCTACGCCATCACCGAGTCAAACGACAGTTCTTTATGGATCACTTTCCAAAACAGCATCTGCCGCTACGATACAGAGACGGAAACCGCCGAGACGTACGACCGATTTGACCGCCAGTCCCACCTCGCCATCAGCGAAGTACCTCCGGTTACCGACAGCCGCAACGGATTATATGTAGGGACAGAAAACGGCCTGCTCCGGCTCGACCTGAACAGGTTGCGGAAAAGCGACATCGTACCACCCATTGTCTTTACCCAAGTGCATATACCGGGAGGAGACGGTAAAGAAGAGATAAAAATCATCACCGGCGACACCCTTTTACTGCAACCCCAAGAACGGAATATTTCCCTCTCTTTCGCCGCACTCGACTATACCGACCCCAAAGCTATACGGTATGCATACCGTATAAAAGAGATGAACGACTCATGGAACAACCTACACGATAACCGCACCGTGAGTTTTGCCGATCTACCGGCCGGAAAATGGTCTCTCGAAATACGGTCTACCAACGGAGACGGTATATGGACCGACAATACCCGTGTATTGCATCTCATCGTTACACCCACATTCGGAGAAACGCCCTGGGCCATATTCCTTTACATTCTCGCCGCCATTTTAGTCGCCCTGCTTGCATCGGGAATATTTCTGTATATCGCCAATCTGCGCCGCAGCGTAAGTATCGAGCAACAAGTTACCCAACTCAAACTGAAATTCTTTACCGATATATCGCACGAATTGCGTACTCCTCTCACCCTCATAGCGTCTCCCCTCGAAGCCGTTCTCCAAAAAGAGAGTCTCGCACCCGACGTTCGTAAAAATCTCATCATCGCCCAACATAATACACACCGTATGTTGCGGCTTATCAATCAGATTCTCGATTTCAGGAAAATACAGAACGGGAAAATGAAACTCTTCATTGCCTGCATCGACGTCAAAGAATTGTCAAGACACACCTTCGAATCGTTCGAGCACATGGCCCAGAAACAACACATCGACTATCGGTTTTCCGCTCCTGCGCAACCGATCCGATGCTATACCGATGCCGATAAAGTCGAAAAAATTCTTTTCAATCTTCTCTCCAACGCCTTTAAATATACACCCGACGGGAAAGGCATACAAGTGTCTCTCGATCGTCTCGAAGAGGGATTCACCATAACCGTCCGAGATGAGGGCCGAGGTATCGCTCCCGAAAAAATAGAAAAGATTTTCAATCGTTTCGAAACGCTGGGTACTCCCAAAAACAGCTTGTCGACCGGTATAGGTCTCTCTCTCGTGCAAGAACTCGTACAACTCCTGCATGGAAACATACAAGTTACAAGTTCTCCCGAAAACGGCAGCACATTCACAGTCTCTCTCCCGGGTACTTCTTCTGTTTACCAGAGAGATCCCCATGCCGAGTTTATTCTCGAAGACGTCTCTATTCCCGTAGCGGAAGAAGAAAACAGCGATAATATATCATCGGACGAAGAATCGATACTGATCGTGGAAGACAACGCCGAGTTGCGCCATTTTATCAAATATATCCTGCAAGACGAGTACAATGTAACCACGGCTCAAAACGGGAAAGAAGGACTCGATAAAATACTCTCTGCCCAACCGGGCCTCGTCATCAGCGATATTATGATGCCGATAATGGACGGTATCGAACTGCTCGATACCGTCAAACGGAATCCCGACATTTCCCACACGCCGTTTATCCTGCTCTCGGCCAAAACATCGGTGGAAGACCGTATCAAAGGTCTGGAATACGGAGCCGACGACTACATTACCAAGCCTTTCAGCTCTTCTTATCTGAAAGCCCGTGTACGCAGCCTGTTACAGAGACGACGGGAATTGAAAGATTTCTACCTGACCCGGACAGAAGAAAAGCCGGAGAAAAATGACGCGAAGCAATCTCCGGATTCACTGACCCGCTTCGACGATGCATTCATGCGCCAAACGATACAAGAAATCGAAAACAATATCCAAAACAGTAACTTCAAAATAGAAGACCTCGCCGACACGCAACACATCAGTCGAACGGTCTTTTACCGGAAAATAAAATCGCTTACCGGCATTTCTCCTATCGACCTGATACAAGAGATTCGTATCAGAAAGGCTACGGAATATCTCGAAAAAGGAGAACTCCGCATATCGGAAATCGCATATCGTTGCGGATTCTCCTCCCCGCAATATTTCAGCCGGGTATTTAAAGAAAAAACCGGCCATTCTCCCTCGGAATACAAAGGGGGAAAAAATTGACCGGAAAAGGCTCCCCAATCGACACATTTCCCTACCCCGCCGCCTTTTTGAATAAATAATATAAGCAATAAACCAATTATTGCAAGCCACCATATTATATCTATGCTACATTAGCACAGAAATTTTTGTTCCAGACCTTAGTTATCACAGACGACGGAAATACATCAACCAACATCAAAATACTATGAATATGAAAAAATTCTATCTGTTCTTATTTATCGCTCTTGCATGGACGATTTCTGCTTCGGCCCAAGTCCCCGCTTTCCCGGGTGCCGACGGCTACGGTCGTTACACAACGGGAGGACGCGGAGGAGAGGTCTACTATGTAACCTCGCTCGAAGATACCGATACGCCGGGAACCCTCCGCTATGGTGTAACCCACCTTTCCAAAGTAACGATACTGTTCAAGGTATCGGGAACCATACAACTCAACAGCAGCCTGAATATCCGAGGCAGTAATATTACCATCGCCGGACAGAGTGCACCGGGCGACGGTATCTGTCTGGCCGGCTACCCCGTATCGGTATCGGGTAGCAATGTCATCGTCCGCTACATGCGTTTCCGCATGGGAGACTGGTCTCTCTCGGCCGATGAAGCCGACGGTGCCGACGCTTTCGGCGGCCGCTTCTGCAACAATGTCATCGTCGACCACTGCTCCATCTCTTGGTGTACCGACGAGTGCGCCTCGTTCTATGCCAACTACAACTTCACGATGCAGTGGTGTATCATTTCCGAAAGTCTGCGTATGAGCCTTCACTCCAAAGGACCTCACGGTTACGGCGCCATTTGGGGAGGAATAGGTGCTTCTTACCTGCACAATCTGCTCATACACCACGACAGTCGTACACCCAGATTTGGAACTGGAAACTTAGGTACTCCTTCCGATCACATGACCGATATGCGCAACAACGTCATCTACAATTGGAGCGGTAACGGTTGCTATGGCGCCGAAGGTATGACCGTAAACATGATAAACAACTATTACAAGCCGGGACCGGCCACTACCACCGGATCGAAAAATCGCTTCATCGGTATCGACGATGCAACCAGTTCCGACGGGACGACGGCCATTTGGGGCAAGTTCTACATCGACGGCAATTACAACTCCAAATATCCCGATGTCAATACCGATAATTGGGATGGCGTCGTCGTCAACACCTCTTCCCTCATAGGAGGAAATGCGACAAAAGCCGATGTAAAATCAAATACCGAACAAGGCGAAACCCCTCTTTTGCACCAACACACGGCACAAGGGTGCTTCCTTCCCGTATTGAACTACGCAGGTTGTTCTCATCGCCGCGATGCTATCGATACCCGCTTGACGACCGAGTGCCGTAACGGAACGGCAACTTACAAGGGAGAATCGGCCAATAAAGGCGGAATCATCGACAAACTCGAAGACCTGATGCCCGAAGATGCCGGTAGCGACTGGTCGCCGTGGCCCGAACTGAAAAGCGAAACAGCTCCTGTCGATACCGATACCGACGGTATGCCCGACGAGTGGGAGACACAAAACGGCCTCGACCCGAAAAATCCCGAAGACCGCAACACCCGCAATGAAGAGGGTTATACCATGCTCGAAGTCTACCTCAACAGCCTCGTTGCCGACATTACCGAGGCCCAATACCAAGATGCCGAAATCGTAGGAAAACCGGGCGAACCTTATGCCCCTGTTACCACCGACGTAACCGTATCGTGGAGCATGAGCAGCGGAAAGGTAGGCGAATCGGCTACCGTATCGAAAGAGGGTATCGTAACATCGAGCGAATATTCGCTTGGCTCGGAAATCAACAGGAAAAGTACTCGGTTGGCCTATGGGAAAGTCATTACTACTTTCCAACCTACTATCGAATACAAGTCTCCGGAACCGACAAGTGCACTCTATTTCGATTTCGACCTCGCCGACGGTGTTACATTCCGTCCGACAGAAATATCTATTATGGCTCTAAGTTATGGAACCAGCGGCGGCTACTTCGATTTGGCATGGGTGGACAGTAACGGAGAAGAGACAATTTTAGGCACAGGAATGCATGGCGGTTCCGACAAGGAAGACGAGTCTCTCGCCACGACAAAAATAGACCTTAACGACCTCGTCGTTCCCACATCGACAGGGAAATGCCAACTTATCGTTTATGTCTACAAACTGAGCCCGACCAAAGAATTGGGACTGGCCGATATAAAAATCGGAGGACATCTCGGCTACACGGCCGGTATCAACGAAACGGAGGTAGAAACAAACAACCGGGAGAAATCGATTTATAACATTTTGGGGCAACCCCTCTCCGCTCCGCAAAAGGGTTTCAACATCATCAACGGAGAAAAACGGATCATCAGATAAACCTTAATTTCCATACAATGAAAACACGACATCTATTTCTCGGCCTTTTAACCTGCCTTGCTTGTCAAGCTGGTTATGCCAAGGAGACGAACGTCAACGTCAATACGCTGACATCGGAATTCGACCAAGCCGCCGACCAAGACGTATTACTGCTCGAAAGCGGCATTTACAGCAGTCAACTCTCTTTCCCGGCGGGAAAAACCATCACGCTAAAAGCTGCGCCCGGTGCCGAGGTTACATTCTCGGGGACTTTCCGAAACAGTGATGCCGGCAAGACCGATGGCGGTATCGTTCTCGACGGATTGAATATCATCACCAACGACAATTATTTTATGGATCTCACCTACGGCAATGTAAAAACGATTGCCGTACGCAACTGTACCGTATCGAACATCGGTCGCTGTTTCCTGCGCACCAATAACGCAGGGAATACCATCGAGGCCATCGAATTTACCAACTGTATCATTACCGATTGCGGAGCCAACGGGTATTGTTTCCTTTATCCCCAGCACGGCGTAAAATCGGTATCGGTCAAGAACAGTACCTTGAAAAATTACATCTCGGGAGAAAGTTTTTTCAGTCCTAAAAATACGACTTCCGATATTGACTTGACTTTTGTTTTCGAGAACAATACGGTCTACAAATGGTCCAAAAGCTCATCTTACGCTCTTTGTAAAGTAGACGGGAAATACAGTGAAAACTCGACTTATACGTTCAAAAACAACATTATTTCGACCCCGGGCGTAGAAGGGCAGAAACCGCTTATCGTATCAGCAAAGGGAGGAACTCTCATAGCCGAAAAGAACCTCATCGATAACTATGGCGGCTACTCGGTTTCCAATGCTTCGAGTTCTACGATCGAAGACCTCTCTCTCGAAACGCTGGGAATCACTCAAATCTTCCCCGACCCCGAAAACGGAGATTTCACCATCGTATCGACCTCTCCGTTGGCTACGGCTTCCACCACCGGCGGTATCGTAGGAGACCCTCGTTGGCTGAAAACATTTTCCCAAGTGGTAACACTCACAACCGGCAGCCTACCACAAAACGGTGGTAGTACGGCTCCACTCTCGGGAAATTATGAGAAAGGTGATGAAGTAACCGTCTCGGCCACCCACAACTACGGCTACCGATTCGAAGCATGGAAAGACCAAGACGGAAAAATCGTCTCTACCGAAAATCCCTATACTTTCACGATCGAAGAAAATACCGAAATATCCGCAACATTCACACTTCAAACCCTTTATACCTTGAACATCGAAAAAGAAGGTGAAGGCGCAACGTGGGGCGAATATAAACTCTCTCCGCAAAGAGACAACAACCAATACGAAGCCGGTGAAGAGGTAAGCATTACGGTCGTTCCCAATTCTGCAACAACGTTCCTGTATTGGGGAGACGGCAGTAGCGAAAACAAACAAACCGTCATCATGGACAAGGATTACAGTTTCTTGATGCATTATGACGTCATACCTTTTATCGTAGGTTGGGATTTCGACAGTAATAAAAATCCGGACCGAAGCGCACGAAAAGGCGATTACTATTTCAAGACCGATAATACCGGAGTCATGTATTTCCACAATGGAGACGGCAGCTCTACCAACTGGGGTGCATCGGAAAGGACATTCGGAGGAAAAACTCTATATTGCGCCCGACGCTATACCGATTTTGCCGACATGGACAATCCCCGCTATTTCACGGCCAAATTCTCGGCTGCCGGATACGAAAACATCAAAATACACAGTTACATAGGAACAGATAACGGCTGTGTACACAAAGGGCAGAAAATGCAACTCTCGACCGACGGCGTACATTACACCGACCTCGCGACTCTTACCCTCTCGGGAAGCAGCAGCGAATGGATCGCTTTCGATACCATGCTTCCCGATACCCTTACCGAAGAGATGAAAAAGAATATCCATATCCGTTGGATCGGAGATACGACGACCGAAATGATCGGAAGTGCCAAAGAAGGCGATACAGAAGGTTTCTACTTGGCCGATGTATTCGTATATGCCGATGAAATACATGTACCCGACTTCACAGCCCCCGTGCTGATATCGACCTCTCCGACGCAAAATTCGGATAAAGCCTCGGCCAATGGAAATATCGTGCTCACTTTCGACGAGAAAGTACAAACCGGAAGCGGAGAAATCACCCTCAACGGGGAAACACTTGTTCCCGTATTCGGAAGTAAAACCGTCAGCTTCGCCTACTCGGGACTTTCTTATGGAACCTCCTATGAAGTCGTTGTTCCCGAGGGTGCCATTACCGATATGAGCGGTAATCCATTCGCCGGTATTACTCTGCAATTCAAAACGATGGAACGTCCTCGCCCCCATGCAAAAACATTCGACGCTGTGGTAGCAGCCAATGGTACAGGCGACTACACGACGATACAAGCGGCCATCGATGCAGTCCCGACCGACAGAACCACTCCTTACCTGATTTTCGTAAAGAACGGCGTTTATAACGAACTGGTCCGTATTCCCGAAAACAAACCGTTTATTCACCTTATCGGTCAGGATCGCGACCGCACTATCATTCAATATAAAATCAATTGTGCCAGTGAGGGTGATAACGGCTGGGATTTTTCCGTCCACAATGCCTCCTACTATCCTTACAGTGATAAAGACGGGACTGTCGTAAAAGTTGCCGCAACCGACTTCTACACCGAAAACATTTCGTATATCAATACATGGGGAGTAGATGAACAGGCTGGACCTATGGCTTTGGCTATGCTCACAAGAAACGACCGTCTTGCATTCTATCATTGTAACTTCCGTTCTTACCAAGATACTTGGCAAACCTCGACCAAGAACATCAGCGACAGACATTATGCAAAAGATTGCTATGTCGAAGGTGCTGTTGATTATATCTATGGTGGCGGAGACTGCCTATTCGAGAATTGCAGTCTATACAATGCCCGTTCGGGAAGTGTCGTTACAGCCGCCTCACATAAAGAAGGGACCAAATACGGCTACGTATTCGAGAGCTGTACCATCGACGGTGTCGCCGATAACAAAGACGCACTGGGCCGCCCGTGGCACGATGCTCCCATTGTGGTCTATCTCAACACGACAATGAAACGAATTCCCAGCCCCATCGGTTGGAATACCATGGGCACCATTCCGAAATTATTTGCCGAATATAACAGTATGGACATAAATGGAAACCCCATCGACCTGAGTAACCGCCGCACCGAATATTTCTATACCGACGATAAGGGTCAAAAAATAACCGGAAGTTGCCGGTCAACCATCACAGCCGAAGAAGCGGCCCTGATGAATTATGACAACATCATTTCGGGAACGGACAACTGGAATCCCCGCCAATTCTTCGAACCGATCGCCGCCCCCGAAGAGGTGAAGAAAAACAGTAACTCCCTTTCTTGGAAAGCCTGCGATTACGCCATTTGCTATATCGTTTTCCAAAATGACTCGGTAATCGACATCACCACAGAATGCACGAGTACGATCGATGCCGGTCAAGATGCAGAGTGTTTCTCGGTAAAAGCCGTCAACGAATACGGAAGCCTCGGTGAACGGGCCATAGCACAAGACGGGACATCGGGTATAAACGAAATCACCCCCGAAATCTCTCGCCCCGATTTTGTCGCCATAGGCGGTAACGGATCGCTCGAAATCCTTGTACAAAAAAACCTTACGGTTACGGTTCACAACGCCAACTCGTAAAACAAATCGAATATACGCCCGGCGTATATTTCATCGAGAATCTCCCGGCGAGCCTTTATCTGGTAAACGACCAGAAAGTGATCGTCAAGTAAGTTCCATAAAATTTCCATGAAAAATGGAGGCCGTTCATGATGAACGGCCTCCATTTTTTCTCATTCTCGCAAAAATCGTTCCGCGCTATATCATATCACCCTAACAAGGCAATATCATAGAGAAACAACTGCCTTTTCCCAATTCGCTCTCGACGTCCAGTGTTCCGTTATGAGCCATAACAAAATCACGGGAGATGGAAAGCCCCAATCCGCTTCCTTGAACCTTCGTTCCGGGAACCCGGAAATAATGATCGAAAATACTCTTATGATAGCGAGAATCTATTCCTTTACCAAAATCCCGGACATACATTTCGATGCTGTTTTCAGTTTTCTGCCGGGCACCAATAATTACCCGTCCATTTTCCGATGAATAACGTATGGCATTACTCAGCAGATTGGTCAAGACCCATGCAATCTTCTCACTATCGACAAAAAGTTTTTTGATTGTTTCGGGATAATCGACTTCGATTTGGATTCCGAACTTCTCGGCTTGTATACGGTTGGCCTTGATAGCGTAATCAATCAGTTCTATCGGTTTGGTAATTTTGGGTTTCAGTTGCAATTTTCCACTCTCGACCTGTGTCATATTGAGAAGTTCACCCGTAATGCTCAACAGACGCTCGCTGTTTTCCTTGATGCTATTGGATAGTTCTTCCTGTTCGGCATTGAGAGTACCGACGCGCTTATCTTCCAATAGCTGCAAACTCATCAATATGGCTGAGATAGGAGTTTTCAGTTCATGCGATATGGTCGAAATAAAAGTCGTCTTAGCCGTATCGAGTTCTTGAAACTCAGTAATATTTTTGAGCAAAATGACATTTCCTTTTTTCACGATGGTAACACCGTCTTTATCAGGCATCGTAATCTCCATGTATTTTACTTGGAAAAAGCTCTCTTTATTGTCTGCATATATTTTGAGCGGTTCTTTCTTGGCCGTAGGGCTCTGCTCTTTTTCTTCCTTTTGGTCGATCATTCCCCGTATCAAGCGACGCAATAAGTCATTTTTCATGGCGATTTCCTGTGCCGACCTTCTGATCGTATTTTCCCGTTTCAGGTTCAACACGTTCAATGCCTCATTATTGATAAACAGTATCTGCATATCGTTATCGAGGCCGATGATAGGCTCATTGATCGAATTGATGATTGTTTCGAGATAACGTTTCGAAGCCATCAGGTCAGAAAGTGTACTATTATGATAATCGCTCAATCGGCGGGCCATTCGGTTGAAATTTTGTGAAACAACCTCCAACTCTCTATCTCCTTTCAGGTCGAGTCTCACATCGTAGTTATGATTGGCAATCTCGAGAATTCCGTCAATCAACTGCTTGATAGGATTATTGATAGATATGGGAATACGGATAAGAATGGCGATACCTATAAGAATGCAAATAACGCCGACTACCGAAACATAAATAAGTGCCCTGTTCAACCCCGGTCCGGCTGCCGGACTATCGGGATCGGTAGCTGTCAAAATCTGCAAATTGGCAATCGACAATACGACCAAGAGGACAATCATCGACACCAACACTCCTATTGCAAGGGTGAGCTTTGCCTTAATAGTCATGTTTTTCATATTCACAATACGTTAGGTTATGAAATAATAATCAAATCGATACGCATTTCGGCCAAAGCCTTCATAAACTTACGGTAACGCCCTATCGAAAACAATACATTGGGCATGGAAAATGAGGGCTGTCCCATACATACAACCGTAATCTGATTTTCTCGACAAACATCGATAATCACATCGGTTACCGAATCGGCTGCCACCTGCTTGATCGTACCGCCCAACTCCGTAACCAACTCGAAATGATTGATCAGATAACGTTGCGATGCCAAACTGATACGATCGGGATCTTCCCTATGCGTCTGTACATACAGTGCAATAAAAGAGGTATTGTAACGAGAAGCCAACCGATAAGCCTTTCTGATGATGTGCCGAGGGGTCTGCTCGTTGCTGCTGATGCAGGCCAGTACTTTTTCCCGGCGTGCCGGAGCATTGCTCGTAGGTATAACCTCGCTCTCGACTTTCCGCTCGATTCGGAATGCAACCTCTTTAAGGGCAAGTTCACGTAATTGGAGTATATTCTCGGTTTTAAAGAAATTGTTCAGAGCCGTCTGAACTTTTTCGGGTCGATATATT
>ERZ1106963.2419-NODE-2419-length-18572-cov-6.856888_pt1 | contig 18572 bp, 18 predicted proteins | sample MGYA00403681_ERZ1106963 | MGnify/ENA primary metagenome ERZ1106963 (study PRJEB35170, sample SAMEA104062407) | human gut metagenome | biome: human gut; feature: human-associated habitat; material: faeces | place: Denmark | collected 2012-05-03 ...
GCAAGCAAGCAAGCAAGCAAGCAAGCAAGCAAGCAAGCAAGCAAGCAAGCAAGCCTTTATATAAATAAAGGCTTGCTTCTATCCGACCGAAATCATTTCGGTCGCCATTTCCACTCTTTTTTCAACTCCATGACGACGGGGTATCGTTGTTTTGGAAAAAATGCATATTTTGTGCCGCGAAATCCAGATTTCGGATTGTCGCGGTTTTTGTTTTCACAAAATTGTAATAAAACAGTCGGATGGAATGCCGACACAACCAAACAAGAAAGGCAAAGGCAATGAAAAAGGAAATCTTGGGAGCAACCGCGCTTGCGTTGGTTGTCGGAATCTCCGGCTGCAAAAGCGTTGCAGTGAACAGTACGCCCGGCGGCGCGAATGCGCGTTGCGAAGGACAATCGCTCACCACTCCGGCAACGGTTGATGTCAACATTTTCAAATCGAAGAAAGTCGCCGTCTCCAAGGCTGGCTACGCCAGCAAAACCGTCAATGTCACCTTCGACTCGCCCAACAACATCAATGTTGTTCTCGACCGCGAATTCAACGTGAAATCCAATCCGACCGGCGCTGACATATATGTAAACGGCGACATGGTTGGCAAGACCCCTGCGAAGGAAGTTGCCATCAACGATACCGGAGCCAGCGTCCTCGAAGTCCGCAAAAAGGGCTGGCTCCCCGCAAAAATGACGATCAAGCAGGATACTCCCGTCGACGTCACGCTGACTATGGAACAAGACGGCTCCGGACGGCGCATCCTTGATCTGGTGCCGACTGCGGACGGCGTCATGGTGAAGAGCGAACCGATCTTCTCGGACACCGACATCGGCGAGCATTCGCCGAACGTCTCGAGCTGCAAGAAGCTCACCAACCAGTCGCAGACCGAGTTCATCCTGAGCTTCAGTCTGCTGCCCGATGGCAAGACGCTGGTGACCAGCATTCTGGAAGAGCTCACGGTCAAGAACAAAATCGAATACCGTGCCAACATCTGGCAGCTCAACACCGCCATCGCCGGAGCGCCCCGCAAAGCGGTCACGCAAGGTGATTATTTCGACATCCATCCCAATCCCTCCGTGGATGGTAGCACACTTTATTTCTCCACCACTCGCAACGGGCGTCTGGGCATCTGGAACCTGAATCTGAACGGCAAAGGCGGTCTCCGCACCGTCACGATGGGCAACACCGCCGACTTCAGCCCCGCGCTGAAGCCGAAAACGGAACACATCTACTATGCGGCGGTTCTGCCGGGCAGTTCCGCGCCCGCCTACATTTGGAACAAGCCCTCCAACGGCGGTATGCCGGAACAGCTGACCGAAGGATACGATCCCCAGTGGAGTCCCAATGGCAAGAGACTGCTCTACATCAAGGGCAATGTCAAGGAAAACAAGGCGCGCATCTGGGTCTGCGACGCGGACGGCGGCAATCAGACGCAGCTCTCCACCGGCAGCGGCAACTACAACGACATCGACGCCCGCTGGTCGACGGACGGAAAGAAGATCATCTTCGCCAGTAACCGTTCGCTGCTCAAGGGTAAGAACAACTACGACATCTACATCATGGACGCCGAGGGCGGCAATCTCACGCAGCTGACCACCAACGGCTCGCATGACGACAAGCCGGTCTTCGCACCGGACGGCGAAACGGTCTTCTTCCGCTCCAACCGCGGACTGGTCTGGGACATCTGGACCATGAAGATCAACGTCGGCAAATAAGCCGATCCTTCGGCTCTCCCCGGTCACGGCCGGGGAGAGATTTTCCGATCCGAATCTTTGCCGGAACTTCGGAACGACGCGTCCGGCGTCCCGGCAAACACTCGAACGGACATATAAGGACAGTATCGATGAAAAACAAATGGTTTCTTCTGGCGGTCGCCGCGCTTCCGGTATTCTTTTCCGGATGCGGATTGAGCATCTATGAGGACTGGAAGCAGAGCGGCGGCAAGGCGATCACCGGAGCGGGTGCGATCGCGGGCAAGGATTACATCACTGGCTTGACGCCGAGCGCAAATTCGCGCAAGTATTTCGCCCAAATATCCGGGAACGATCAGCCGATTGAGACGATCCACCGCTCCGACGACGAGGAAAGCAAATCCGGGGTGAAGTTCGTCAAAAACGGCGGCATCCTGATCCCCCCCGGCGTGACCATTTCCTTCGAGAACAAGGGCTACTGCATGGACCCGCACCTTCCCGCCCCAAAGGCAGGGGAGGAATACCAGCTGGTGCCGATGACGCAGCTGATCCCGGAAGACCTGCAGGGTATGTACAAGAAACTGGTGGCAAAGGCGTCTGCAGGCGACGAAAGCGTGCAAAGAAATATGCAGCATCTGGTGTGGGCGCTGCGCACCGCCGGAACGGAGGCCGCCTACGCGAACTATCTCACTCGGGAACAGAAAAAAATCCTCGACCGCTGCGGCGAATATCCGGGGCAGTTCGAGGAGTTCAACGCCAACGCGAAAGCCAACAGCAAGGCACTCAAGGAACTGATCGGTTTGGCGGATTCGTTTCTCAATGTCAAAATCGGCGGCGTCAGCTACAAGGCGAGCGACCTGCTCGATCCCGACGTCGGCAACAAGAAGATCAACGAGCACATCAATCAGCTGATCGGCATGAGTCAGCACCTCCCGGTAGAAAAGAGTGGGTTCAACTTCGGCGAGATCCAGCATGGTATCTATACCGATGTGCAGGGAACGGGCTATATGCAGTTCCGCGCGAAGATCGCCAACTCCACCAATCAGCCGTTTATCTATTACCCGACGGAGTATGTCGGTCAGGTCGGCAGTCCGACAAAGAACGGCGGCATGGCCACCTACGCCACCGCCGACACCACCATGCGCCAGCGCATCACCGGGGGAAATCCGGATAAAACAGACGTGGAAGATCAAAGGGAACCAGAAAACAAGAAAGACGACAAGTGCCCTCCTCATAAATTTGGAAAAAACAACAGTGATAAATTGAGAGACTATCAGAATTTGAATGACATATCATCCGATGATATTAGGAAAAAGATGGAGGAAGCCTATTCAAAGATGGGGGACACTCTTGTTTCCAGTCAAACAGAATATGGAGGATTGGTATATGTTGACGCAAACGGGCAACTACACAACACGCCTGTGACAACGACTCAAAAGTCGGCTTCGTGGTCTCCTGAGTCTGCCAGAAAATTTTTACCGGAAGGTGCTACAGTTGTCGGAATGTGGCATACTCACGGTTACCAAACCCCATCTCCTTGGAGCGGGGAAAACCCAGGAGACCATTCGCTCAGCGCCCAAGATATTGCTGCCGGAAATGATTACGGGTGGCATGTTTCTATGTTAGATTTTGACGGAAACGTACACCACTATGATCCCATTACAAAAAAATATCAAATAAAAAAAGTAAGAAAAGGAACATATAATCGTTCGTGGTGGGAGGATCTGGGCAAACCAAGTTCTGACTCCCTTAGAGATTTTCGCGACAAACAATATTCAGATGGACAAAATTCTCGTTATTGTTTGAAATGCGGGAAAATTATCGACTGAGTTTGAGAAATAGCTTTTGCGTAATGTGGGGAAATGCGGTTTCTGACACCACTTTGATTTGAAATTTCAATAGAAAGGTTAAAAGAAAATGAAGAAAAGTTTTGGCCTCGTGACACTTTGCCTTTTGCTCTCCGGCTGTGTGTTCGACTTTTCCTCGGAGGCGCCGGTGGTCGGAGGGCTGGCTTTGATCGATTTCACCGACCGGTCGGGCGAGGAATATTGCGAAAAGATGGGCAAACTTTTCGCGGAGCACTTCTCCGCCGAAGAACTGACGAAGGTTTCGTCAATCTATCAGGATGGGAATTACATGCTTCTGTTGAACGAATATCTCGAAAATCCCGGCCCGGAGCAGACCCGGAAGCTCGACGCCTGCCTGCGCGCCAAGTGGGGCAAGGACATCTACGACCGCGTCAACACCGGCGTCTTCCACGGCAAAAGTTGTCAGCTCAAACGCTCCTTCATGGCGGCGGGCGAGCAGAACGAATTGCGGGCGAAACTGGACGACCCGACCTATCACGCCATCCTCGTCGGGATCGATGCCATGACGCTCCAGAAAAAACAAGCGAAGTAAGGCAAATTGAAAACTCGAAAACAAATCATGAAATGGTGCGGACGCCTCCTGCCGCTTTTTTGGCTCGGTATCATCACGGGCTGCCGGTCGGTGCCGATCACGGACCGGACGCAGTTGATGCTGACCACCTCCGGGTATGAAAACAACCTCGGCGTCGAGGCGTACGCGGAGTACAAGGCGAAATACCGCCGCTCGACCAATTCCGAGTACAATGCGGCGCTGGCGCGGTGCGGCAAGGCGATCGCCAAGGCATCGGAAGTCGATGACTTCGAGTGGCAGTTCACCGTGCTGGAAACCAACGTGCAGAATGCTTTCTGTCTCCCCGGCGGCAAGGTCGCGGTCTACTCCGGCATCATGAAAAAGATGCACAATGAGGCGGAATTCGCCTTCGTGGTCGCGCACGAGGTAGGGCATGCCATTGCCCGTCATGGCGGCGAACGGCTGTCGTGGGGCTATCTGCAATCCCTCGGCGGCATTCTGGTCGCGGTGGGGCTGAACAACAAGACGGCGTCGAACGTCTACGGCATCGGGACCAACCTCGGCGTGATGCTCCCTTTCAGCCGGAGCAACGAAGCCGAGGCTGATCTGATCGGATTGATTCTGATGGCAAAGGCTGGCTACGATCCCCACGCGGCGGTTCATTTCTGGACTCGCTTCAGCAGCAGTTCTTCGGCAAGCATGCTCGGCAATCTGATGAGCACGCACCCCTGCGATGCCGATCGGATCGCCGCGATGAACAACAACATGCCGCTCGCGGAAGAGGAATACAGGAAAGCCCGCAACAAGAAAGGCTTCGGCATGACCTTCACGCATGACGAGGATGAAAATTAAATGTTTGGGCAAGTCGCGGACCGCATTTTGCCTGAAGTTTTCAAAATAAAAGCGAACCGTGTCTGACATACGTCTTGGAACTGAACGGTGAAAGAACCGTTTTTAACCGGAGCCCAAGTTGAACCGGCTCCAAAAAACAAAAAGGAGAAAACACTATGGAAACGGAAAACGGAACCCAGACGGGAAAAATCAATGCATCGCCGACCGCGCCGGCGGCGGCGCAAAGGGGCTCATCTACCAAGTGGCTCAGCGACTTCATCGACTTCAAGATCATGATTTTCCCTTACATCGTAAAAATTCTGTATGTATTGAGTTTGCTGGTCATTTACACCGTTATTCTGTTCAACAAGAACACCGGCAGTGTGGCGGCAAACTTCGTGATTCTGGTCGTTGCATGTATCCCCATTGCGTTTGTCGTGCATCTTATATTTGAATTCATCATCCTGCAATTTTCGATATTGGACGTCCTGCGGGAAGTCCGTAACGAATTGAGAAAAAAATAATCTCCGGTATCGCAGTTCTTCCTGAACCGAAATGGACTGGTGAACAACTGTCGGGGTGGCAATCCGCCACCGGTCGTATATTACAAAAGGTCATCAACATATGGAGGTTTACCATGATGACTCCCGTAATCAAGATCAAGGACGTCAAGGCGCAGGCGCAGTCCTGCTGTGATTGCTTCGGCGGCGGTTGCCGTTGCAAGGACTGACGACCCGAACCCACACCCCCATCGAATGAGTTTTTCTGACGATGGGGGTATTGGCAAAAACATGTTGCAGTCAAAACGCACGCGACACATTATATTCTTACTCCCAGTGAAAAATGCTCTCGCAAAGAGAGAGGGATTTGAGTATCTTGCATATGCCCCGGAATCGGGAAGTGCTTTCCTCTGTACGTCGGCCGCCGTTGAGAAGATAGAGCAGGAATTGGCGGAAGACGGTAAGAGTTTTCCATGCAAGTTTTTTCCAAACGGCAAAAAAACGCAAACAATGTTGCCTCATTCTCCTGATGATTTTTGTAAACTGACCATCATTCCCTCCCTGTCGTGCAATTTTTCATGCACCTATTGCTATGCTGCTCAGGGAAGGTCTCCGCGTTTCATACCGAAGCAGACCATAAAACACGGTCTTGATTATTTTCTCCGTCCAGAAAGAAGCCACAAACACTTAAAAATCATGATTACTGGTGGAGGAGAGCCCCTGACTGCATGGACAAAAGTCGAATATCTGTTGGATTATGCTCATCAGCTTGCAAGCACCAACGGATACTTTTTGTATTGCACCATAATGACCAATGGGGCATTGCTTGATGCCGAAAAAATTCTGTTTCTGAAGAAACTGGGGATTCACATCTGCGTTTCTTTCGATATAACCCGATGCGCGCAGGAAAAATCCAGGCAACATTATGATGAAGTATGTTCTGCAATCACTCTCGGCCTTGAACTTGGAGCGGAGATGTCTGTCAGCGCCACCGTTACGCCGGATACCGTGGAAGAACTTCCGGAAATGTTCGAAACCGTCAGGAACCAATTTTCCGAAATGAAAAATATTTCCATAGAACCGGTCACGTCGAATGACGGTTTTCCATCCGCTGACGCGGCCCGGGACTTTTATTCACGATTTTTGGAACTGTTTTATAAGCATCGCGATCCAGCATCTTCCCAAAGGGTAACCTGTTCCCCCGTGGATTTCACGGAGCGTCATATCTCCCGTTGCTGTCCAGGCAAGTTGTGTCTGACGCCGCAAGGAGATTTTTCCATTTGTCATTGTGTAAGTTCGCCGCATGAAAAACGTTATGCGGAAAGCATATACGGCAGTATTGACAGGTATGGGCATGTCAGATTTGATCTGCGAAAATTCACATCACTACTGGACAAAGGGAGAAACAGTGAGGAACGGTGTAAAAATTGCTTTGCAAAATATAATTGCGGGGGAATGTGTTTGACGCGCGCGGCTTGCTACAGCCAGGAAATTATGAGCGTTTATTGCGATTTCATCCGAAACTTTGTGCAGCATGAACTTGAATCACGATGTCTGCGGGAAGGAAAATCATGCTGTCTTTTTTGATGAAGCTCGCAATACAAAATATTTTTTTGGAGAAGATACCAGAGTATCCTTTTTTCCTGATCTATTCCCCGTTAAGCGGCGGGGCCAGCATTTTACATGAAACACTCGCGGCAGACTTTTCCATGGGGAAGAAGTCGGAAGAGTTGCAAACTCTGATTGCCTCATTAAGCGAAGATACATTGGATTCCGCAATTCCGTCGCGTGAAGAAACAGTATCCCAACTTGGAGTCCTCTATGTGATTCCGAATTTTAAATGCAACTTTCGCTGCACATACTGTTATGCAGCAGAAGCAAGAAACTCACAGGAAATATCCGAGGATCAGCTTCATGATGGCATCAGAGTGTTTCTCCGTACATCCCGTTGCAGTCGAATCAAAATTTGTTTTATGGGCGGTGGAGAACCGTTGCTGTCGTGGAGTCGTATCCATCAAACATTGCCGACGCTCCGTGATATTTCCGATAAACAGGTTGAGTTGTCGGTGATAACCAACGGATCAATCCTGAACGATGATTTCATGGCAGACTGCCACGACTTTCATATTCAGTGCAATGTATCCTTCGATATCCTCAAGAAGTGGCAGGAAAAGCAGCGCGGATGTTTCTTTCTGGTCCGGAACAATATTCAAACATTGCTGGACCAGGGGATTCGAGTCCGGCTGCGCGCCACGATCACGCCGGATTCCGTCCACGATCAACGCCGGATGATAGAAGAAGTTTTCGCTCGTTGGATGACACAGACTTCTCTGATTTTCGAACCGGTGATTTCTGCGAAACTTTTGCCAGATGCCGACAGCGCAAAACGATTTTTTTCGGATTATTATCTCCATTATACGGAAGCCGCCCGTTTTGCTGACTCCAAGGGTATAAAACTGCAAAATTCATTTATCCGGGCTGTAGAAGATGTTCAAGGCCGTTTCTGTCGCAATTTGCTGACATTACTGCCCAACGGTCAATTGATACGTTGTCCGTGTTTTGCGTCACCTGATGTCCTGCCAGCCATTACAGGCGACTCCAACTACATGGGGAAGATTGCAGGAGATGAATTGACCATCACAGAGTCCGGGCGTAAAAATTTTCTGCCGACGGTAAACCGTTTCCGCGAATGCGAAACTTGTATTGCGAAATGGCATTGCGCCGGAGGCTGCGAACACAACAGGCGAGAGTATTCTCCTGAAATTTTCATGGAAATATGTCGGTTGATGCGGCGTTTCACAATGGATGCGGTAATGAGGAAGCTGGATGTTCAGTATCGCAGTCGCGGTTATGGCGGGATATTCGAAATCATGGAGAAATCAGAGAAATGAATTTCGCCGAACTGAACAAGCATGACATCTATCCGGTTTCCGTTCCCGGTCATTCCGAAACCGTATTGATGGTTTACGCACCCTTGACCGGAGATGTGTTTTTCTCAAAGCGGAGCGCCGTTGAACAGCAGGAACTCGAACTCAAACGGAGCGGTTCGGCAAGTTTGGAAAGTTTTATGTCGATGATCATCGGTTCCGATGCCGCCCGAAAACCTGAACTTGTGAACTCTCCTCTGCGTTTGCAGCAGCTGGACCTGATACTCAATTACAAATGCAATTTTTCATGTTCCTATTGCTTTTCCGCTCAAGGAAGGGCTTGCGTGGAAATTTCCGATCCCGCACTTCGCCATGTATTGCAGCAGATCGGCGGCAGGGAATCGGAGTATGACATCGACAAGGTCGTCTTCACCGGTGGCGGCGAGCCTCTGCTCAGTTTTCCCTTGCTGAAAGATGCGGTAAACACGATCCGGCATTGGGAAAAAAATTCCGATGCAGGCATTTCCGTGGTGACGAACGGTTCGCTTCTGACCGATGAAATACTGGACTTTTTCCGGTCAAATGCCATTGAGCTGGTCGTCTCGTTCGAAATCCTCCGGGATCTGCAGGAAACCCAAAGAGGTCATTACGATCTGTGTATGCGAAATATCTCCCGTGCGATCGAACTGGAACTGGTTCCCGGGATACGGGTTACCATCACTCCGGTCAGCGTTGGGAGAATGTCCGAAATGCTGGACGAGTTGCACAGGACCTTTCCTCGGATCAAATCTCTGGCCATGGAGACTGTCGTTGCGCCGGAGCTGTTTGCCTCCAGCGACGAATTGCGGGATTTCTACCAAAAGTTCATACGGCAATTTTCTGAATGCCGCAAACATGCCGCTGCGTTTGGATTAACGCCGTACTGTACGTCCTTCATGGCTCTGGACAGCCTGAAAACCAGAATGTGTCCGGGAAAACTGTGCCTCACGTCGGAGGGAAATATTACCAACTGTTCGCGCGTCTCATCAAATCGGGAGGAGCTGTCGGGACAGTATTTCTATGGAACTTTCTCCGAAAATGGGATCGCCGTCGACGAGGCAAAATTCCGGAAACATACAGAATGTCACGCGCTGAAATCTTTCCCGGAGTGCCGAAATTGCTGGGTGCGCTGGAACTGCGGGGGCGGATGCGCACGGATTCGGGATACTTTTCCGGATGAATACTTTGCCGCCTATTGCAATTTCGTTCGAGGATGCATCATGCAGGAGATTCTTGATCGTTACGATGCAGCCTGCCGGGAACACTGCGGGACTTTGGATGATCACCTTCACGATCTGGAGAATGAATAGCCCATGAACCGCAAATCAGCAATGTCGGATGGAAACATTTTCGCCGTGGAGATCCCCTGGGTCCGGCAGGGCGCTTACCTGATCTATGCCCCGCTCGCGGATGTGCTTTTTGTGGCAAATCGGCAATTCGCAGAAGAATTGGAGCGTACATTGGCCGGAGAAACGGTTTCGTCCCAGGCAATGGCAATCGCCGACACGATCCGAAATCAAACGGCATTCCCTCCGCTGAATGAGGATATGAAATTTTCCTGCCTGACGGTACTGCCCACCAATTGCTGCAATTTCGACTGCAGTTACTGCTATGCCGCCCGCAACAGAGAAACGTCCCGTCAAACCATCTCTTCGGAAAATCTGATGGCCGGATTGCAGCTTTTCCTGTCAAGGGTTCCTGAAGATGTGTCGTCCATCGCGGTCACATTCTATGGCGGCGGGGAACCCCTGCTCGCATGGGAGAGGATTGTCGAAACGCTGGATTTCCTGAGTCATCGTTTCAAGGGGAAGACATATTCCCGACTCATAACCAACGGTTCATTGTTCGATAAGGATAAAATCGCCTTTGCAAAAGAATGTCATATGGAACTGGTGATATCCTTCGACATCCTTCCCGATATTCAGGAACGGCAACGCGGACATTATGAACTCGTCGCGGGAAAGATCGATAATTGTCTGAGATCTGGCCTTGTTCCGGAAATCAACTCCGTCATAACACAAGCCAACGTGAACCGGATGTTGGAAATGATTGATTATGCGGCTCACGAATGGGACCCCATCAAGTATTTTCATTTCGAACCGGTAATCGGTCGGGATCTGTTCCCCGCTCCGCAAGACTATCACGATTTTCTCTTTTCGTTCCTGAAAAATTTTCTTGAAGCCCAAGTGAAAACACAGGGAACTGGCAAGGAGTTGTCATGCAGTTTCTGGAAAAAACTGGCGTGCCCGTCTTATCGTTTCTGCCCGGTGGATTATGTTATTACGCCTTACGGCGAAATAACCTCCTGTGCATGCTTTTCCTCGCCTCAAATCGATGATTATGATTTTTATCTTTACGGAAAAATGGGGAAAAACTTAGCCAGTCTTGATCACAAAAGATTTTCGCAACTTCTGAGCCTCAACTCGACAGGATATCCGGAATGCCGGGAATGCATCTCGAAATGGAATTGTGCTGGAGGCTGTCTGCATCGTAGGCGAACCATGGGGCCGAATTACAACGCTGAATTTTGCCGTTTCATGAGGAGCTTTACGATACGGGGACTTGTCAATAAACTCGATTCCCGATACAGGGAAGACTACGGGAAATCACTCAGGGAATTGCTGACGATTTCCGGAAGGGAATACTGATGAAGACCACAGAACTGAAATATCAGATATTTTTCCTTATGGAGTCGGAAGACGAGCATTCCGGACTCTTGTATTTTCCGCTTGCCAGGCAGCAAGTGATTCCATGGAAAATAAAAGATCTTGACTGGCTGAAAACGATGATGGATACGGAACCGGAAAATTTGCCGGACCCCCTGCCGGACGCCATAAAAACCTCCAAGATGGTATTTGCCTCTGTCGATCGCAGCCCGTTTGGTGCCGGCCTGGCAGATGTATCCCGGCTGACGATCATTCCCGGATATGCCTGCAATTTTGACTGCGCGTATTGCTACTCGCGTGCGTCCAGACCGGCGTCCGCGCGCATGACGCTGACTGCATTGCAGCATGGTATACGACAATTTTTTGACGTGACATCATGCAAAAAAACGACAGTTGCCTTTACTGGGGGTGGGGAGCCGTGTCTTGAGCCAGAGTTAATATGCTGCGGAACGAGCGAGGCAAAAAAAGCGGCTGCGAAAAAAAGGATTGATGTCGTATTCACTTTAACCACCAACGGTTCGCTCATCAATCCGAATATTTTGTCTTTTCTGAAGCAGAACAATTTTCTCGTGCGGATTTCCTTCGAGGTCATTCCGGGACTTCAGAATCGGCAGCGCGGTGCATGGAATACAGTTCATAACAACATCCTGCGGTTGATGGACCAAGGGATCAAAACCGCAGTTCGCTGTGTGCTGACCCCGGAGTCTGCACATTATATTCCCGGAATCATCGCTCTTGCCGATCAGAATTATCCTGCATTGGACTATCTGGATATCGAACCTGCATTCGATCCCTCGTGTCCGCCGGAGGTTTTGAATGTTTTCCTTCACGATTTCCGCGAAAACCTGTTTGAGACCATCCGGAAACGTACTGCGGTAATTTTCCCTGTAAATTCACTTCTGCTCCGCATCGTCGGAGAAACCGGTGTCTGTTTCTGTTCCGGTGAGTTCTGCATATTGCCAGAGGGGGGAATCACTTGGTGTCACCGGGTCACCCCGAATTCGGAACTCTACCAAGATTTCGTATTTGGCCAGATTAACTGTTCTGATGTGAGGGTAGACCCCCTGAAATTTCGGGATCTACGTTCATACGGTTCCTTTTTCCGGAATGAAAAGTGCCGAAAATGCTTTGCCCGTTGGAATTGTTCAGGGGGATGCGCACTGCAAAACCGGATGTTTACGGTCAGACAACGTGATATCTATTGCGATTTCATAAGGGAAACACTGATCGAATATTTGTTTATGACATTTTCTCGTCAAAAGGAGCTGTGATGGATTCTCATATTCAACTCGATGGCGAAACATATCTGATCGACACCAAGGCACTGTGCGAGGACTCGGGGAAACGATTTGTGCTGTTGAATCCCTTGGATGGCAGAGTCATAAGTTTCGATGCCATTGCTGTCGATTGTCGGGATGCGTGTGCTTCAAAAGAATTTACCGTTGCGAAAACTCAATTCCACAATATGCCTCGTCACCGAAAAGAGATTAGAGACAACACCATTTCTTCCCCAGAACAATTCTCCCTTTTATCAATCATCCCGAATCACCAGTGCAATTTCAACTGTTCCTACTGTTATTCTGCGGGAACGAGGAATAAGGAGAAGGTTTCGATTGAGGATATACGGACTTGTGCATCTTTCATACTTGATAACATTGCAGCTGATTCGAAATCCGAACGATGCTTCTATTGCAGTTTTGGAGGAGGAGGAGAACCTTTCCTTGATTGGTCCCTCATCAAGGAGACTATATTCTTTACTGAAAGAGAAGCAGGAAAACGCGGGATTGAGACCGAATACTCCTTTACAAGCAACGGATCTCTGATTCGTGCGGAGCAAGCAGAATTCCTCGCCTCACGCAATGTTAAGGCTGTTATTTCCTTCGAAATTCTTGAGGAGATCCAAAATACTCAGCGAAGTGGACACGATGCTGTCGTCCAAGGGATAAAAACCTTATTGCAATATGATATCTCCACAACATTGATTTCGACTATTACGCCACTGAATGTCCTTCGTCAGGAGGAAATGATCCTCTGTCTATCCAGGCGATTCCCGCAAATCAGGAGACTTTCATTCGAACCTGTTGTTTCGTCAGACTTATTTCATGACTCGCCGCAAGAACTCAGAGATTTTTTCATGCGGTATACACATCATTTTCTGAAGGCGGAACAGGTGGCTTTGGAGAACGGCATAACTTTGAGGAGCAGTATTCGAAATAAAACGATTTACCTTCGTAAAAAATCCTGCATCGGTGGATTTAATCTTACTGCCGACGGAATTACTTTTTGCCCCATGGTAAGTCATCATAGCGACAAACGATTCCCATGTTTTTCATTTGCAATGATCAAAAACAATAGACTTATTTTTGATAACGAAAAAATCGCAAACTGGCCACCATCACCGCCGAATAAATTTCCATGTCCCTCCTGTTTCGCAAAGTGGAATTGCGGCGGATTGTGTCCCGTCGCATGGAGCGTTTATTCTCCGGATATGCAAGACGAATACTGTTTTTTTATTAAGTATTTCACACTTTGCGTGTTACGAAAATCCATGGGGTGAAAAGATGGGCATAACGAAACCAACGATAGTTTTCATCACCAATCGTTTTTCCCCGGCAGTCAAAATATTACACTCGTGCCGCCAGCTGGAATTACTTGGCATCGTCTATTTTCAGCAACCCGGTTTGCCGGATCAGCAACTGCTGGATTATATGTGGGATCACCGGATACCTCACTATCATAACTTCTGCGGTTTTGCCAGCTCCAATTGTAAACGGCCAGATTTTTTTGCAGTTTACTCTTTGCACAAGATTTTGACTAAGGAAGAAATCGATATTCCCGGTATCGCTTCATTAAACCTTCATCCCAGCCTGCTTCCGTTATACAAAGGCTGCGATCCATGGCGGGCTCAATTCGAGGATCATATCAAAGTTTCTGGGTTTACCGTTCACAAGATCACCTCGGAAATCGACGGAGGAGAGATTATCTCTCAGAAAACATTTGAAATAGATTATTCGCTCTCAATAGAGGCCATCATCAATGATTCAGTAAAGGATGTCGGCGGACCATTACTCCGCGACACCCTTATCAATTATAACCCAACTAACCAACAAAAGGAATGAAAGATGTCAGAAATCTATGACACCGGGGAACTCGTCAAGCGTAATGCGATCATCGCAATCACCGGACTCGTTTATGCCGTACCGACCGTCGCGATATTAGTCACGGAACTTGGCAAGCCTGATTGCAGTTACTTCTCAATTGTCATGACCATTGGCTTGGTCAGTATTCCACAAGGCTGGCTGCCGGTTAAAGAAATGGCCGGAGTGAAAATGTCTGTCGGGTTCAATAAAATCGAAGATCTCGCAGCAAACCTTTTGCTCTTTTTTATTAAGATTTTCATCATTCTCGCATTGTCAGCTTTGATCAGCCCGTTTATATTCATTAAAAACCTCATAGAATTTATCACAAACTGTGTGGAGATTCATAAAATGAAAAACCAATGCCATGAGGAGGAGAACCATGAAGACAATAAATGATCTTTCCAAAATCGTTTGGAATAATCGTGTCGATGAGTTTTATTCGGATCAGGCCAATGTCTTTCGATTCTGTTCTTTAGCGGCAATATTCGCATTCGCGAAATGGATAATCGGAACCAGTGCCGATATGGCGCTTTTATGGGCCTTTGCCGGTTCAACATCGGTTTTCGGAGTTTTTCTCAACAGAATCCGCAATATTGCAGCTTCAGTTCTCCTTATTCTTTTTGCCCTTGGATATTACTACATACTTGGATCAGTGCTTGAAAAATCAACCGGACTATTTCTGCTTAATCCTCAGGATCATCCCGGATTCCTTGTTTTCCTGGCTTGGCTTGCAATCGTTTCCATCCTTTGGGGCATTGCGTTCTTAATCGGTAACGCATTTTTCAACCGTCAAATGCCGCAGGGAATTCACCACGCAGTCCTTTACTGCCTTTTTGTTCTCGCCTATTTCGTGATGTATTCGTGGGTAATAATCGCTTTGGCGTGCTATTTCGTCAGTCTCAAACCGATTTGCCTTGTTGTTGTAATCACTACCCTCATAATTGCATTATTTACGGCAAGGAAGCCCGCGCGGAATATTTCATGGGACTTGTTTGTTGCCAGAAATGCCAACGTGCTGATATTGGATGAAGATACAAAGGCAATCGTTGAAGCGCTCCCCGCAGCGCTCAAGTCTCCTAGGGATATCCCGGTGCTTCTGACATTGGCGACGAAATATGCGCAATGCGATGGCATCATGCGTAATGCCGAGCAATGTATACGGTGGAGCGAAGCCATATTGGATTTTCTGGAAGGCCCCAGCGCTGATGCACATCTTCGTAATACCCAGACCTCCAACATGGACCGCTATCTCGCTCACATGCTTCTGTATATCGTTTATGAGCGGAGCGAAAGATTCAAATTGCCGTCAAAAGCGGATCAGCACAAAAAAGCGTTCGATCACCAAATGATCGAAATATCGAATTTTTGGTTTTACTGGAATGATCCAAATTTACCTTTCGAGGATAAGAGCGACACCCGCTACTTTGGAATTCCATACGCAAATCTGCAAAAAATCGCGAAATTTAATCCGGATGCATATTGCACATTGTATGACTACTGCATAAGATTTGCAATGAGTCATGACGATGCCGGATCAACTGACCTCGCGATTGAATACCTTAAGAAAGGGATGGATTTGAAGAGTTCCGCATGTCAGAGAAAGTTTCACATGTTACAACTCGCACGAGAAGCACAAAATATTGAAGACAGCGCACCAGAGGTATCTGAAGAAGAAAAAAATCCTCGTGTTAATACAAGACCGCAGTATTCTCTGAACTCAGATTATCCTAACATTACCATCTCCGGAAAATAGTATTTGATTCATGAAAATTCGAGTTGTCTCGCGGCAATGGTATAGGGAAAACGGATGGAACGACTGTTCCGTCCCCGTTGACCAGTGCCGCGACTCAGATTTTTGGAAAGAAAACAACTTCATCTCCATCCGACACTCGGCGGAAGCCGATCCCAACTGCGCCATTCCGGTGGACGGCGATAATATCTTGAAACTGCGTTTCGACGACGCGGTCGCCGATCCCGATCACACGCTGGCGCTTTTCGATGCTGATATCGCCGGAGAAATCGTCACTTTTATTCGGAGGATCGACACTTCCCGCCCGTTGTTCATCAACTGCGGCGCGGGTATCAGCCGTTCCGGAGCGGTCGGCGAGGTGTTGAACGATTATTTCAACAAGTATCTTGAGCGCAACGACGCCGATGATGAATATTTCCGGCTCGTGAATCGTCAGATTCAGGGAAATCCGCTGGTGCGGCGCATCCTGCGCGAGGTTCTTTTCGGTCGCGCTTTTTCACCGGAATGCCCTCCTGATACTTAAAATCCGGTTTTGCCGGGGAGAGGCATTTACACATGAAGAGATCGGAAGAGATTTTAACGACCGTGCGGGCGTTCATGGGGGCGATGCGCGACGGGGATATGCGAGGAGTCGTGGCGAACCTGCAGGCCGCGATGGAATATCAGGCGGAGGAGCTGCGTATATATCGGCGGAAGTATGAGGAGGCGACCGGGAAAAAACGCCCGGAGCTGTCCGATGATGAAAAGCGGCGGCTGGCGGGAAAGGTGCGCACGCTCAACAAACAGCTGCTGAACATGGTCGATGGCTCGTGGTCTCCACGTACCGTCATGGGCTGGTATCAAACGCTGATCTTGGAAAAATACGACAGTACCGGCCCCGGACAGAAGCGGCGTGGAAGACCGCCGGTTTCCCAGGAGTTGGAAAAAGCCATCGTGGAAATCGCGCGAAGCAACACCAACTGGGGCTATAAACGCATCCAGCATTACCTGAATTATCTTGGCTTCACCGTGTCTTTCATGACGGTGAAGCGGGTGATGAACCGGCATGGATTCTTCGCATCGCCGGACGGACGACAGAGTTCCGATTTCAATCTCTTCTATGACTCGCACCGGAACATTCTCGCGGCATGCGACTTCTGCACATACGAACTGATTACGCCGCACGGGCTGGACCGCCGCCACATCCTTTTCTTCGAGGATGTTTTCACGAGGGAGGCGTGGCTCGGCGGCATCACCCGCGAGCCGGACGGGAACTGGATGACGCAGATCGCCAGAAATCAGGCGGACATGTGGGACGGGAAACTGAAAAAATACGCATACCTTATCCACGACCGCGATCCGCTCTTCACGGGACGCTTTACTGACATTCTCCGATCTGTTGGCTGCAAGACGAAGTTGACGCAGCCGCGCCGTCCGGAGCAGAACGGCTTCGTCGAATCCTTTATCAAGACTTTCAAGACGGAATGCCTCGACCATCTGCTGCTGTCATCGGAGGAGCAGTTGCGGTATGTCGGGAATGAATTTCTCGAATACTACAACCGCGAGCGGCCGCACTCCGGGCTCGGCGGTAGGATGATAAAACCGCTGCCGCAGGACGCGGACGGCGAGATCGTCGAGTTCACCCGGCTTGGGGGGCTTTTGAAATCGTACCGGAGGGTGAAACGGGCGGCATAGGTTTTTTGTTAAACTCCCATAGAATTTAAAATCGCCCCTCTCGCTATAGGGGTGGGTTTTTCGGGAGAAATGGATGTTTCCGGTGATGCGAGGACTGATTTCGGTGAGGACTTTAGACTGGTGCGAAAACATATAGCTCGGGTGCGGAGCGAGGACTTTTTGCATAAAATCAAGTTCAATCTCCATCGCCGCCGAACATAACCTCCCCACGGAAATTTTGCGAACCCTCGAAACGAGGATTTGAGTTTACGCCCGTTCCCGTGGCGGGCATTGGGCGAGAAAAACCAACTCGTCTAAAAATTCCCTTCTTCCCTTATAAGGCGTCCCGCGTTAGATTTTCGGTTTCGACTTTTGTTAACCTCCACGATTTTTCTGCCGAACGAGAAGTAGTGATACAGTCCTTCCAGGGGATTCAGGTAGACTTCCCGCTGGAGTCCGGCAACGGTGAATACTTCCTCCGGCCGGAGTTCCGGCAGACGAACGATCAGATCGTTCAGATGTTCTTCCGTAAACGCAGAGAGTGTCATCAGCCGGAGTTTCTTCTGCCGGTTTCGGTAGGCGATTTCCCGGCAGAACAGGAATCCGGCGTGGAGAATCAGTTCGTCGATTTCCTTGTCACAGCTTGGAAGCGGAATATTCGCCGGAATCAGTCCGGCGGCGCGACCGCGCAGGAATGCTTCATATTCCAATTCAGTCAGATGCATCGGCAGTCCTCCTCCGGTTCATCTCTCCGCGCCAGATCAGGCGTTCGGCAGACAGATGACAAAGTTGCAGCAAAACTTTTGAAGAAATCCGGCGCAGATGCCCATTCTTGCCGAGTGTGATGATCCGGGAAAGCTGTTCCGGGGCGGCGGGAGCAGTGTCGATGTCCGTCTGCCGGTAATAATCGGACAGACTTTTCTTTGTCAGCCAGCGGTTATCCTCGGCACACCGGATGAGAAAAGCCGCTTCAATCGCGGTCAAATCCTTGAAATCTTCCGGATGAAAACCGGGAAGCAAGCCCTGCGCATGATAGGAGCGCAGCAGATTTTTACATTCCAGAGA
>ERZ1106963.2429-NODE-2429-length-18523-cov-9.916071_pt1 | contig 18523 bp, 8 predicted proteins | sample MGYA00403681_ERZ1106963 | MGnify/ENA primary metagenome ERZ1106963 (study PRJEB35170, sample SAMEA104062407) | human gut metagenome | biome: human gut; feature: human-associated habitat; material: faeces | place: Denmark | collected 2012-05-03 ...
GGGGCGAGCATTGCTCGCCCGTGCCCGTTTGCCTTGCAAGAAGCTTTCCCGGAAAATGCGTTGCTGCGGTAAGTTGACGGGCGACCAATGGTCGCCCCTACACACGCAATAAGGCAAGAATGCAATTTTTTGACGGTCTGAACTTCACAAAAACGCGCAGTACCATTCCAAAACGGGCCCGCCAAACAGCATCGCGATCACGATGCCCGCACACAGAAACGGGCCGAAGGCGAAGTGGTCCTTCTTCCCTGCTTTTTTGGCGGCCAGCAGGTATATGCCGTACATACCGCCAAAAACAATGCCGAAAAACATCGCCAGCAGCGTATTCTGCCAGCCCAGGAACAGCCCGGCGGCTGCCATCAGCTTGATGTCGCCGCCGCCGAACGCACCGTCGATGACAAGGCAGAGCAGAAACATCGGCACACTGACGCAGAGCACACCGATGACATGCGGCAACCAGTCGGCAGGGGAGAGCAGCACGCTCACCGCGCCGCAGACCGCCAGCGCCAGATTCAGCCGGTCCGGGATGGTCTGCGCCTCGGCATCAATGAGTGAAACGCTCAGCAAGATCCCGCAGACCGCCAGCGCCAGCAGCGCGGCCCAGCTCATGCCGAACAGCCCGCCCGGCAGGGCGTAGGCAGCGCCGTACCGCCAAGTGCAGCCCAGCGCCAGCACGCCGCCCAGAAGCTCCACCAGCAGGTACCGCGCCGGAATGTGCGCACCGCAGTGGCGGCACCGCCCGCGCAAGAATAACCAGCTGAACACAGGCACTAAGTCCGGCGCACCCAGCGTGTGGCCGCACTGCGGGCATACGCTGCGGCCCTTCAGCGGGTCCATGCCCCGCGGCAGCCGCCACGCGACGACGTTCATAAAGCTGAACAGCGCCGCGCCCAGCAGAAAACGAATGAGTCCCAACAGAAGCTCAAGCAGCAGCATGGCCCACCCCCGCGCCGTATTGCAGCCGGTCCTCCGCGCGGAAAACGCGGTAACCGCCGTCGGCATCATAGATGGCGTACATGCCGTTCTCCTGGTACAGGAGCCGCTGCACGGTGTAGCCGTTCGGGTCGATCTGCAAAAGCGTCACTGTGCCGGGCAGTGAGCCCAGCGTGCGGATTTCCTCGGCAATGCCGTCCGCAAAGCCGTCCGCGCTTGTCTGGTCGGCGAACGTCTGCCCGGCGGAGTAGCACTGGGCAGACACGGCACTGGCCGCCAGCCGCGCAGCCTTGACCTGAGCCAGAGCCTCCCGCGCACGGGCCTGATAGCGCAGCTCCGCCGCGCCGGTCACAATAGTATACAGGACAGCGCCCAGCGCCAGCAGTACGGCGAGCTTTTCCGCAAACGCAGCTTTGGCCCAGCGTTCCCCGGTATGGCGCAGCCATGCGCCCAGTCGTGCTGCCAGCATTGTTACACATCCTCTACCATATAATAACACGCTATTTAGTATACCGTGCCGGACCTGTATTTGCAAGGAATTTCGCGAAAAAAACTCTGCTTTTTGTTCAAAGATAACGGAAATTATGGCGAAATCGTGCACAACCTGCCGCTGACCCACTATATTTGGTGTAAATTTGCTGAAATCTCGCGGAATTTGTTGCGAAAACGTCACATTCCGAGTATAATGCCAATATATATAATCTGGTATTGTGTCTAATTGTAACCTTTCACCGGAGAAACGACGGGAGCATCTATGGTGCAGTACGATAAAAATATAAAAAACAAAAAGAAAGGCTTTACGCTGGTGGAGCTGATGGTCGTTCTGGCTATCACGGCCATTCTGGCGGTGCTGGTCGGCGGCGGGCTGATCGCCTACACGCGGCTGGCCCGGTTTGAAAAGAACGAGGCCAACGCCCGCACGCTGTTCCAGACGGCGCAGATCTCCCTGACCCGGATGGAGACGGCGGGGGAGCTGGATGCGTTCCGCCGGCAGGTCATGGAGGAGGGCAGCACGGGCGACCACTTCCAGAACGACGTCACCGTGACCGACGCGGACGGCAAAACCCTTGTGAGCCGCACCAAGACCGAACTGAACCAGAACGTGGCCGCGCTCTACTATGACCGCACGGGCGCTGCCGCGGGCAACCATAACGCGCTGGTGGAGCGGCTGCTGGGCGATTACATCTACGACGCCTCGCTGCTGAATGCCTCGATCTGCGTCGAGATCGACGTGCAGAGCGGGCAGGTCTACTCGGTCTTTTACGATACCAAATCCGATAAGCTTCGCTTCAATCAGGACGGTGCTACGAATATTTATGACCGCAGCTATGACCACCGCCGCAATGACAGCCTTGTCGGCTACTACTCTGCCGAGGACCGCGTCAACGTTGTGCAGCTGGTGCAGACGAAGCTGAAGGTCAAGAATCCCCGCCTGACGAACGGCGAGACGCTGACCCTGAGCTGGAGCGGCAACTCCAGCCTCGGCGATCTGGACACCTCCTACACGGCCACGGCCTACGATGCCAAGGATACCGGCAAGACGAAGCCGCTGTTTACCATCACGATCAAGCGCGACACCGCGGGCGCGGCGGATGATAACAAGCAGGTCATCACAGAGATGCCTGTCACGATTTATACGTATGATAATGCGGGCAATCAGACGAAAACCGAGGAGAAGAAACTCTACTTCCCGCTAAGTTACAACAAGGGCAGCTTTGTGCTGACGCTGGACGCCATGGCGGACGCGGCGCTGCTGCGCGCGTGTGAGAACAGCGCTGACGTTGCCGCCACGAGCCTGTACAGCATCACCCGCCTGCTGAACGACCCGAAGGACATCTACATTGCCATGCGCGCCGAGCCGCGGGAAAACTACAGCGACACCTACACAGCCAGCAAAGAGGAAACGACGAACGAGGAAAACACCCTGCTGGCCAAGGGCGGCACGGCGGTCACGGCAGACCTGAAATATTTCCGCCATCTGTACAACCTGCGCTGGTCTGCGGATTGGAAGATTGACGACAAGGGCACCTACACGCTGACCCCCCAGGCCAGCAACAGCACCGGTCTGAACTGGACGGGCGGCGGCGTTACGGTCTACTGCGCCGCGGGCGCATGGCCTGCGGCCAAGGTGCCGTCCCTCAATGACCCTGTCGCCTGGCCGACGATCCCGGAGCTGGGCGAAAAAATCGTACTTACGAGTAAAACAACGGCCCTTGCCAACAACAAGACGACCCGTGTGCTCATCCTCAATCTGCAATTGAGCAGCAAGTCCGTTGCAAAAACCGGCAGGGAAGGGCAGGACGAGCTGGCCGACCACTATGTCGGCCTTATCGGCGAGAACAAGGGCAAAATTTCTTACATCACACTGCGCGACCCGGACATTCAGGTCAACGTCAAGACCGAGACCCTCGCCGCTGGTGCGCTGCCGGAGGCAAACCGGCTCAAGCTGACCGCAACCAAATTCGTCACGGCGCTGGAGGACACCGACGAGAACTGGCGCGATGTGCGCGCCGTCGGCGCACTCTGCGGCGTCAACACCGGCACGCTGGAAAACTGCGCCCTGACCCGCGGCACGAACTCCTCGACGAGTGCGCTGGTGGCCGCGGCGCTGGCGTTTAACAACACTACCACCGCAACGGAGCGCAATGCGCGGACGCTGGACGCTGGCAGCAAAAGCTATACCTATTATACAGACGAGCCGCGCGGCATTGGCGGTCTCGTCGGCGTTGCCATACCCAAAGCCGAGTCCGTCATGCAGGACCTGACCGTTGCGTCGGACGTGACGGTAGCGGGTCTGCTTGTGGACAAGGACACGCAAACCGTTACAAACACAGCGGCAGACCAGAAGGCCGAGAAGGCCCGCTACGCTGCCGCGGCGGCTGAGCCGGGTGAAAAGAACTCCCTCTGGCGCAGCGTCGGCGTGGGCGGCGTGTTCGGCACGGTGGACGCTGCGAAGATGCAGACGACGGACAAGACGAACATCGTCAACAACGGCTTTGTGACCGGCAACGGCTTTACGGGCGGCATCGTCGGCAACCTGTTTACGACGGACACCAGCGTGTCCCAGAGCCTGACGGGCCTGAGGAACAACGGCACGGTCAGCGCGGGCGCCAACTATAAGGGCGATACCGCGGGCGATGCGCGCAGCCTGGTGCTGGGGCAGTTCTTCGGCGGCATTGCGGGCTACGGCAGGGGCGTGACCCTGCAAGGCTGCGAAAGTGTGACCCGCAGCGACCTGACCGAGACCCAGCTCAAGGAGCAGGTCAAGGCGGGCTTCGACACAACCGGGACGTTGACCGACGCCAGCCCCCTCAAGGGCGATTTCGTCGGCGGCCTTGTCGGCTACGGCAAGGAAATTGTGCTGAACGGCTGCAAGACCGGCAAGGGCTACGTGCTCGGCAGCCGGTTTGTGGGCGGTCTGGCCGGTGGCTTTACCGGCAGCGGCATACAAAAGAACGATACGAACAGCAGTGACGTCTTTGGCAACCGCTACGTCGGCGGCATCGTGTCGGTCAACGGCGGCAACAGCAAAATCAGCGGCATGACCAATACGGGTCTGGTCGCGGCCTTTGGAAAGAACGCGGCCTACGTCGGCGGCATCGTCGGCGTCAATGATGCCGACTGGGGCGGCAGCCAAGACCCGAAAGCCACAGCCACCGTGCAGAACTGCGCCAACCGTATGTCCGGCGACAACGCCACCGACACCCGCCGCATCAACCTGTTAAAAGAGCTGAGCAGATCCGCGGGCAGCTCCGCGGGCGGCTACGCCGACTACGTCGGCGGCATCGCGGGCTGCAACGGCAAAAACGGTGTTGTGACGTGGGATGAGAACGGCACCCCGACGCTGGGTGCCATCCTGTACGGCAACAACTACGTGGGCGGCGTGGCCGGCTATAACGATGAAAAGGCGACGATCTCCAACACCTCCGGCCAGGACCTGACCATCAGCGGCCAGATCGTGGCGGCGGGCAAGGCTATCGGCGGCATGATCGGCCTGAACTGCGCCTCCACGCTGCCCTCCGCCACTGTGAAGGTCAGCCGCGTGGCGGGTCAGCAGCTTGTCGGCGGCGTCATCGGCGCCAACCTGCCGGTGGGCAGATTCACCGTGACGGGCGACGGCGCGTTTATAACCGATGTGGCCTCGGGCCGCGTCGAGGCCGACGCTGTCGCGGGCGGCATCATCGGCTACAACCGTCTGCTGGCGGACAAGCCCGCAAAGGTCACGCTGGAGGCGCTGCTGCCGAAGATTGACAAGAGCACCGGCGTGCTGACCGACAGCACCGACGTGAAAACGGCGGGCGGCGAGGTCACCCTTGCCAACTTCCAGAACAAGCTCAACCTGCAGGCCGACATCTACGTCGGCGGCATCGTCGGCGCAAACGACGCCAATACGAAGCTGACGATTCAAAATGCAGCCAACGGCGCAACGCAGAATGCCCTGTCCGTCGGCGGCCTGAACCCGTCCAACAACGGCGCGTTTAAAGGCGGCGTATCGCTGAACGCGCTGGCCGATGGCCGCTATGACTTTGGCACCGCGCGCGGCGCACTGGCGGGCGGTATCATCGGCTATGCCACACCCAACACGAAGCTGGAAAACTGCATAAACTACGGCACAGTGGCTCACAAGTGCGCCGCGGGCGGCTTTGCGGGCTGGAACGAGGGCACGATCACCGGCGGCAGCATGGAGGCGTCCCTCGGCAACCGTGAAACCGGGTATACCTATCTGGGCGGCGTTGCGGGCGTCAACGGCGGTCGTATTCAGTCTGCCTACCCGGCGCAGGACTGCGCCGTGCGCGGTGACAGCTATGTCGGCGGCATTGCGGGCGTCAACCTGGGCGGTGACGCTGCGGCAAGCAAGGGCCTCATCATCTGCACGGGGGACACCCCCGCGGCGTCGGTAGAGGCCAACCGGTACGCGGGCGGCGTGGCCGGTGCCAACGTCGGCAATATCTCGCTGTCCGGCCAGCTGCAAAGCAGTGTCACCGCCGCCGACTATGCGGGCGGTGTGGCCGGTATCAATACGGATAAGGGCAGCATTTACGGCGCTGAAAACGCCAACGGCGCGGTCCTGGGCAGCGTCACTGCCGCCAACTACGCGGGTGGCGTGGCCGGTACGAACAGCGCCGAAATCACCCGTGTGGAGAACCACGCCTCGGTGCGCGCCAGCACACAATATGCGGGCGGTATTGCGGGCGTGAACGACGCGGGCGGCAAAATCAGCGCCTGCGTCCATGCCCAGAATCAGGTCTACGCCACCAACGGCGAGGCGGGCGGCATCGCGGGCAATAATAATAAAGACGCGCTGATTGAGAATGTGCAGGTCCGCGCCGACGTCACCGCGGCCAACGGCACGGCGGGCGGCGTCACGGCCATGAACTTCGGCATCATCGGTCAGGAGACCGGGCCGGAAGATAACAGCAGCGTAAGCAGCTGCACGATCACCGGCACGTCGGAGAGCATCGGCGCTGTTGCAGCGTACAACCGCGCGGGCGCGACCATCCGCAATGTGAAGCTGGAGGCAAACGCCAACGTGCGGTTCAGCACCCCGGCGGTCACCATCGGCGGCCTTGCGGGCATGAATGAGGGCATCGTCACCGGCTGTCAGGTCGAAAACGGCGCGCTGGCGCTGAACGACGGCCTGCGCGCGGGCACCAACACCGTCACGCTGGGCGGCGCGGTGGGCCGCACCACGAAGTACGGCACGGTCAGCAGCACCGACGTTCGGCTGGACCTTACACAAAATCTTGACAAATATACAAATTTGGGCGGCGTCGCAGGCCAGAACGACGGTACCCTGGAGCAGTGTACCTATTCCGGCACGATGGGCGGCAGCGCGGACACGGACGGCCTTGTCTCCGACGGTGCACGCAGCACCGGCAGCACGGTGGGCGGCATTGCCGGTCTGAACAATAGCAAAATCACCGGCTGTGAGGTCAAATACATCAAACTGCAGGTCAGCGGTATCAGCAACATCACCACGACCCAGACCGCAGACGAAAAGCTCGCCAGTGCCAGCCATGTGGGCGGCATTGCGGGCCGCAACAATGCCAAAATCGCCGACAGCTATGTCGCCACCGAGCGCAGCAACGGCGGCGCGGGCAGCATCATCACGGCGCGTTACGGCTTTGTGGGCGGTGTCGCGGGCTCCAACAACGGCACTATCAAGGGCAGCGGCAGCAAAAAAGCGCTGGTCAGCGACGACACAACAAAACTCGCCCTTGTTGCACAGGTTGAAAAATGGCTGGGTGCGGAAGATGCTAATGCCGGCATCAACAGCATGGCGGCAGAGCTGACCACAGGCAAGACCTACGCAAATCTCATGGGTGTTGACACTGTGTCCAAAGAAGGCTGCGGCTATAGGAATGTCTATAACCAAAGCGGTCTTGCCGCCAATGATCTGCTTGTCGCCCTGCGCGGCAGCAACAACAGCGAGACCGTCCGTGCCGCCGGTTATCTGGGCGGTCTGGCAGGCTTTAACTCTCTCCACGGTACAATCGATACTTCCGCCACCGGCCAGTGGTTTGTCTATTCTGACAATGCGACAACGGCATCCACCGTCGGCGGTATTGTCGGCCAGAACGAATCCAACGTCACAGACAAAAGCGTGCTGGACACTGTGGTAAACTGTGCCGCCGTGCGCCGGTTTACGCACGTGAAGAACGAGGATGATACAGACGATGACAACATTTACAAGGACGGCAGCCGTGTAGTTGTCCATGTGGGCGGTGTCATTGGCCAGCAGCAGAACCGCAGCGATGACCGGTGGTCTGTCAGCAAGGTAGTCAACTGCGGCAGTGTGTTCAACAGCCGCTCGGCCAATGTGGGCGGCGTGATCGCCTATTGGCTGGACTACGGCGGAACCGTGCAGAAATGCTTCAATTTTGGCAAAATCACAACAAACACGAACGACAAAAACAGCGGTTACGGTGCAGTCGGCGGTATTGTCGGCTTTATTGACCAGCCTATTTCCGGCGGCACCACAAATGTGCTTTCCTGCCGTAACTACGGTCAGATTTGGTATAAATCAAACGGCGCAAATGACTGCGCGGGCATTATCGGTAAAATCGAGATGAAGAAGCCCACCGATATTATGACGCTGAACATCATCGACTGCGTCAATAGCGGTGCAATCAAGGCAGCGTCGCAGGCAGTCGGCATTCTGGCATGGATCGGCCCGTACAACAAGGGGAACATTGATAATGTTACGGTAAATATTGACCGCTGCCGAAACCTTAATACAGACTTTACGTGTGGCGGAGTGTATGACAGGAGAGTCGGCATTGTCGGCAGCCGCGGTAATGGCTCTGGGTCGCAAGAAGCAACCAATGTCACAAACTGCTTTGCGACGGTTGGTACAGATTGGTTCCCGATTGCCTATTTGCGCCTGAGTGGCGAGAATGTCACCGGCCACGGCAACTATTATATTGAAGATTCCGAAAGTGCAGGCAAGAGCTTCTTTAAGAAAGATTCCCGTAAACTGACCACAGTAAAATCGAACAGTACAACAGGTAACTGGGAGAAAGCGGATGAGCAAGGAAGTGACAAGGCCTACAACGAGACAGATTGGAACTCGTCCTCGGGAAAAGTAAAAGCACACCGTTTGTACATAGGCTATAACGTCGATGACAAAACCTATCCTTATATTGCGTTCCTGCCCACTTTGGCAGACGATGGGAACGGCGCAGCGTACAGTCTGTGGTGGATTAGTGGTCGTACATCTGCGGGCTCGCCTGCCAAACCAAACTCTGCCTATATCAAGACCGACGGTAAGAAAGCCTACATTTTCGATGATACCGGCGCGGGCAATGATACCAATCCCGGCAACCAGAGAGCGACTGTGATGCTGCAATTCGGCGAAGCCGCGAACAGTACGAACCCGGACGTTGATATTACCGACATCACCGACGAGGTCATCCAGAACTACTATAAGTACGTGCTGGACAGCACCAAGCCCGCCCAGCCGGGAGATATCCAAGTCAAGGCCAGCCAGGTGCAGGACGCGGACAACAACGTCTATGGCCGTTATGAAGTGACGTGGGCCGAGCCGAGCGACAGCGACAAGAATGCCAGCCCCGCCGCTTACTACCGTGTTGAAATTCTGCCCTGCGATGCTGCGGGTAAAGTCGCATCGGATGCAGTTCCCTATCTGAAGGCGGACGTCTACCAGCGCAGCTATACCTTTGTGGCTGATAAAGCGTGGGCGGGTAACTTCGTCGTGCGTGTAACGCCCTACAACACCAACGACGACCCGACGCAGGTAGACAACTCCCGGACCAGCGCCGTGCAGACCTTTATGCACGCCCTGCCGACACCTGAGATTGAATTCCGGCTGGTCAAACGCGAGAACGGCGGCTTTGACTGGAATCAGTGCCAGACGCCGGATGAAAAATCGAGAGAATTCAAGTATGAGGTTGTCGCGGTGCTGAAAAACTACACCGAATACCCGACAGATGAGGCTTGGACCGTCAAGCTGACCGATGGGAAGCATACTTATTATTTCAGCAGACAGGATGGCAAGCAGTACATCCGCCTGACCCAAAATTTGGAACGCACTTTGACGCTTACGGCGCTGGCAACCCCGGACAACAGCAGCAGTACAAAGTATCTGCGCTCGGCCCAGTACAAGTCAGAGACCTATCTCCCGTCCCAGTGGCGTGACCACAACGGCGATAACGGCAAGGACGAGGACGGTCTGCCGCTGGGCACGCTGAAACAGGACGGCAACACGGAGTTTGTGACCTACACCGGCCAGACAGCGGAGAGCTTTGAAGCAACCGTGAAGTTCTGCTTTACCCCGAAGGTCAAGAGCGACAGCAGCGAGCACGGCAGCCCGACCTACCGTGTCATGCTGCTGGCAAAATATCTGGGTAATGACGAAGTCAACGGCGTATCTTTGAACGGCCAGTACATCACGCTGGCCGCGCGGGAAAGCATTGTGACAGAGTCTCCCGTCACCTTCAACCTGAACAGCCTGCCGTCGGATGCTATGACGAACTACACCGACTTCCTCGTTGTCGCGGTGCCCGTCACCAGCGGCAAGGGCGATATGAAGTATCGCTGGGATGCCAAGGCAGACGAGGTGTCCGCAGCCATCGCCAGCCACGCGAGCGAGACAAACGACACCAGCAAAGAAATCTGGTGGCAGAACGGCTATGAGATCGTCCGCACGGGCGAGCACAGCTATACCTATGCCCATCTGACACCGCTCTGCTTCTCCGACGTGAGTCGCACCGATGGCACCGATGACAAGAAATGGGCTATACAGGCCACGGTAACGACCCCGCAGATCATCTTCAAGCAGCTGAACCTGAATGTCCTGAAAGCCCCGACGCTGGCGGAAACCATTGAGGACGGCGTAGTGGATAACAACAATCAACTGACCTATACGTTCAACTGGACGCAGGACGACATGCAGGCTACTGACGCAGCCCCCGCCTACAAAATCAAGCTCTACGGCTTGTTGACGGATGGAAACGGCAATGTGACCGGTCAGGAGCAAATTGCGCTGAAGGACGACGTAAATCTGGACAAGCAGGTTCAGCGCAGCGGCAGCAACAGCTTTACCCTGCCTGTCAACGTGGATACCATGCTGGCCAACGGCAGCGACAGCTGGCGCTATGACAAGGTCCGGCTCGAGGTCACCCGTGTGGCGGCAGCCGACACCGATGAAATCGGCGCGTCCGCTGTGGCGGATTACAGCGTTAAGCAGCGCCTGCCCGGCATCAGCGCGCCGAGCTCCATCACCCGCGTCAACGGCGAGACCGACAACGCGGATGCCCTGCTCTACACGGTCAGCTGGTCGCCGTCCGACGACGCGCGCATTGGCTACTATGACCTGTGCGTCGTCGATGCCAGCGGCAAAACTGTGCTGACGCTGCCCACTACGGACAACGTCGGCAGCCTGACGCTGGATCTGGAGCAGTATCAGGGCAAGGCATTGCGCTTCCGCGTCATTGCCCGCCGCAAGGCTGGTAGCAATTGCTTTGACGGCCCGGACGGCGCGTTGAGCCAGTCCGAGACCATCGTCAGCCGCGCCAAAGCACCTGTGGTTGAAAACGTCGCTTTTGACAACAACAGCCCGAATCAGGAGACGTTCCTGAACGACCTCAAGCTCAACATGACGCTGGAGGAAGCCGCACAGGGCAATGTCTACTTTACCGGTTATATCTTCAGCAACAAGGACAATTACAATACAATTGCCGATTTGGCCAGGACATGGCAGAATACCACCACCGGGCAGGCCAAGTACGAGGCCCAGCAGGAGTTGACCAAAAAACTGGACGAGATGCTGGACAACCGCGACGCCGAGCTGGTCATCCCGAAAGACAGCCGCACGGTGGGCGGGAGCGCCAGCGTCAACGACACCACCGCCAGCTATACCTTTGTGCCCGACGGCAACGGCTTTACGCTGACGCCCGACCATGCAAAACAATACCTGCTGCCCGCGGTGCGCGTTATGCCCACCGACGGCACGACAGCGTCGAACTGGTTCTACATCCTGCAGGATGCCGCAAAGGCACAGCTGCCGGCCATCACGCTGGACGTCCCCGTGGACGAACCGGAACGCGCACTTGGCAATGCCGTTTACAAGCAGGAAGTCAACCTGTACAACGACCCCGAGTTTGCCGTCGAGCGCGGTAAGGCCTCGCTGGAGCTGCGCCGCTTTACGGTGGAGTGGACCGCGGTGAACAAGTACACCCAGGCCGACGGCACGGTGCGCAACCTGACCAACAGATATACCTTTACCGTCACGCCGCTGGGCAAGGACAAAATGCCCTACAGCATTACGGTGACGACCTACGACAGGGACGTGACGGACATAGACGGCAATGTCACGCATAAGCGCGGGGAAATCAAAACCGTTACCAAGACCTATGACGGCAAAACGACGGCGCTTGACAAGCAGACCGACGTTGTGAACGAGGAGACCGGCGAGACCCGCATCTGGTACGACCTGAGCGTTGAGCCTGTCTACGACAAAGATAACAACCTGATTGGCTGGGAACAGAAGCCCTATGACGTCACCGGCACGGTGGAAATAGAGGGCGGTACGCTGTACTACAAGGCACAGACGGTTCCCATGCTGGAGCTGGTGCAGGAGGACGGCGCCGAGCCTGTTTACCGCATCACCCTGCCCGAGCTGCAGGAAAAGGTGCAGGACGACTCGCTCGCTCTGCAAAAGTTCACCGCAAGTGTGATGCTGCAGACGCTGGCGCACTCGGATAACAATGGTAAGACCGTCGAATCCGGCACGGTCAAGGTCCCCGTCAATGAGACGAACACCGCCGATGCGGCGGAGGATGCCCAGAGTATGGACTCCGCGGAGAGCGTCGCGCCCGCCGAGACTGCAGAAAGCACGGCGGCGGAAAGCGCCCCCGCAAGCGTGCCCCCGGTCCTGATGCGGGCCCGTGCGGCACTGCCCATGGCGACCCCGGAGACCGCCGCTGCCCCGGATGAGACGGACGCGGCGGAAACCGCGCCCCCGGAGCGGACGAAAACAAGCGACGCATCGTAATTTTATTTCAGGAAAGAAGGTGGCATTATGCACCGCAGGGCACGCAGCATTCTGCGCGGGGAGCAGGGACTTTCGATGATACTGGTCCTCTGCATCGGCGCGCTGTTTGTGGCGCTGTCGGCAGCGCTGGTCTATGCGGCCTCCGTGCTGACGGCCAATGCCAACCGCCAGCTGCTGGAACAGGAAGCCTACCAGCTGGCAACCAGCTTTTCCGACGTGCTGGAAGGGGAGCTGAACAAGAAGGACAGCAGCTTTGCCAAGTTCGTCAATGAGCAGTTCATGTTCTCCCAAAGCTACGGCAAGGACATCTATGATTTGGAATCCCAGCCCAAGGAGTTCGCCTGGAAACCCGATCCCAACCAGCCTGATGGCGGCGCCGAGGCCATCACGGTAACACTGCGCCGCCGCCCGGGCGACGGTGCCGACAAGCTGAACCAGACGGCGAACAGCACCAGTGTCACAGACCTGCGCAACCTGCTCGACACATTGGAGGGCGAAGACCGCAAGGGCATGGCAATCGTCGATTTACAGCTGGACATTACGGTGACAGTCACGAAAAACGGCGAGAGCTTTGCCTTCACGCGGACCTATGACCGCACAGTGAAGTACGACAGCGACGGCAGCCAGGCAAAAAGCAAAAAATTACCAAAGGCGTACTACACAATAAACGACGGTCCAACAAAGTATTACCGCATTAAAGCCCTGACGTTCTACGCCCCCGGCAGTGGTGAACAGCCCATTACTGCCGACAACATTGGCAGCAACCGCCTGACGTTCCATTGCGACACCAGCCAGCAGCCCGATTCCATCACCTACACCCGCGGTGCCAAACAGAGCACCGGCACAACACAGGAGTGACCCGCTATGAAACATACTTTACAAAGTCAGCGCGGCGAGACCATTGTGGAAGTGCTTGTGTCGTTCCTGCTGCTGATGATTTTTACGTCGATGTTCGTCGTTTCGCTGCGGTACGCCCGCGCCATGTCCCAAAAGGCCGAGTCGCTGCGGGAGACAGCCTATGCCTTCTGTGCCGGGCTGTACCCGGCCAGGGACGCGGCCCCCGACTGGAAGAAGGAGCAGGAGGGGCTGGAGTTCTCCTTTGGCGATTACGGTGAATTTACGGTGGAAGGCGTCGAGCTGGACAGCGTGGAGACAAGCGCAAAAGTTACGGAAAACGGCCAAGAAACGACGGAACAGCACAAGTTTTACCGCTACAGCAAGAGCACGGCAGAAGGGACGACCAACCCATGAAGCAGCGTTTGAAAAACCAGAACGGCACAACGCTGGTGGAGCTGATCGTCTGCATGGTGCTGCTGGCAATCTTTACGCTGGCGGCGGTCACGCTGATACAGCCCAGTGCGCAGGCGTACATGGACATCCAGCAGCAGACGCGCGCCCAGAACCTGGCCGATGCGCTCATTGAGACGATCCGCGGCGAGGTGCTCGAGGCGAACGGCTATATCCGCTTCACCGACGGCGCAACGGACCTTAATGATTTGGACAGCGTTTTTGCGTCCAAGGGTGACGACTACAGCGAGGGCACGGCATTGGAATTCAGCGTCTACCCCAACCACATTGAGCTGATCGACAAGGACTGTGTGCCGATGCTGACAAAGACAGACGGCACGGCACTGCTGACAGCGGAACAGGCCAATGCGCTGAACGGCTACCTGCACATGCGCTTTTACCGCGATGAACTGAATGGCGCCGGGCACTACGGCAACCCGCAGCACACAAAAGAGAACAAGGACGCGGATGGCAACGTGACGGGCACGCTGCCCTACGTTGCCTACGGCTACACAACGGCCTATCCCCGGGATGCCTATATGGGGCTGTTCATCAGCGAACTGCATTTCTACGCTCGCAGCTGGACGCAGGACGGCGACGAAACCAAGACCCCGCGCATTACGGCTATGACGGTGGTGCTGACTGTGGCCAAGCGGGACGCCAACAACCAGATCGTGCCGCTGTGCACTCAAAAAGCCATTGTGCAGTTGCCCGGTGAGCCGGTCATCCTGTATGAACCCGGTACCTGGGACGGCAAGGCATCGTCGGAGTCGTGAGCGGTGCCCTCCGGGACTATTTTTGAAAAGTTTATTACAATCCCGGCGGATGTACTGGACAAATTCAAATGGACTTGTTATACTTTAAAACATGAATACCTGTGTGCCGGACAAAATGCAGGAACGTCATGGGCATCAGAGCAGAGAGGATGACTAGGATGGCAACAATTGAAATCAAAATGCTGGGCGGCTTTGAGATCCGTGTGAACGGCAAGCCCGTGCTGGCACAGCTGGCGCAGTCCCGCAAGGCAACGGCGCTGGTGCAGTATCTCGTTTTGCGGCGCGGGGAGCGCGTCTCCCACAAGGTACTGACCGATACCCTGTGGGCAGGGGAGCGGTCCACCAACCCGGACATGGCCCTGCGCGCCATCTTGCATCGCTTCCGCCTTATGATCGACGCGGAGGGTCTGGATGAGATGAAGGACTGCATCGTGACCAGCCGTGGCTACTACCAGTGGAACCCCCATCTGGACTGCAGCGTGGATGTGTTTGAGGTCAACGACCTGTCAGAGCTGGCCCGCAAGGAGAGCGACGCCGAGAAGCGCGGCCGCATTTATGAACAGATCGTCAACCTGTATGACGGGCGCTTGCTGCCGCAGTCTGCGTCCGAGCCGTGGGTCGAAAGCGTCAGCGTGCGTCTGCACGGGCAGTACCGCACAGCCATTTTAAACCTGCTGGAGCTCTGCAAAAAGTGGGGCGAGAGCACCCGCATCGTTACGCTGTGTACCCGCGCGCTGGAGCTGGACCCCTACGAGGAGCGCCTTTATCTGGAAAAGATCGTCGCGCTGGAGACGCTGGGCCGCCACGAGGAGGCGGAGGATCTGGCACGCCGCGGCAGCGCCATGGGCTGCCTGCATCATGCCATTGAGCCGGGCCGCGCAGGCTCTGCCTACCGCCAGATGCGCCAGGCAGACCGCAATATGGAGAGCGAGGTCTCCAAGCTGATCTCTGCTCTGCCGGATACCGAGGACACGGGGGCCTGTATCTGCGACTTTGAGACGTTCAAGGAAATTTACCGCGTACAGCGCGGCGTGCAGGTCCGCTACGGTCTGCAAGTATTCCTGGCGATCCTGACCGTGGCTCCCAGCCAGAACACCGATGCTGCCGAGACCGCTCTGATGGTGGAGCAGCTGGGCGATCTGATCCACACGAATCTGCGCCAGTGCGATGTGGCCGCCCGCTACACCGATATGCAGTATGTTGTTATGCTGAGCGGCAGCACCGCCGAGAGCGGCACCGGCCCGCTGGAGCGCATCAAGGCCGCGTTCTACCGCATCCCTGCCCATGGCCGTTACCTGTTGAGCTATAGCCTCTATGTTCCCGAGGCCAAGGCTGACAGCGGGCGCACCCGCCGCCGCAAAAAGACGGCGAAGAAGGAAAAATAAGTGAGCCGTTAAGCCGTACAGTAAAAGCTGTGCGGCTTTTTCATTACCCTGGCCCCCTCTGCGAGGGGGCTCCGCCCGCAGGCGGTGGGGGAGAGAACCTTGCGATAATCCGACATATTTTGGGCTATGGAAAGGTTCTCTCCCTCCGGCCCTGCGGGGCCACCTCCCTCGCAGAGGGAGGCAAGGGTCTGTTTTTTACACTTTCCACAATCTTTTGCCTAAAAATTTTTACAAAAAATCCGAAAAAACTGTTTAAATTTCCACAACAATGTGGTAAAGTAGTATCAAACAGGCGGGAGTGTTCAAAAATCACTGCGCCGCAATGAAATTCTACGCCGCAGGGCTGCCGGAAGCAGCCCCGGCGCGAAAAGAGGTTTGACGATCCATGGGCTACGCAAGCAAAGACATCCGCAACATTCTGGTGGCCGGCCACGCCGGCTGCGGCAAAACGACGCTGACCGAGGCACTGCTGTACATGAGCGGCGCTTCCGAGCGTATGGGCCGTGTCGAGGACGGCACCACCGCCAGCGACTTTGACCCCGAGGAGATCCGCCGCAAGGCATCGCTCAACTCGAGCGTTGTCCCCGTCGAGTACGAGGGCATCAAGTACAACCTGATCGACGCACCGGGTCTGTTTGATTTTGAGACCGGCGCTGCCGAGGGCATCATGGCCGCCGAGAGCGTGCTGATCTGTGTGTCCGGGCGTTCCGGCGTGACCGTCGGTGCCGAGAAGGCGTACCAGCTGGCGCTGAAAAACAACAAGGCGCGGATGATCTTTGTCACCAAGGCTGATTTGGAAAACGCCGACTACTTTAAGATCCTGGAGCAGATGAAAATTAAATTTGGCCCCAGTGTCTGCCCCTGCGTCGTGCCCGTCCGTCTGGACGACGGCACCGTCGCCTACATCAACCTGTTCAGCCAGAAGGCCTTCAAATACGAAGGCGGCAAGCAGGTCCAGATCGACCTGCCCGACATCGGCCACCGCTTTGAGGGCCTGATCCAGGCCATGAGCGAGGCCATCGCCGAGACCGACGAGGCTTTGATGGAGAAGTTCTTCGAGGGTGAGGCTTTCACCACAGAGGAAATCGTCCAGGGCATGGCCTCCGGCGTGCGCAGCGGCCAGATCACACCCGTGTTCTGCGGCTCTGCGGTCAACGCGCAGGCGCTGGATATGCTGCTCTACAACATGAACGTGCTGCTGCCCGGCGCGGACACCGCGTCCGCCGTGGGCGAGTCTGGCGGCGAGCCGGTGGAGATCACCGCCGACCCCGCCGCCCCGCTGTGCGCCTACGTCTTTAAGACTGTGGCCGACCCGTTTGTCGGCAAGCTGAGCTTTATTAAGGTGCTGTCCGGCAGGCTGACCGCGACGAGCAACGCCGTCAACGCCCGCACCGGCCAGCCGGAGCGCCTGGGCAAGACGCTGACCGTCTGCGGCAAAAAGCAGACCGACACGCCCGAAATCGCCGCCGGTGACATCGGCGCAGTTGCCAAGCTGGCCACCGCCAAGACCGGCGATACCCTGTGTGACCCCGCCCGCGTCGTGGCGCTGCCCGCACCTGTGTACCCCATCAGCAGCTACCGCATGGCCGTCAAGGTCGCCAAGAAGGGTGACGAGGGTAAGGTCGGCAGCGCGCTGGCCCGCCTGATCGAGGAGGACCCCGCCATCCGGTTCGTGGTCGACCCCGAGACGAAGCAGCAGATCATCAGCGGTCTGGGCACCCAGCATCTGGAGGTCGCGCTGGCCAAGCTGAAGAATAAGTTCGGCGTCGAGATCACGCTCGAGAATCCGCGCGTGCCGTACCGTGAGTCCATCCGCAAGAGCTGCAAGGCGCAGGGCCGCCACAAGAAGCAGACCGGCGGCCACGGCCAGTTCGGCGACGTCTGGATCCAGTTCGAGCCCATCGAGGGCGAGGGCATCGAGTTTGCCGAGAACGTGTTCGGCGGCAGCGTGCCGAAGAACTTCTTCCCGGCAGTCGAGAAGGGCGTCCGTCAGGCTGCCGAGCACGGCGTGCTGGCCGGTTACCCGATGGTCGGCATGAAGGCCACGCTGCTGGACGGCAGCTACCACCCTGTTGATTCCAGCGAAATGGCGTTCATTATGGCCGCCAAACTCGCGTATAAGGCCGCCATCCCCGAGGCCGGCCCCGTCCTGCTTGAGCCTATCGGCGCATTGAAAGCCCACGTCCCCGCCGACAACACCGGCGATATTATGGGCGAGGTCACGAAGCGCCGCGGCCGCGTGCTGGGCATGAACCCCGATGACGACGGCCTGCAGGTCGTCGAGGCCGAGGTCCCCGTGGCCGAGATGCAGGACTTCACCACCTTCCTGCGCCAGCTGACCCAGGGCCGCGGCTACTTCACGTTCGAGTTCGTCCGGTATGAGACCCTGCCGCAGATGCTCGAGAACAAGGTCATCGAGCAGGCAAAGGCATTGGGCAACTTTGCGGATGAGGATTAAACGAGAGATGTTCTTTCTTTGCAAAGAAAGAACCAAAGAAATTCTAAACAAGTAAAATAAAAGCACCTGCTGACCGGTATGCGTGTGACCGGCCAGCAGGTGCTTTTTGGGTAAGACATTTAAAGCTTCTTTACTTACTTTCTTCTCGAAGAAAGTAAGAGAAAAGGGA
>ERZ1106963.2430-NODE-2430-length-18515-cov-5.028765_pt1 | contig 18515 bp, 12 predicted proteins | sample MGYA00403681_ERZ1106963 | MGnify/ENA primary metagenome ERZ1106963 (study PRJEB35170, sample SAMEA104062407) | human gut metagenome | biome: human gut; feature: human-associated habitat; material: faeces | place: Denmark | collected 2012-05-03 ...
TACCTGGTGTCCTGTCCCCTTTTGTCCTCCGCCGTGGGCACGGCGTCTCCGCCGGGAGACCCCGGCAATTCCCCCGCCGTGGGTACGGCGTCTCCGCCGCCAGACGGCGGCTCTCCCTGCCGCCGGGCGGCGGCAATTTTATGCGTAATAGGCAATGCGAAGCAGCTCCTCCGGCGTGGTAACGCCCTCCCGCGCACAGTGCGGGCACACCTTGCGCATCAGCCGCTGCGCCACCAGACCGACCAGGGAATTCGCGATCAGATAGCGGTCAACGCCCATGTCCGCCAGACGTACCACGCTGGAGACCGCATCGTTTGTGTGCAGCGTGCTCAGCACCAGATGGCCGGTGATGGCGGCGCGGACCGAGATCCCGGCGGTCTCGCCGTCGCGGGTCTCGCCGACCATGATGATGTCCGGGTCCTGACGCAGCAGCGCGCGCAGACCGGACTCGAACGTCAGCCCGGCGACCGGATTGACCTGCGTCTGGTTGATGCCCGGCACGTTCTGCTCCACCGGGTCCTCGACCGTGGAAATGTTCACCTGCCGCCGCGACAGGTACTCGAGCACCATGTACAGCGTGGTGGACTTGCCCGAGCCGGTCGGGCCGGTGAGGTAGATGATGCCGTTCGGCGAGTTCAGCATGGGCAGGAACCGGGCGTAGCTGTCGTCGTCCATGCCGAAATGCTCCGCGTGATCGACATGACCGGCCGCCGCAAGAATGCGCAGCACCGCCTTTTCCCCGAACACGGTCGGCAGGAGCGAGACGCGGATGTTAACGTGCCCTTCCTGTCCCGCGCGGATGCGGAAATGACCGTCCTGCGGCAGACGGCGCTCGGCGATGTCCAGATTCGCCATGATCTTGATACGCGCGATCAGCGGCTGATGCACGCTGCGCTCGAGCGTCACATAGTCGACGATCGTGCCGTCGATGCGCATGCGCACGCGCGTTTTCCCCTCGAACGGCTCGATATGGATGTCGCTCGCGCCCGTGCTGACCGCGCGGTCGAGCAGGCTGCTGAGCAGCTTGACGATCGGCGCTTCCGGGTCACCGCTCTCGCTCTCCTCGATGTGCACAAGCTCCGCGTCGCTTCCGGCGAAGCCCTCGTTGGCGGTCTGCGCCGCCTGCTGTGCGCCGACCTCGGCATAATAGTAGCGGATCGCGCTCTGAAGCGGCCCCAGCTCGCTCAGGCGGATGACCACATGACAGCCGGTCAGCTGGCGCACCTCCTCGAAGGCGAAGTAGTTGAGCGGATCGTTCGTCACGATCTCGAGGCTCCCCTCCGAGGCGCGGACCGCGAGCAGGTTCTGCTTTTCCGCCAGCTCGCGCGGGATCAGGCGGACGGCGGCCAGATCGACCTGCATCTGTCCGATGCTCACGATCTCCAGTCCCAAACGGGCGGCGAGCGCCTCGAGCACATGGGTCTCGGTGATAAAGCCGAGCTCGATCAGGATCTGACCGACGCGCTTTTCGCGGTGCTCCTTCTGGTAGGCGAGCGCCTGCTCCATCTGCTCCTGCGTGATGCAGCCGCGCTCCATCAGCACCTCGCCGATGCGTAAATTGGTTTTCATGCGTCCGCCTCCCTGCCGCTGCCGCACAGATAGATCTCCAGCGTGCCGGTGATCAGGCTGGTGCTGACCGCCTGCGTGTTGTTTTCTACGTAATCATAGTCCGAAATGCTGAAATTCGTCACGCGCAGCCCCTTGCAGCTGCGCTCCACCTCGTCGAGGAAGTGCAGCCACTGGCTGACGTCGCCCTGCGCCGAGAGGGTCGCGGTGCCGATATAAACGCCGCCGTCCGTCTGCGGCGCGTCCGCGGCTTCGCCGGTCTGGTCTGCGCCTTCGGCAGGCGCGGCAGAGCCGTCCGCCTGCTCCTGCACGGCGAGATAGGCGCGGACCGCGCCCGGAACGGCCTCGGTCAGCGTCAGCGACTGCGGGAACAGGCCGTTTTTGAGCGCGATACCCGTGATGATGTCGTCCATCTGGCGGGTCTCGAGACCCGCCGGATAGTACGGCTCGCCCGCGGTCTTCAGCGCCGCCTCGTTCTGCGCGATGCTGTCGTCGAGGGCCGCGCGCGCGTCGATCTGCGCCTGATATTCCTGCTGCTTGCGCAGGGCGGCCTCATATTCGCTTCCCAGCGCTTCATGCTCGGCGAGCGCCGGGCGGATGAGATGCACGCCGAACACGGCGAGGATCGCGAGACAGGCCGTCAGTCCGAGCAGCTTTTTGTCGCGTTCGGTCAGGGTGAGGTTCATTCTGCGGTCTCCTTTCCCTGCAGGATGCAGTTCAGGCTGAGCACGTACATGCCGTCCTCATAGGTATAGCCGGTGTAGTCCACCTTGCGGAACAGGCCGAGGCTTTGCAGCTTGAGCACGTAGCCCGGGATGTCGATGACGCTGGTGCTCTGCGCGTCGAAGCGCAGTGCGCCGGTGTCCGCGTCGTAGCCGGTCAGCGACATGCTGACCTCGGCGCCGCCCGCCGCGCCGATCCGGCTGATCAGCGCGCTGTCTACCTGCGGATAGGTGGCGAGCGCGTCGGTCAGCGCCTGCACCTGTCCGAGCGCCTGCACCAGACTGTCGTTGTACTGCTGCCGGTCCGCCGCCTCGGTGTACTGCTCGACGACGGCCGGGTCGCGCAGCCAGTCATTGACCTCGTCCGTCCGGCGGCGCAGGCTGCTGTTCCTCAGCAGCAGTACGCCCCAGATCAGCACGCACACCAGCAGGCACACCGCAGCCGGTGTGAGAAAATGATGCAGCAGGCCGGAGCGTCCCTTTTCGCCGCGCATCAGGCGGCGGTAGCTGCGGAGCAGATCAAGCTCCTTGTTTGCACGAATCACGCTCTGTCCCTCCTCATCGAATCATCGCCTCGGCGCAGCCGAGCCAGTCGCTCAGCCTCTCGCCGTTCGGCAGGGCGCGGAATGCCGGGCATTCCGGCAGACGGCTCACCCGCAGGCCAAGTTCCCGGATGCCCGCGAGACAGACCTCGAAATCGTCGTCCGGGCAGCCGGCGTAAAATACATCGGTCAGCGGGCTCGCCGGGCGGTTCGCCGCGTGGAACTGCATCGTGCCGGAGACGCTGCGCGTCATCTCGGTGCCGAAATCCAGCGTGCCCGGCTCGCTGAACACGCGGCTGCGGCTGGAATAGCGGTACGCGCCGTTCTCCACGAGCAGCGAGAGCACGCTGCTGCCCTCGAAGCACAGGCAGACGAAGGTTTTGCTTTGCAGCGACGGCATGGCGCGCAGCAGGCGGAGCCGTCCGGCCATGGAGACGGTCACGCTGCCGAGGCGCAGACCGAGCCGGTCGGCCATCGCGAGGTATCCCGCCATCGTCTCCCTGCGGCAGGCGGCGCAGAACAGCTGCTGACGGCCGTCGGCGTCCGTGCCGAGCGGCAGATAGTCCGCCGCGACCGGCTGACCGGTGTGCGTGCGCATCTCGTGCTGCACAAGCTCCTCGAGACGGCTCTCCGGCATCGGCGGCGCGGTGACGGTGCGGGTCGCGACCGCCTCGTCCGGCAGGACGAGCGTGATGCCGCGCGTCGGCAGGTCATGCGCCTGCCAGAGTGCGCCGATCGCCCTTTCCCAGTTTTCCATGCCGCCGCCGTGCGCGGGGGCGCGGTAGAGCGCCTGCACGGAGGGCTTCGCGCCGGGTCTGCCGACCGCGGCCAGCACCTGATCCTCCTGAAGCGCCAAAACGGTTGTATTCATTCTCAATTTCTCCCCTTTTGTGAGGTTTACACGTTTCCGAGGTTATACGGTTCCGGTCCCTTCGATCGCGCTGTACGAGCCGATGATCGGGGCCATGACCGCGATGATGATAAAGCCGACAACGCCCGCCATCAGCACGATCAGCATCGGCTCGAGGATGGTCATCATGCGGCGGCTCGCCTGCTGCGCGTCGTACTCCATCGAGTCCGCGATGGAATCGAGCATGGAATCCAGCTGTCCGGTCTCCTCGCCGACCGCGATGCTGCTGCACAGCTTGCGCTGGAAGCCGTCCACGCTCTCGAGCGCGGCGGACAGGCTGACGCCCGAGCGCACCTGCGCGAGCACGGCGTCGAACTGCGAGACGATGTAGGCGTTGCCGATGGTGTCGCGCGCGGTCTGGAGCGCGGTGATGATCGGCAGGCCGCTCGCGTACAGGCTGCTGATGGTGCGCGCGAAGCGTGCCGTGCAGATGATGCGGTGAAGCCGCCCGAACACCGGCAGCTTGAGCTTTCCCCGGTCGAGCGCGAGTCGGACGGACGGCACATGCAGCAGCGAGCGCAGCGCGGCGGCGAGCACCGCGAGCCCAAGCAGCAGCAGGTACCATTTGGTCACCATGAAGTCGGAAAACGCCATCAGCGCCAGCGTGACCGCCGGGAGGGAGTCCATCGTCGAGAACAGGTCGCTGAACTGCGGCAGGACGAAGGTGACGATGACGATGACGACGGCGACCGAGAGGACGGCGAGGATCATCGGGTACATGAGCGCAGATTTCACCTGCTGATTCATCTGATGCGCCTTTTCATAGTGGACGGCGAGCCGCTCCGCGACCCGGTCGAGCCTGCCGCTGCCTTCGCCCGCGCGGATCATGCCGAGCATGAGCGTCGGGAACACCTGCTGCGCCTCGAGCGCGTCGGACAGGCTCGAGCCCTTGCGCACCTCGCTCAGCACGCTCTCGTACACGCGGCGAAGACCGGCGCTGATGCCCTCGTCCTGGGAAATGATCGTCAGCGCGCGCACCAGACTGACGCCCGAGGCGAGCAGCGTGGAAAGCTGGCGGCACAGGTCGCTGAGCTCCTGCGGACGGAGCGTGCGCGGGCGGCGGTCTGCGCTGCGGCCGGTGATGTGCTGCGGATACAGTCCCTGCTCAAGCAGCTGCGCGTACAGCGCGTCATAGTCCGCCGCCTCCATCGTGCCGCGGACGGTCCTTCCGTCGATATCCTTTGCCGTGTAGCGGAACAGCGTATGTCCGCCGGACGGACGGCGGTTGTCGGATGCAGCCATGCTGACCCTCCTTTTCATTGATTACAGTAAACCGATATACCAGTCCGCGAGACGCTCCCCGAAGAACATCGCGGCGGCGATGCCGATGCACAGGAACGGCCCGAAGGCGAACCTGGTCTTTCGATCTGCCTTTTTCGCGGCGAGCAGCAGCGCGCCGAAGCCGCCCCCGAGCAGGATGCCGAGAAAGGCGGCGACGACCGTCAGTCTCGCGCCGAGGAAAAAGCCCGCGCCGGCCATCAGCTTGATGTCGCCGCCGCCGAAGCCGCCCGGGACGATGAGCGCGAGGAGCAGCATGGGCAGGCTGACGATCACGCAGCCGAGCAGCCGCGAGGCTATCCCCGGACCGGGGAAAACGAACTGCGCCGCCGCGCCGCAGACCAGCAGCAGCGCCGGGAAGCGGTCATAGATCTCGAGCGTGTCGATGTCCATGAACGCGACGACCGTCAGAATGCCGAGCACGGCAAACGCCAGCGCCGCCCGCGCGGTCTCGCCGCCGAAGGCGTATGCGCAGGCGCAGGAGCAGACGCCGCCGAGCACCTCGATGAAGAAATCCCTCGCGGGGATTTTTGCGCCGCAGCCGCGGCAGCGGCCGCCCTGCACGAGAAAGCTCAGACACGGGACGAGCTCGGCCGCCGACAGCGTGCGCCCGCACGCGGGGCAGTGACTGCGTCCCTTGACCACGCTCTCTCCGCGCGGCAGACGCCAGATCACGACGCCGAGAAAGCTGAATATGCTCGCGCCGAGGGCGAAGCGCAGCAGCCATAATACCGCGCAGGCGATGTAAAGCATTGGTTTTTCCTCCTCGCTGGGGTCGGTATCGATCGGTTTTTTACAGAAATGTGCCATGCAGCGAACCGCATGACAGGTCACAGCCGCTTAAACGCTAAGAAGCTGTGACCTGCCATGCCGCAGGCGGAGCGGATGCACCGTTACAGCGCTCCGCCGATGCAGCGGCAGGGGTGGGGTTACTTCTTTGTCGAGCAGGTATACTGATTATTTGCGTAGGTACAGGTCTTTTTGTCCGAGGTATAAGTCAGAGTACTAACTGCATGCTTTTCGTTAAATTCAACACCGCTTACAGTAGAAGCATCAATCTCAGCCAGTTCCTTAAATTCATCCTTCTGAGTGGCGTTCAGCTTAGTCCAATCAATATCTGCATTTTTTGCTGCGTAGTAGTCACTGTTCATTGTCTGAACAGCCATTACTGCCATACGAGTTTCAGCAATAACCTTCTTTTCCTTCGCCTTATTGATATAACCGGTCAGCGTCGGGATCAGCAGAGCTGCCAGGATCGCCAGGATGACCAGAACTACGATCAGCTCTACCAGCGTAAAGCCGCCCTTTCTGCTGCGGCGCTTCTGCTGCATTGCGATCATTTTTTCCATCATGATCTTGTTCCTCCAAATTTCATTTTTTTGTTTTTCTATTTCTGTAAACCGCGGCGGTGCTCCGCGGGATTACACTTCTTTTTTTATGCCGCCGGACGCTGCTGCGCCGTGACGCCGGTTTTGACCGGGATGTCGTACCGCAGGTCGATGAGGAGCGAGTCCGAAAAGACCGCGTCTGTCATATCCGCGTCGCGGAAGATGGTCACGGTGGCGGTCACGGTGCGGCCGGACTCGTCGAGCTCGAAGTACAGACCGGCGCGCAGACCCATGTAAAAGCCCTTTGCATAGGTCTGCGCGAGCGCGCGCGCGCACGGCGTGCCGTCCGCGTTTTTGCTGTAGAAAACGCCGGTGCTGTTGTCGTAATAGCGCTCGAGGAGATACCCCTTTTCGACCGCCGCCTCGGTGCCTGCGGCGCGGGAGCCGATCATGATCGCGGTCTCCGCGCAGCCGTCCGCCGTGAGCAGCTCGACGGCGTTCGATGTGCCGAACTCGACCGCAGAGCCGCGGCTGCTGCCGGTCCGGCTCGTGATGTCCGCGCCGTTTTCGTAGCATTTGATGTACTCCGTGGCGGTCTCGACCCGGCTGCGCACGGTCTCGAGCAGGTCGTCCGCGATCAGCTCGGCGCTGTTCAGCTCCTGCGTGCGGCGCGAGATCTCGGCCGCCGGGCGCAGGGACGCGCTGAACACGGCGATGACCAGACAGAGCAGTCCGGCGCTGACGACCAGCTCGACCAGCGTCATGCCCTCCCGGCCGCGCAGGACAGAGCGAATGCGTTTCATGCGGTCACTCTCCCTTCGCGAACCGGCAGAAGGGGACGGTCTTGCCGGACGGGGTGCGGGCGGTCACGGTCTGCTTTCTGACCCGGACGCGGAAGGCGTTCAGGCCGGTCTCCGTGCCGTCCGGGGTCGCCGCCCGGAAATCATAGGCCGCATCGTCGTCGCCGGCGGGCGTTCCCGCCCGCACCACTCTCTGGAGAACGACCGCGTCCTCCCGGAGCTGCTCCGCCTTACGCTGTGCGTTCGAGGCGAAGCCGACCGCGCCGTTCAGCGCGCCGAGCAGCAGCATGAACACCACCGTCGAGACCAGGATCTCGACCATGGATTCTCCCCGGCGGTCACGCAGCACCTGTATCAGTTTTTTCATTCGGCGGCACCTCCGGCGGGTTTGTTGACGGGCTCGTATTTCTTGTAGGTGGTGTAGCCGGGGTCATAGCGGTAGCTGATGAAAACCTCCTCGGTCTGTCCGTTCTCGTCTGTCTTCGGCTCGAGCCGGTCCGCGATGCTGTGGCTCCGGCTGAAATGCGGGCTGACCCAGTACACCGGCGTGATGCTGCCGCTCTCGCCCTCCCAGGTGTAGATCGGCTGAAAGCCGTCCCGGCGGTAATACTCGGTCGTGTAGGTGAAGCTGTCCGCGCCCTTTTCCACCCGGACGCTGACCGAAAGCTGATAGCGGATGAAGGTCTGCGCCAATATCTCGGCGGTCTGCCGGTCCTTTTCCGCATAGGGGAAACGGCCGGTCCGGTCCGCCGGGTTCTGCTCGCTGTCCGTATTCTGCTTTCGGAGCATGACGGTCACTTTTCCGTAATCGTCGTCCTCGTCCCCGGCGCTGTAATAGTAGGTGGTGTGCTCCGGGTCGTCCGCGTCGTACGCATCGAGGTTTTCCAGCACGCTGTTGGCGTACTGATAGAACGTCCTGGAGCCGTCCGCGGTCTGCGGCCATTTATCGTCCGCGCCGCCGAGGTCGGTGCGCTCGGTGTTGTACGCCGTCAGCTCGCTGTCGAGCACCTGCGCGAAGGACTGCGCGAGCTGATAGCAGCGCTCGCGTCCGATCTTGCGGTTCGCCCGCGAGAGCAGCATGGACGAGGAATAGACGATGCTGAGCGACAGTCCGATGAGGACGGCGACCGCGCAGAGCGCGATGACGAGCGAAACGCCGCTCCGCCGTCCGCGCCGCAGCGCGTCCCAGCCCTGCCGTATCCGGTTCATGTCTGCCGCCTCCTTTGTGTCATGAAAATTCGCGTTCGGCAGCGTCGGACGCTGCATAGCGCGTGCTCGTGCTGTCTGCGGTGACAGATACCTGACGGATCTGCACATCGCTGAGCGACAGCGTCTGATTGTCGTGTGTCGTCATCGAGAAGAGGTTGGGCAGCTTGAGCGTGATTACGCCGTCCTCCGCCCGCAGCATGGTATTCAGCTGACAGCTGTAATAGCGGATGCTGCCGCCGGTCAGGCTGTAGCGGCCCGTGACCGTGCTTCCCGGCTTTACATTGTACCAGCCGCCGCTCTCCGCCGCCGGAGTTTGACCGGAGACCGTGATCTTCGGCTGTCCGCCGCTCATGTCGACGGAAACGGTAGCGGACTGCTTCGCCTGATCGGTCAGCGTGATCGTGTACCGGTCGGCGTTTTCCACCTCGCGCCACGAGAGCGTGGTCAGAAGGGCGGTCCAGTCCGCCTGATAGATCATCAGGTTCGCCTGACCGTAGGTGACGCGCACGGTCTCGTTCACGTTCGCGAGCGACGCTGCCGGCGTGTCCAGACGGACGCGGGGGAGGGTGACGGTCAGGCCGCCGTTTCGGAAATCGGACGCCGCGACCGGGTCGGACGAGGCTTTCCCCTGCCAGCTGTACGCCCATTTGACGCGCGGCGCGGACAGGCGCTCGGGCACGGTCATCGTATAGACGATGCCGTTCGGGCTGTTCGCATAGCCGGTATCGTCCGCCGCCGCCACAAGATAGAGGTCGACGGTCTTTCCGGCGTACTGCTCGAGGCTGCGCTTGACCGAATAGCTGCCGCCGCCGGCGGGCACGAGATCGCCAAGCGGCTCGGCCTGTCCGCCCTTCGGCTGCACATAGATCCGGTAGCCCGCGCAGCCGGTCTCGCTCCCGGACGCGCGCCAGCTGATGTCGTATACCAGCTCGTTGGTATCCGGGTTGGATACCGACGGCTGACCCGGGCGGGGGAGGCGCTGCTTAACATCACAGGTCTGAGACGCGCTCAGACCGACCTCGCCGTAGGCCTGCCCCAGACGGGTGACGGTCAGCTCGACCGCGGCGTACTGCCAGTCGTCCGCGCTGACGGTGAACTCCTTTGCGGCGCTGTCCGTGTAGACCTCGCCCAGCGGGATGCCGACCCTTGCGCGGTCGGCGGTGATGCCCGTGAGACGGACGCTGTAGCGCGCATCTGCGGCGCCCTGACCGGGCTGCGTCCACGAGAACCGGTAGCTGATGCTGCCGGACGCGCTGCGGCTGAACTCGGGCGCGTTCAGCACCGGCGCGGCGAGCGGCGTGATTTGCAGCTCAGTGTATGCGATGTAATCGGCGAAATCCTTCGGGGAGCCGAGGACATGTCTGTAGATCGTGCGGTCGGGCTGCTGTTCGCCGGAGGCGCTGTACGTGCGCAGGATAACGGCGGCGTCGCCGCTCTGCCGGGTCTCGCCATAGGTGATGACCGGGCCGAGACCGGAGGCCGCATACCACGCGCGCACGCGGCGGTTTTGGACGGTATCCGCGAAATACTGCACCGGCAGGTCGCGGAAGTTCGCCGTGACCGTGCTGCCTGCCGAGGTCAGCACATCCTCATGCGCGAAAACGTATTCCTGTCCGCCGACCGTGCCGAGCAGCTCGATGCGGTAGACCGGCGGGGTCTCCATCGTGGTCTCCCGGACGGTCAGCGCCGCCGTGACGGTGAAATCCGCCGCCGTGCTGCCCGAATACGACGCGGTCAGGCTGCTGATGCTGCCGTCCGGCCGGTACGCCGGCGTGTCGATCGGGATGGTCCGGGTCACGGAAGCCGGCTGGATGCCGTTCGTGACATCCGCCGACGCGGTCACGATCAGCTCCTGCAGGCCGCCGCCGCGGATCTCGGCCGCCGGGCGGCTCTTGTCGAGCGTCACGGTCTGCGAGCCGAGACGGCAGACGACCTTCCAGCCGCTGAACGGCGCATAATCGGCAAGGTTGTTCAGAGAGAGCCGGTAGACCGCCGACTCCTTCCAGCCGTTCGACCGGGACGCGTTTTCGTGCCCGGTCAGCCGGATGCTGATGTCCGGCGTCGGCAGGACCGAGACGTCGACCGTCTGCGCCTGCTTCCATGCGGAGGGCGCGGTGTCCTCGAACAGGCTGACCGCGCGGACGGAAAGCGTGATGCTCTGTCCTGCGGTGTCGTTCTCCAGACCGGCAGGCAGCTGGAACGTGCCTTCCGTCGTGCCTGCGCCGTAAGCCTGCGTGCCGTTAAGCTCGGGGTCCCACAGACCCTGCCCCTTGCACCTCGGGATAAAGCGCAGACCGGACAGCACCTCTCTGCCGTCGACCGAAACTCTGCCCTCGTAGTACAGCGGACGGTCGTCGTCCGTGATCGAGACCTCGAAGCCGCCCTCGCTGTTCTGGCGCAGCGAAACGCCGAAGGAGTCGTCGAGCGCGCCGCCGTCCGTCCTGCCGTGCTCGAAGTCGCGGTAGGCGGTGCGGGCATAGGCGTCCATGCCGCTCGCGCCGCCGTTTCGGGTCTTGACCGCCTGCTGGAGCTTCGCGCCGCCGTGGTTAAACACATACGGCTCATACGAGTACGGCATATCATAGATAACGCGGCCGACGATCTTCCCGGAGGAGGTCTCGGTCATGATGCCGTGCCCGTCAATCGAGGTATTGGACGGGGTCATGTTGCAATACATGCCGTGCGAGGTCGTCGCGAACGAGTCGACCGGGCCCAGGGTCGGCCCCGCCACGGCGGCGAACAGCCGATGATCGAACAGGCCGTAGCCGAGCATACGCGAATACGCGCGGCGGGATTCGCGGCGGTTTGTGTAGTCGGAGGCGATGCCGCCCGAGGCGTACTGGTTGGTGATGGCCCAGGCATCGTCAAAGTAGTAGTTGTTTCCGGTCTTTTCCGCGCTCAGCGTATCCGAGCCGCCGCTGTGCATAAAGACGATCTCGCGGTCCTTTTGGCCGGGCGTGACCGAAAAGCAGTTCTGGATATAGGTATCCGTCGCGGGTTGCGTCCGGCCGTAGGCATAGCGGTCGCCGAAGATGCCGGCGGTGAAGTTGTAGCCACTGAGCGTCTTCGCATAGTTGCGGCAGCGGTCGATGTTCAGCGTGATGTTCTCGGTCGCGTTGGTGATGAGCTGTTGTGCCTGGCGGTTGTTCGTGATATTCGCCACGCCGTCCGTCGAGAAAAAGCCGACGATGCCGGAGGCCATGGAGCCGGAATAGATCTCGACGCCCGGGCCGTTGACGCAGTCCGCGACATTGATCGTGAACGCCTGACCCTTTCCGGCGTCGGCGGCGTAGGCCGTGACATTGCCGAGGATGCCGCCGCTGTCGTTCGCGCAGTCGGCGACGCTCCGTCCGTTCCGTCCGTACAGACTGCCGTGGTTCTGGCAGCTGAGGATGTTGAAGTCCTGACCGGAGGCGGCGTGATACAGCTGCGCCACGATGCCGCCCGACGCGCCTACCCAGTTCGCCTTGAAGGTGGTCTGGAGATTGCCGTAGTTATAGCAGCGCTCGAGCGTGCCGCCGTTGTTCGTCCACTGGCCGATGATGCCGCCCGAATAGTGCGACAGGCAGCCGTAGACCGTTCCGTAGTTGATGCAGCCCTCGATCAGCCAGTCGGCCGTCGTGCGGTTGGTCTGGGTGCCGATGATGCCGCCGGCGAAACGGTTGGTGTTGGCGTTACGGAGCTGACGGCCGACGAACGCCCGGTTGAGCAGGAAGGAGAGGTCTTTTTCGCTCTCGTTCATGCCGATGATGCCGCCGGTGCCGACGCTGATGCTGTCCGAACGGTTGACGAGCAGCCAGTTTCCGCTGACGCAGCGCTCGAGCGCGCCGGACGGCGCATTGCAGCCCGCGATGCCGCCGAGACTGCCGTTGCCCGTGACGATGATCTGCATGGTGCGTCCCTGCGCGACCGGTTTTCCGCTCGAAGCGTAGGTCAGCTCCTCGATGTCCGCGCCGTCATTCCATTTGACCCAGCTGCTGTCCGCCGACAGGTCTTTCGCGTTCGCGAGCAGCTCGCTCACCTCGCGGACATTCGCCATCAGGGTCTCGGTGCTCTTATCGCCGGACAGGGCGACCGTGCCCTTGTTATAGCCGGTCACGCCGCCGACCATGCCGTTTTTGACCGTGATCGAGCCGGTTCTGGTATTGTCTATGTAGCACTGCTCGATGATGCCGGACGTATCGTTCTTGCCCGCGATGCCGCCGATGTGCGTGGACAGGCGCTCCTTGTCGGCGGCCGAACTGGTGGCGGTCGCGGTGTACACGCCGTCCGCCGTCAGCTTCAGCGCGGAGACCGTGTTTCCGCTCAGCAGACCGCCGTTGACGCCGGCGATGCCGCCGTAGCAGTTCGCCGCGGCGCTCTTTCCCTCGGTGATCGCGCCCGAATAGGTGCAGTTTTCCACTTTGCCTGCCGCCGTGCCGTCGGACGAGGGCGCGCAGTTCTGACCGACCACGCCGCCGAGGTACTGATAGCGGGAAAAGCCCTTGAAATCCGAGGTGACGCAGACAGAGCGGACCGTGCCGCCCGGCCGGTTGATGCCGACCGCGCCGCCGACCTGCAAAGCACTCGCGGAAACGTCGTATTCCGGCTGCTGCGCGACCTCGGCGTCCGCGACCGTGCCGCTGTTGTCGCCGACGAGCGCGCCGAGCAGGAAGGCGCTGCCGGAGATCGTGATCCGGTCTCCGATCTCCGCGCCGCTGACCGTGCCGCCCTTGTGGTTGACCGCACAGACCGCGCCCGCCGCCGTCCGGCTGCGCGTGGTGAGCGTTACCGCCGCGCCGCCGCTGCCGACCGCGCAGTTCTGAATGCGGCCGAGGTTTTCGCCCGCGATGCCGCCGGCGTAGCCGTCGCTGCTGGCGACGCTGCCGTTGCCGTAACAGTTTTCGACCGTGCTCTCCCCGCTGCTGATGCCGACGATGCCGCCCGCCGCGCCCGTGTTCGCCATGACCCGACCGAGGTTTTTCGCGAAGCGCAGACAAGCCGCCGCGCCCTCCTGCGCACCGGCGATGCCGCCTGCGAGACCGGACTCGGCGCGGACCTCCGCCGCCTGACTGGTCAGACAGCTGCCGCTCGCGCCGCCGAGCGTGCCGCGGTTGATGCCGGCGATGCCGCCGACCTTGCTGCCGCCGCGCACGGTCAGTCCGCTGTCCGCGGCGATGACGTCGCCCTGTGCGCTGTCGTCCGCCGCGCGGAGCGTGCCGTCCGCCGTATTCACGCCGATCACGCCGCCGACGCCGCTTCCGGAGCCGGTGACGCGCCGCGCGCCCGCCTTCGCGCCCGAAAGCACGATCTCGCCGCCGTTTTCGCCCGCGATGCCGCCGACGCGGCCTGCGCCGCTGACGTTCGCGCTGCCGGTGCAGTTCTGCACCCGTCCGCCGCTGAGGTTGAAGCCGACGATGCCGCCGACCGCAGTGCGTCCGGTGACGGTGCAGTTTTTCCCGGCCGTGCAGTTTTCGAGCGTGCCGACGTTCAGACCCGCGATGCCGCCGATATAATCCTGCGTTGCGCTGCCCATGCTGCCGGACAGCGTGCAGTCCGTAATGAGACCCTCGTTCAGACCGACCACGCCGCCCATGGCGTCCAGACCGTTCATCGTGCCCCTGCTGGCGCAGCGGTCAATCACATGGTTTTCACCACCCACGCCGACGATGCCGCCGACGATGGAAACGCGGAGCTCATCCGCACCCGGCTCATCGGACAGCGCCTGCGCCGCGTCCTCATGGCCCTGCGTCCGCAGATAGGCCGCGAGATTGACACCGGTTTTCAGCCTGCTGTCCGGGAATACGCCGTCCGCCGGACGGTCGAAGCCGCCCGCGTTCAGGCAGCCGACCACCTGCATCCGGCTCTGCGGCTCGCCGCAGCCGACGATGCCGCCCGCATACGCATACGCGCGGATGGTCATATTGCTCGAAACCACAGACAGCCTGCCTGCACTGTTGCCGTCCGAGGTGATGGTGACGGTGTGCGGATTGGTGGAGGCCGTCACGGCGCCCGGCACATTGTCCCCGTTCTCCGCGATGCCCGGCAGGAGAGCGTACAGCGCTCTGTCCGCCCGGTCCTTTTCCGTGTAGGTGCGCTGATAGCCGATCAGACCGCCGCAGAACGCCTCTGCGGTGACCGAGCCGAGGCTGTTGTCGACCCGGAGTGAGCCGACCGTGATGTCCGTGTCCGGATCGACCACGTTCGCGCCGATCGCGCCGCCGACATAGTACCGCCCCTGCACGCTGGCCGGTTTGACGGTCAGCGTCTGCCCGAGGAGCGAAGTCGAGGCGTTCAGACCGGCAAGCCCCCCGGCGCAGTCGCCGGAGGCGAAAACGCTGCCGCCGATCAGGGTATAATCGACGTCGATCGTGCCGTCTGCATCGTTATAGCCGACCAGACCGCCGACAAAGTCCCTGCCGACCACGATGCCCGCCACGCTGCGCGTGGAGACGGCGCTTTTTTTGTCAAAGACGATGCTGCCGCCGTTGTAGCCGGTCAGGCCGCCCGCATAGCTGCCGGTCGCGCCCCAGCCGGTGACGCGCCGGTAGACCGCGCCGTCGGTGTCGGACACGTAGCTCGCGCAGTTCACGATGGACGCGGTTTTCTCGTTCGCGCCGCAGATGCCGCCGATATACGCCTGATAGCCTGCGGCGACACCGGTGTTGACGCAGTTTTCGATGACGGAGCCGCCGCTGTTGCGGCCGATGATGCCGCCGACATAGGAGTTGCCGATGACGCAGGCGGCGTTCGCGGTGACGCGGGCCGTGCCGTCCTGCAGCAGCAGCCTGTTCGCGCCCTCGTTCGCGCCGCCGACGATGCCGCCGACGTATTCGCTTCCGAGCACATAGCCGTCCGCCCCGGTGGAGCAGCGGTACAGCACGCTGCCGTTGCTGTAGCCGACGATGCCGCCGACATACCTGCCGCGCAGCCTGCTCCGGTCGGCCTGCGTATACTCGTAGTCCGCCGCACGGCCTGCCCGGCTGGTGCAGCTGCCGAGCGAGGCATGATAGGCGTAGCCGACGATGCCGCCGATGCAGCGTCCCGCGAGCGAGGTCTCGTCCGCGTCCGCGCTGCTGAGGACCAGACCCTCGTTCGTGCAGTCGCGCAGATCCTGTCTGGTCGGCTGGCCGCTGCCCGCAAGATAGCCTGCGATGCCGCCGGCCGAGCGGTTGCCCGTGACAGAAGCGCGGCTCGTGAGGTTTTTGACGGCCGTGCCGGACACGGTAAGGCTGCCCGCGATGCCGCCGATGCCGCGCGCCTCGCCGGAGACCGGCAGCGTGCCGGTCACAGCGCCCGAGGCGGACAGGCCGGTTATCGTTCCGTTCCCCTCGATGACGCCCGCGACGCCGCCGATGCCCTCGGCATCCGCCGCTGTCAGTGCCGCCTGCACCCTCGCGTCCTCGCCGTCTACGCTGTCGCCCTCGAGAGAGCCGCAGCTGTAGCCGCAGACCGCGCCGACGCCCCTGAGCGTGGACGAGGAGACGTCCACCTGCGGAGAGAGCAGGCGCAGACCGCGTATCGTGCCGGAATTTTTCTGAAACAGACCGAGATACTCCGCGTTCGCGTCGATCGAGGTAGCATCCAGCCGGAGGCTGCTGACGGCGTTCCCGCCGGTGAACACGGCGGCGATGCGGTTCAGCAGACCGCCCGCGCCGTTCAGCGTCTGACCGGTTTTCAGCTCCGGGATGCTCGGAAAGCCGATGTCCGTGCCGGAGGAGACCGTGAGCGCGCCGTGCGCGGCTGTGCCGTAGACCCTTACGCTGTCGCTCGTCCAGTCGAGCGAACGCGCGGCAACGGAAAATTCAGCCGCCTTATCCATGTAACGGATGTTGGACAGATGGCGGAAGGCTTTGATCTCGCATTCGGCGCCGTCGGCGCTCGTGCCGTCTCCGAAGAGCGTATTGGCGCGATTCGAGTCGATGGCATCGCTCTTCTGGTACATCTCGCCGCTGTCGTATGCCGCGTTCGGGTCGGGGAAGGCCTGCACGGTCGCGTAGATCTCCGCCGGTGCGGCGAGTGTGCCGCCGAAGCGCGTGATGCTGGTGCTGCTGCTCTGGCGGAAGGCCGCCTCGTCCTCGGCCGAAAGCTCGTCGAGCCTGCTGTACAGCTGCGCGTTCATCATGCCGTCCAGCACCAGAGAAGCACGCCCGGTGGTCTGGTCGTACTCTATCGGGAAGGTATAGTTTTTCTTTGTGCCGTCCTCGGCCGTGACCTCGAGCGGCTGCGCGCCGGTTTTGAGGGCGCTGCCCGGGACACGGATGGTCAGCAGCAGCGCCTTGTCCGCGCTGCTGTACAGCTTCACCTCATAATATACGTTCGCCCGGTTCTGCGCTCTGACGCTGCTCGACCAGCCCAGCGAGAGCGTTTCGCCGTTGACCAGATTGATCGAGGTGATCTTGAGCTTCGCCGCGTCCAGATTGACGACGTTCACCGCGTCCTGCACCGAGTAATAGCCAAGGCGCTCCGCGCGTCGGAGGTCGTAGCTGGCGCGGCTGTCCATGTCCAGCCATTCGCCGGACAGCTCCGCCGGCTGGCTGAGCGCGTTCGAGCCGTAGTACAGTCCCTTGCAGCTCGTGCCGTAAAAGACCGAGTAGACATGACCGCTCTCCACGTCGATCTCGATGCAGATCGCGGCGTTCAGCAGACTTTTGTCGTAGGTATCCTGCGAAAGCAGCTCGTCGACGAGACTGCCGTCGCCCGACAGCTCGCCCGAGGCATACTCGTCCGCGTCCAGACGGATGCCGTAGATGCGGCCGCTGAGCTTTTTCTGCTCCCCGTCCGCCTCGTCGAACGACCGGTTGAGCACGCCCTCATCCTTCACCCGTCTGCAAAACGACTCCCATTCGCCGCCGGTACGGCAGTACGTCAGCGCGGATTCCGCGGACAGATACATGGTCTTTGCGCAGGACTCGTTCCTGCGGAACTGCGACAGGTGGATATACCCGAGCAGGTTCGGGACAGCGATGGCGAACAGGATGCTCAGAATGACCAGCGTAACAGCCAGCTCTACCAGGGTAAAGCCGCCTTTTCCGCGCCGCTTCCCGTCCTTTTTCATTATTTTTGCGGGATTTGCCGTTTTCTGCACCGCAGCGCGCAAAAAAAGCCGCCGGAGCAAACTCCGACAGCCTTTCTGCAATTTAACGGGTTCTTTACGGCGGGGGGGAGAGCGGGACGGTCAAAAAAACCGCCTGCTATACCTTATTATATATAGGGCGTCTCTGCGCGCTGTGCCGCGCTCATTCCTCCGCCGCCGTCCGGCGTCGCTTCCTCTCGCGGATGAGCGTGGACTTGCTGATGCCGGTCAGCTTGACGACCTGCGCGTAGGAATGGTCCGCGAGCAGAGCCATCGCGTGGTCGAGCTGCTCGGCATCGAATTTGGGCGGACGGCCCTCACGGAAATTCGGGTCGGTGGCGCGCGCGACCGCCTTGCCCTCCTGCGTGCGCTGGACGATCATGTCGCGCTCGAACTGCGCGAACGACAGCAGCACGTTGCGCAGCAGCGTGTTCACCGAGTCGTTGGACAGGATGCCGAGATTCAGCACGTTGATGGTGATGCCCTCGTCGATCATCTCGGTGATGAGGCCGGACGCCTGCGACACCGACCGCGCGAGGCGGTCGAGCTTGGTGACGATGAGCACATCGCCGCGTCGCAGCTGCGCGCGCAGCCTGTCAAACTCCGGGCGCTCGATCTTCGTGCCGGTGAAGGTGTCCGTGTAAATTTTTTCCGCGCCCGCCGCCGTCAGCGCCGCCTGCTGCGCGTCCAGACTGTTGCCGTCGCGCGCCTGCGTTTTGGTCGAGACTCTCGCGTAGCCGAATGTCATGTAAATTCCCCCGTTTTCCCGGTTTTGACACCGCGAGTTTTGAATATAGGTTTTGATACCTCTATTATAACTTATGACGCCGAGTTTTGCAACCGGTGGCGAAACTTTAAGGTTTTGAAACAGACTCGCATCATATCGAGCAATTACACGCAGATATTTTTATACCGCCTCAGCAGCCGCAGCTTGTAATGCAGAATGATATGCTGGAACGGCGTGGTGCCGCGGAGCGATAGAATTGAGAAAGAGCAATCACTGTAGTGGTGGCTGCTTTTGCTGTATTGAAGACTGCATGAAAATATGCTATGATAAAATTGGTAGATTAGGATTTAGAGGATGTGAATGAGCAGCATGAAGCAA
>ERZ1106963.2433-NODE-2433-length-18506-cov-9.095279_pt1 | contig 18506 bp, 19 predicted proteins | sample MGYA00403681_ERZ1106963 | MGnify/ENA primary metagenome ERZ1106963 (study PRJEB35170, sample SAMEA104062407) | human gut metagenome | biome: human gut; feature: human-associated habitat; material: faeces | place: Denmark | collected 2012-05-03 ...
CGCCCGACACTGCGCTTGCCGTTTTGATCAACTTATCGCTGACGCTCTCGCTGCCCGGTACCCAGGCGGCGGTCGCCTCGGCGCAGCTTCTGGTGCTCTTTTTGGGCACCATGGTGCTCTTCATGTCCTTTGCCACCTTCGCCTCCTACACGCGCAGCCTGTCGGTTGCCGTCATCGGCGCTGCGGGCATCGGCATCTCCACCTCCATCTTTGCAAATCCCGTGGCCGGCGTCACCACGGCGCTGCTGCTTTTGCTTCCCCTTTTGCTGCTTGACCGGCTTGACAGGGTGCTTGACTACAAAAACCTGCTGTGGCTGACCACGCTGCTCTTTCTCGCCGTGCTGCTCGGCTCGCTCTCCTGGTCGGTCTACAGCGCCTCCGGGACGTTGTCCATCGACGCGCTGCGGCAGACGCTGCTGCTGGCCTGCGCCGACTACGCCGCCTACTATGAGCAGATGACCGACATGCTGATTTCGGCCGGCATGGAAACCATCGTATCCTCCATGCCCTTTTACAGCAGGGAGGACGCCATCTCCCTGGTGCTCAACTACCTTGCCGCCCTGCTGCCCATGATTGCCATGGTCAATGCCTTCTGGTTTGTCACCTGGTATCGCCGGGCAAACGGACGGCAGCGTCCGCGCATCGGGCTTGTCATGGAGGGCTTTGCCCTCTCGCGCATCGGCGCCGTCTGCTACCTCGTGTGCTCGGGGCTGTCCATCTTCGGCACAGACCTTTTGTCTCTTGCGGGCACGCAGCTCATGATGGTGCTCAGCCTTCCCTTTTCCATTCAGGGAATCAACACCCTGCGCCGCAACATGGCGGTCTACGGGCGCGGCATTCCCTTTTTCCTGCTGCTGGCCCTGGCCACCTTCCTCCTTTGGCAGGAGCTTTCCCCGTGGGAGAAAGCCCCTGCCCCCAACCCGCCCGCCGCAGGGCTGACCCTCCGGGTCATTGATGTGGGTCAGGCGCAAAGCCTGCTGCTGACCTGCGGTGAGGACGCCATTCTGGTCGATGCCGGAGAGTATGCCGCAGGCGGGCAGGTGCTGGCGGCGCTCTCCCGTGCCGGGGTGAAGTCGCTGACCGCTGCCATACTGACCCACCCCCACGGCGACCACTACGGCGGGATGCGCACCGTGCTGGAGAAAACTCCAGCGGCCGCCTTTTATACCGCCGCCGTCCCGGAAAACCAGCTCCCCACCGCCCAGTCCTACGAAAAGCTGCTAAGTACCCTCTCGGAGCAGGCTATTCCCGCCGCCTACCTGTTTGCGGGGGATACCATCCCCCTTGGTGATGCTACCGTCACCGTCCTCAGCCCCGCTCGCGGTGCCACCTGGGAAAACCTCAATAACTATTCATTGGTGCTGCGTGTCACCTACGGCAATGCCGCCTTCCTCCTCATGGGGGATGCCGAAGCAGAAGTGGAAGAAACCCTATTGGCGGCAAAGACCGAACTGGCTGCCGATGTGCTGGTGGTGGGGCACCATGGCAGCGCCACTTCCAGCTCGGAAAATTTCCTCAAAGCCGTTGCCCCACGCTATGCCATCCTCTCGGTAGGAGAGGATAACAGCTACAACCTGCCCAATACCGGCGTCCTCACCCGTCTCAAAGAACAGGGTGCCGCTCTCTACCGCACCGACCTGCAAGGCACCGTTACCGTCACCAGTGATGGCGAAAATCTCACCATCACCACCGCAAAATAAAAGCGGCCCGCATTTTTACAGGCCGTCAGTCCTCTATATGGGGGCGGTGAAAATCGATTCCGGCTGTGTCGCCCCCTCGTCAGGCGTCAGCCCGCCTTCGTCGGGCGCAAGCCTGCCCTCGGGGCGCTCCTTGCCGCCTCTCTGTTTTCCATCGCCCCCCGATTCATGCCAAAGGAGATCCTATCATGTGGAGCATCGACCGCATCGAGGGCGATTTCGCCCTCTGTGAGAATACCGTCACCGGCGAAACCTGCCGCATCCCTCTCAGTGAGCTGCCGCAGGGAATAGGAGAGGGCGCTCTGCTGCACCGCACCCCCGCCGGTTGGCAGCGCGCCGAAGAAGCGGAACGCGTCCGTCGCCGTCAATTGGCCGCCAAGATCCGCAATTTGTTTGGCCTCTCCCCCTTCGAAAAATAAAATCCCACGAAAGGATCGACTCCATGAATATCACCGTTTATCTCGGCTCCTCCCCCGGTAATGATCCAAAGCTGAATACCGTCGTCCGCGCCCTTGGACGCTGGATCGGTGAAAGTGGCCATGCCCTCGTCTACGGCGGCTCCCGGACCGGCCTGATGGGCGCTTTGGCGGAAAGCACCTTGCAGGCCGGCGGGGAAGTCACCGGCGTGGAGGTCTCCTTCTTCGTGGAGCAAGACCTCCAGTACGAGGGGCTGACCCACTTTTATGTCGCCCGCGATCTCCCGGAGCGCCGCACCAAAATGATCGAGCTGGGCGATGCCTTCATCGCTTTCCCCGGCGGCCTTGGCACCTTGGAGGAGATCAGCGAGGTGATGTCCCGTGTCGCTCTCCATAAGCTCGTCGCCCCCTGTATCCTCTATAATCTTGACGGCTACTACGAGGGCCTGCGCGCGCAGCTCACCCATATGGTCAAAATGGGCCTCTGCATCCAGGAAAAGCTGGAAAACATCCACTTTGCCGCCGATCTCGCGGAGATTAAAACCATTTTGGCAAAAAAATAATGCCGCACCAACCGCAAAAGGGAGACTGCAAGCATGAAAGAATTCCTCGAAAAAATAAGAAAGCCGAAAACGGGCATCCCGCTGAAACGGCAGCTTGCCGCCACCGTGGGGATTATCCTATTGGGGGTCACACTCGGCGTTTTGCAAAAATGGCTTGATGCAACCGCTGCCAATACCCTCCCGCTGCTGCTCCAAAGGCTGGATATCGGGAACTACTTTGGGCGGCTTGCGATATGGATTTTGATAGGAACCGCCATCTCCGTCTATGCGGCGTCCCCGCTGCGGGCCGGCGTCAATACCTTCTGCTTTTTTATCAGCATGGTGGCGGGGTATTATCTTTACTGCCACTACGTTTTGGGCTTCCTGCCCCGCTCCTATATGATGATATGGGTTCTGATGTCCTTCGCTTCGTTCTTCCTGGCGATGGTCTGCTGGTATGCCAAAGGGGAGGGTGCTCCGGCGGTGCTGCTATCCGCCGTTATTTTAGGCGCCCTGCTGGCGCAGGCGGTCAACTTGAGGATCGACCGGGGGTTTTATGTCTACCACCTGATGGAGGTCTTTACATGGCTTGCCGGTGTGCTGCTTCTGCGCAGAAGAGGAAAGGAATTTGCGGTGGAGATGGGGCTGTCCGTTGTGGCGGCGGTCTTGTATCAGCTCATCCTGCCGCACTGGGGATGACACCGCAGCCGAATAAAAACCCGACCGAGGAATCCCCGGCCGGGTCGTTTTTTTGGGCAGGTCAATCGTTCCCTACAAAGCTGCGGAATGGGAACGGGCAGATCTCCTGAAAGCTGGAAATGACAAAGCTGCCATCCCGCCCCGCAAAGTACAGCGGAGCCTCCAGCGCTTCATCGGCAAATTCCAGCATAAACTGCCGGCATGCCCCGCAGGGTGCCGCTTCACCGCCCTTTTCGCCGCCGTATATGGCCACTGCCGCAATCCGCCGCTCGCCCTGCGCTATCATGGTGGTGCAGGCGTTGCGCTCCGCGCAGATGGTCAGGCCAAGGCTCGCGTTTTCCACATTGCAGCCGGTAAATATGCCGCCCCCCTCACCTAGGATCGCCGCCCCCACCTTAAAGTGAGAATAGGGAACATAGGCGTTTTGGGAGGCTTCCCGTGCCATCGCGATCAGCTTATCTCTCATTTCATTTGTTATCACAGTCGCTCCTCCTTTGCTTTGGGGCTTTTTTTCATTCTATCACATCTCCTCGCAAAAGAAAAGCAGATTTCGCCTATCGCCAGCACAGCCCGCCCCGCCGGGGCAGCTCCGGCTCCATGTGGTGCCGCAGCCAGCCGCACAGCAGCAGCACAGGCAGTGAGAGCATCAGCCACAGAAAGCAAAAAAGCGGGCACACCTGCCCCAGCACATTCCCCGGCTGCGAGGAGTAATCCCACACCTGCCACCCCAGCCGCAGATTCACCAGGCACCCCACCACAAATTCATAGGCTGTGATGATCCCCGCGGAACGCAGGCATCGCCGCCATAGGGTATGGTGGGTCCGCCGCTCCGCTGTGTAAACGGTCAGCAGCACCAGCCCGCCGGTCAGGCTCATGCTCCAGTGGGTGTGCCCCCGCCATATCGTCTCCAGCAGGCTGTAAAAGCTCGCCCCCGTCCCAAATACCAGCGCTCGGTCCAATATCTTTTTCCCCATAAAAAATCCCCCCAATGGTTCCATATACCACTATGGTTCCATCAAGGGGCCATTTTATTCTGTTTTCTGCCATGACCGTCCTTCGGCGGCGGTAAAAATGGATTCCGGCTGTGTCACCCCTTGACAGGCATCAGCCCGCCCTCCGCTTCGCTCCGCCGGGCAAGAGCCTGCCTGCGGGGTTCCTTGCCGCCTCTCCATTTTTCCTCGCCGTCTCATTTCAGCTCTACTACCGTCACGCCCATCTCGCCTTCGCCGTACATGCCGGGGCGCTGGCTCTTTACAAAGCTCAGCCGCCGCAGGTGCTGCTGCACCGCGGCCCGCAGTACGCCGGTCCCCTTGCCGTGAATAATGGTCGCGTTCTTAATGCCCATCATCATGCACCGGTCCAGGAAGCGATCCACTTCCATCAGGCCTTCGTCGCTCGCCATCCCGCGGATGTCCAACTCGGTGCGGGCCTCCCGCTCGGTGTTGCCGGGACGGCTGGTGCGGGTGCCGCCGGTGGGCGTCTGTTTCTTCTTGGGGGGCTTGGGGGCGTCCTCCGGCAGCCGCAGCTCGCCGGGCTCGCACTTCATCTTCATGTTCCCCAGCTGGATCTGATAAGCCCCGTTTTTATCCGGCCCGGAGATCACCGTCCCCTGCCGGTTGATGGCCGCCACCGTCACCGTTTCGCCCTCCCGCAGCGCCCGCGGCAGATGATACTCCTCCGTCTTGCGCTTCTTCACGGGGTCGGCGGTGTCCCGCAGCTCCTCAATGCGCCGGTTGTAGCCCTGCCGCATCGCCGCCACCTTCTCACTGAAATCAGCTTTATCCTTCTGCTTCTTCAGCTCCTCCAGCTCGTTCAGCAGCAGATCGGTGCGGCTGCGGGTACGCTCCACCAGGGCGCGTGCGTTGTCCCTTGCCTCGGCCTCCAGCTTCTCCAGCGCCGCCTCGTGCGCCTCAGTCTGCTTTTTCATTTCAGCCCGCAGACGGTCGGCCTCACTGCGGGCCGTTTCGGCGGCCGTCACTTCGTTTTCCAGCTGCTGCCGGGTGCTTTCCAGCTCGCTCACCACATCCTCAAAGCGGGTATTCTCGCTGGAAACCATGCTCTTGGCTTCGTCAATGATCTCCTCCGGCAGCCCCAGCCGCCGGCTGATGGCAAAAGCGTTGCTGCGCCCCGGTACGCCGATGAGCAGCCGGTAGGTGGGGGAGAGGGTCGCCACATCAAATTCGCAGCAGCCGTTTTCCACCCCGTCGGTCTGCAGGGCATACATCTTCACCTCGGCGTAGTGGGTGGTCGCCGCCAGCCGCGCACCCCGCTGCCGCAGCGCCGTAATGATGGAAACCGCCAGCGCCGCGCCCTCGGTGGGGTCGGTGCCGGCCCCCAGCTCATCGGTCAGCACCAGGCTCTTGGTGTCGGCTACTTTCAGAATTTCTATGATCTTGACAATGTGGGAAGAAAAGGTGGAAAGGCTCTGCTCTATGCTCTGCTCGTCGCCAATATCCGCCAGCACATGGGTAAAGACCGCCGCCCGGCTGCCGGTCGCCACCGGCAGCATCATGCCGCAGGCCGCCATCAGGGTCAGCAGACCCAGCGTTTTCAGCGCCACGGTCTTACCGCCGGTATTTGGCCCGGTGATGACCAGCGTATCAAAGCCATCCCCCAGCCGGATATCCACCGGCACCACCTTTTCCTTTTGGATCAGCGGGTGCCGTGCCTTGCGGAACTCAATGATGCCGTCCTCGTTGAGCTCCGGCACCGTCGCCTTCATTTTATCGGCCAGCCGGCTCTTGGCAAAAAGCAGGTCCAGCTGCAATAGCGCCGCAAAGCTGTCCCGGGTGGCGTCCGCCACCTGCCCTATGCGCTCGCTGAATTCCTGCAAAATACGGTCGATCTCCAGCTGCTCCTCATTTTGCAGCATCCTTATCTCGTTGTTGGCGTCCACCACGGCCATCGGCTCTATAAAGACCGTCGCGCCGCTGGAGGAGGTGTCATGCACCAGGCCCTTGACATCATTTTTGCATTCTATTTTGACCGGCACCACAAACCGCCCGTCCCGCATGGTGACGATCGGCTCCTGCAGCGCCTTGGCATACTGCGGCGACCGGATGATGCCGTCCAGCTGTTCCCGTACCTTCAGCTGCGCCCGGCGGATGCGCCGGCGCAGATCATTCAGTGCAGGGGAGGCCGTATCGGCGATCTCCTCCTCCGAGAGAATGGCATCGAAGATATCCTTTTCCAGCCCCTCCACGGGCGCCAGCACATGGAACAGATCATCGGCGGCGGTAGGGGTCTCGCCCTGTCCCCGCCACTTCTTTATGGTGCGGATGGTACGCAGCACCCGCGCCACCTGCAGTATTTCCCCAGCGGAAAGCCGGGAACCCAGCTTGGCCCGCTGCAGGGCGCCGGTGCAGTCCTGTATGCCGCCCAGCCCCGGTGTCCCGTACCGGGCGGTTAATGTATTGATATCCGCGGTCCGCCGCAGGGCATCGCAGGCGTCCCGGTAGTTATCACAGGGCTCCAGCCGCAGCGCCAGTTCCTTGCTGGCCGCGCAGGTTGCCTGCTCCGCCAGCATTTCCAGCACCCGGTCCAGCTCCAGCGTCCGGTGGTGTTTGTTCATTTTTCTCCCTCCTTCTGGAGTACATCCTCCAGCATCACGGCATACCGCGCAAAGCGCTCCGCCAAATGCCCGATCACCATTCCTTCGCGGCACCGTTCCAGCAGCTCGACCGGCGTCAGCCAGGCATAGTCCACGGTCTCGGTGCTTTGCAGGGCTATTTTCGGCTCCTCCGCCAGCCGCAGCAGGTAGGTATCGCTAAAGATCCGGGGCGTTATCACATGGTCAAAGAGGATCAGCTCCTCCTTTTCGACCTTGATCCCGGTTTCCTCATACAGCTCCCGCACCGCAGCGGTGCGGCTGTCCTCCCCGGCCAGGGCGCTGCCGGTCGTTACCTCCCAATAGCCACCGTTGTGCTTCTGCGGGTGCCGCAGTGTGGTCAATATCCTGCCCTCCCACACCGTAATAATCTCCACGCAGAGATGCCGCGCCCCCGCCGGCAGCGCGTCTCCCCGCCGGTGCAGCAGCCCCAGCGGTTCTCGGTTTTCGTCCAGCAGGTCCCAGTATTCCGTCATAGTTTATCCTTTCCCATCTCTGCAGGCCGCAGATTCGGCCCGCAGGGCCTCGCTTCGCTCGCGGCGGCTCCGCCGCCCGGCCCGGCCTTTGGCAGGGCCGCCCTGCGGGCCCCGCTCTTTGCCCGGTCTGCGGCCCTGCGGCGGCCTTCGGCCGCCCACTCACCGGTTCTTTTCGATCACGATGAAAATAGGCGGGCAGTTGGGCCGGTTATAGAATTGCTGCACCATCACGGTGTACTTCTTGGCGTCCAGCCTCGCCAGATACTCCAGCAGCGCGTCATGCTCGGCATAGCCGCTGTCCCCGCCGTAGTACAGGCAGATGGTCACAAACCCATCCTCCGCAATCAGGTGAAGCGCCGCCTCCACCGCAGGGAGGCTCTCCGCCGCCGTGGTGCCGATGGCATGGTCGCCGCGGGGCAGATACCCGAGGTTAAAAACCACCGCATCCGCTGCCGGTACATACTCCGCCATTCTGCGGTGGCTTGCGTGGATCAGCGTCGCCCGACCCATTAGCCCGGCTTCGGTCAGCCACTGCCGGGTGCTTTCTATCGCGTCCGCCTGGATATCAAAGGCGTACAGGTGCCCCGTTTCTCCGATCAGACGGCACAGCACCTCGGCATCCCGGCCCCGCCCGGCGGTGGCGTCCACACAGGTCATGCCGGGGCGCAGCCGCTCCCGCCAAAAGGCATGGCACAGCTTTAGGGCATTCTGGTCGTAGTAGGTCATACGCGGTTTTTCAGCTCCTCCTCCACATAGCCCACGCAGTCGGCAATGCAGGTATCGCAGGGGACGACCGGGCAGCCGGTCCTGCCCTTCAGTACCTGGCAGATGCAGCTGCCGTGCTCCGCCAAAAAGCGTGCGGTCAGGGTGGAGGCCAGCCCCATGGTGGCCCGCTTGGTGGTGTTGGGGGCGTCCAGGTCCCCGGCGCTGTTCAGCAGCCCCATACAGGCCACCGCCCCGGTGATGGCGCCGCAAGTCTGGCTCATGTCGCCCATGCCCAGTCCAAAGCCTTCGCCCATCCGGAAGGCCGTTACCTCATCCACATCCAGCTCCGGCGCAAATACACATGCCACCGATTGGAAGCAGTTGTAGCCCTTCCCGTGCAGCTCTATTGCTTTTTGTTGTTTCTCCGTCATGATGATACCGTCCTTTCTCTTGTCTCAAAAATCAGAAACATGTTCCGTAATATCGCTCTCCGCCCTCGCCCTCCGCGAAAGCAGGCTTTTGGTTTTGTATAAAATGCAGATCGTCTTGCAAAAAACCATTCCCCTGTTCTCACTTTCCGCGAAAGCAGATTTTTAGCTTTGCTTCAAATGCAGATCGTCTTGTAAAAATTCAGGGCCGGCAGGATCCGCTCCACCTGGCACAGCAGATATTGCTCCACCGCGTGGGCCAGCACCGGTAGATTTTCCTCCCCCAGCTTAAATTGGAACAGCTTCTCAAAGTCGCAGTAGATGATGTGCCGCATGGCGGCAAAGACCCCCGGCGGCAGCGGCAGCAGCCCCACCGCTCCGCTCGGCGCGCACCCCGGGCAGCAGATGCTCCCGCCCGAGGGATCAAAAAGCACCACCCCATCCTCCGGCAGCCCGCCGCACGCCCGGCAGGCAATGAGATCCGGCATATAGCCGGTCAGCGTCAGCAGCCGCAGCTCCAGTATCGCCTTCAGCTGCAGCGGCGGCAGCTTGTCCCGCTCCAGGCAGTAAAGGGTGTTCAGCATCAACCGCAGCTCCTCCGCCGCCGGCTCATTTTCCGGTATCAGCTCGCAGCACAGCTGCGCGAAGTAGGTCGCCAGCGTCAGCTTTTCCAGGTCACCCCGGATGCCGAAAAACAGCGTATTGGCCTCCGCCTTGTCGGCAAAGCACCGCTCCCGGTTCTGGAACAGCACAAAGTGGGAATAGCAAAGCAGCTCGGTGGCACCAGCCATCGAGCCCTTCATGCGTCCCGCTCCCTTGGCGTAAGCGGTTATGATCCCCCGGTCGGCGGAAAGCAGCGTCAGCAGGCGGTCCTGCTCATCCAGCTTGCGTTCCCGCAGTACCAGGGCGTCGGTCACTGTCTGCATCGGTCGGCTCCTTTGGGGCGGCAGCCTGCGCCGCCCGGTACGCTAGGTAATCTTCCACCCGGCCGCTGTGCCAAAAACGCTCCCAGCAGCCGGTCAGGTCATTGTTTCGGTCCTCGGCAGGTCGGTTCACATCGGGCGCCCCCTCGCAGCAGATTTTCTACTCTCATTGTGCGCCCGGCGCCGTGGGTTATGTTAGGGAATTTTTGCCCCTGCCCCACAAAAATTTTCCGCAAGCTCGCAGATTCGGCCGAAGGCCAAACCGTCCTGCGGACGGTTTCAGCGGCGGAGCCGCTGGCTCCGGCTTCGCCGGAGCGGCCTTCGGCCGCCCGCTCGTCGTCGCGGGCTGCGCTCTCTGTCGGGTCGCTATCCCTATGGGATAGACAACCCTCCGGCGCTCCGCCGCTCCTCCTCTCCCCAGCGGGCCTTGCGTCCCGCCGGGGGCCCCGGGGGCTTCTTTGCCGGCCCTTGCAGGTAACCGGTTCAGCGCCCCTAGCGGGCTGCTCCCTCTGCGGCGGCCTTCGGCCGCCCGCGATTATATCAGTTTGGCTTACCGCTCCTCGGTAAAGCCAAAGTTCCGCAGCATCCGCTCCTCGTTGCGCCAGTCCTCCTTCACCTTTACCCAGCACTGCAGGTTCACCTTGCAGTTCAGGAAAGCCTCCAGCTCCTCGCGCGCGGCGGTGGCGATTTTTTTCAGCATCGCGCCGCCCTTGCCGATGATGATGCCCTTGTGGCTCTTGCGCTCGCAGTAGATCACGGCGTCAATATCAATGACCGGCCCGTTGGCGCCCTCCCGCTCCTTCATGGTCTCTATCGTCACGGCAATGCCGTGCGGGATCTCCTCAGAAAGGAAACACAGCGCCTTTTCCCGCAGCATCTCGGCGGCGATGACCCGCTCCGGCTGGTCGGTCAGCATGTCGTCATCAAAGTAGTGTGGCCCCTCAATGGCGGCCTCGTGCAGCAGCTTCCGCAGGAGCGCCACCCCGTCGCCGGTCTTGGCGCTTAGGGGGACGATCTGCTGGAAGTCATACGCCTCGTTCAGCACCGCCATCATCGGGATGAGCTGCTCCTTGTCCTTCAGCAGGTCGATCTTATTGAGCACCGCCACAGCGGGCAGGTCCAGCTTCTTAAACTGCTCGATGAGATCCATCTCCGCGCGGGTCAGCTTTTCCCACGGCTCGGAAGCGTCCGTCACCAGCACCGCCAGGTCCACATCGGAAACCGAGGACCCCACCTGCCGCACCATGTATTCTCCCAGGGAGTTGCGCGCCCGGTGCAGACCGGGGGTATCAATGAATACCAGCTGGGTCGCGCCCTCGGTCAGCACGCCGGTGATGCGGGTGCGGGTGGTCTGCGGCCGGGGGGATACAATGGCCACCTTCTCGCCCAGCAGGGCGTTCAGCAGGCTGCTTTTGCCCACATTGGGCCGCCCCACTATCGCTATAAATGCCGATTTCTGTACTTCTCTCATTCTCGTTTCCTCACTCCACATAGGTGTTGTCGCGGGTCAGCCCCAGCCGGCCCAGCGCCTCCTCTTCCTTTTCCCGCATAATGGTCTTTTCCAGGCCGCCGTTCACATGGTCGTAGCCCAGCAGATGCAGCATGGAGTGCACCGTTAGGTAGCCCATCTCCCGCTCGAAGGTATGGCCAAACTCATTGGCCTGCGCCACGGCGTGCTCCACCGAGATCACGATATCTCCCAGCTGCTTGCAGCCGGTATCGGGGTTGATATCGTACTCGCCGTTTTCGCCCAAAGGGAAGGAGAGCACATCGGTGGCGGCATCAATATGCCGGAACTGGTTGTTCATCTCCCGTATCTTCTCGTCATCGGTAAAGGTGATATTCACCTCGGCGTCCCCCTGGAAGTGCTCCATCCGCAGCACGGCGGTGCAGCAGCGCCGCAGCATCAGCCGCAGCCCGGCGGGTATTTTTACGGCCTTTTGGTCGTTGGTGATAATGACTTTCAGCTTGTCCATGTTATTTGCCTCTCCTTGCTGTATCTTGCTTCGCGTCCTGCTTGCTGTAATATTTCTCGTAGGCCCTTATGATATCCTGCACCAGCTTATGCCGCACCACATCCTTCTCGCTAAAGCGGCAGATGGCGATATCGGGAATATCCCGCAGAATTTTGCTCGCCTCCACCAGCCCGGAACGCTTCGCGTCCGGCAGGTCTATCTGGGTCACATCGCCGGTAATAATGGCCTTGGAATTGAACCCCAGACGGGTCAGGAACATTTTCATCTGCTCCGGGGTGGTGTTCTGCGCCTCATCCAGGATGATAAAGCTGTCATCCAGTGTGCGGCCTCTCATATAGGCCAGCGGCGCCACCTCTATGTTGCCCCGCTCCTGGTATTTCTGGAAGTTCTCCGCCCCCAGCATATCGAAAAGGGCGTCATAAAGCGGCCGCAGGTAGGGGTCCACCTTGTTCTGCAGGTCGCCGGGCAAAAAGCCCAGCTTTTCCCCGGCCTCCACGGCGGGCCGTGTCAGCACGATGCGGTTGACCTCCTGCGCGCGGAACGCCTTGACCGCCATCGCCACCGCAAGGTAGGTCTTGCCGGTGCCGGCGGGCCCGATGCCCATGGTGATGGTATTTTTGCGGATGGCCTCCACGTATTTCTGCTGGCCGATGGTCTTGGGCTTCAGGGGTTTGCCCTTGGCGGTAATGCAGATGACATCCTTGCCCAAGGCTTCCGCCTCCTGCTCGCGTCCTTCCTCCACCAGGCTCATCATGTAGCGTATATTCTGCGCCGAAAGCTCCTCACCGGATTCCACCATCTTCAGCAGCCCTTCGATGCACCGGGTGCAGGTCATCACCTTTTCGGCGTCGCCGCTCACCTTGATATCGGTGCCGCGGAACACCACCGAGACGCCGTAGCCCTGCTCCAGCATTCGTATATTTTCATCGGAGTTGCCAAAGAGGGTCAGCGCGTATTCCATTCGTTCAAAGTTGACGATTTGTTCGGTCATAGCCGTCCTCCTTCGCACCTGTTTTCTACATTAGCTTATTGTATCACATCTCCCGTCAAAATTCTATGAAATATTCATAGAATTTTAGCTATAAATTTGTATCATTTTTTAGCATTGCGAAGGAAAGCAAATCTCCTTATTACTGGCTGCCGCCGGGGCCCCTACTAGGCTAACTGGCGACCCGCGACCCATAGCCTCCCTTGTGTAAAGGGAGGTGGCACGGCGCAGCCGTGACGGAGGGATTGCCGATACAAGCTATGCCAGTTTCATCTCGCCTTCGGCGTCGCACCGCCCTAAAGGCTACCCTGTGTAAGGGGCAATGAAGTGGCGGCGCAGCCGTGAGGGAGGGGTTGCCGGTATAAAGTTTCATCTCGCCTAGCGGCGTCGCGGGGCCTTTTGCAAAGGCATAGTTAGCACCGCTCGCCGCGGGGGCCTTCCTTTTGCTCCTGCAAAAGGAAGCAAAACAGGGCAAAGGGGAACCAAGCTTTCCCCTTTGCAAACCCCTTTGAAGCTTAGCTGTGCTGGCTACGAATTTAGATTTTTCTCAGCCGAAAAACCTAAATCCGTACTGCGCACAGATGCGCTCCAAAGGTAGCCTGCGGCAGCATCTGCCCTTTCCCCCTGCCCCCTTCCCCGGTGCGGGGAAGGGGGGGCTCTATCAGCAATCTCTACATAAAAATGCGCCTGCGGCACCTTATAAGCGTCGTCGCGTCGGACGCAACCTTCGCTTAAGTCGGGCTGACCCTGCGCTTTGCTCCGGGCAGCCCTCCCCGCTGCGGTGCATCCTCCTTTCCCCACAAGGTCTTACGACCTTGCGGGGGCCCCGATTATACGGGGTGTACCGACGCGTAGGGGGTCTCGGGGGCCTCCCCGAGTGACTTTTGGCTACTTTTCTTCATAGAAAAGTAATCCCCCGCCGGGCAGGCGTACAAATGAATACCTTTTATAAAACTTCGCAACGCCTTTAGGCGAGATGAAACTATTTCCTTTTGGTGTCAACCCCTCAGTCAGCCTGCGGCTGACAGCCTCTCGCTGCGGCTCGGTCACGGCGCGGCTCTGATATGCCACCGGCATATCATTCACTACCGCGCCGCCACTTCGTTACCCCTTACACAGGGGAGCCTTTGAGGCGAGATGAAATTTGGTGTAAAGGGGATCGCGGGGGCTGGGGCGCGGGCCGCCGATTGGCCGAGGAATATCCTTGCCGGTAGGCAAAATAAAGCCGCCCCTGCAAATCGGCTTTGCAGGGGGAGAGGAACCAGGGGTTATTTGCGCTCGGTCATGGAACAATCAAAATCGGAAAGACGCTCCGCACCGGTGGCAAAGAGATCCAGCGCCAGAGAGACGGGCTTTTCCTCCAGCGCAATGTGGTTTTCCTCCGCTTCCGCGGCGATCTCACGGGCTTTTTTGGCGACCGCTACCACGAATTTATAGTAGCTTTCGCCGGGCTTCAGGATCTGGGTCATAGCGGGTCTAAGCATTGTTCAGCACCTCTTGTATAAATGATTGATTGAATTTCTTGCTCCAGCGGGCGGAGCGGATAATTTCCGCCAGGCGGCGGGCCGCGGTTTCCACTTCATCATTGACCACGATGTAATCGTAATCCAGCGCCATTTCGATCTCGGCCCGGCCTTTTTCCAGCCGCGCGGAGATTTCCTCGGGGGATTCGGTGCCCCGACCGATGAGACGCTTTTTCAGCTCCTCAAAGGAGGGCGGCACCACAAAGATGGAAAGGGCGCTGGGGAACATGCGGCGGATATGGCCGGCGCCGTTGGTTTCGATCTCCAGGATGACATCGTGACCCTTGGAGAGCTCCTCCTCGATGGGACCGCGGGGGGAGCCGTAGTAGTTGCCGTTGTAGATGTTATATTCCAGCACGCCGTCATTGGCGATGAGCTGCTCAAATTCTGCCCGGGAAATGAAGTGGTAATGCACGCCGTCCACTTCGCCGGGGCGGGGGGCACGGGTGGTGGCCGAAACTGAGAGCACCGCGGGCGGGTCGTCCTCAAAGTAGCGCTTGAGAATGGTGCCCTTGCCGGCGCCGGAGGGCCCGGAGAAAACCACCAGGATGCCATGCTCCTTGGGAGCGGTGTAGCTGCCGATCATGCCTGGCCCTCCATTTCTTCCTCGTCCTCATAATCCACTACACGGTTGGCCACCGTTTCCGGCTGGACGGCCGAAAGAATGACATGGTCGCTATCGGTGATGAGAACGGCGCGGGTGCGGCGGCCGTAGGTGGCATCGATGAGGGTGCCGCGGTCGCGGGAATCCTGGATGATGCGCTTGATGGGAGCGGATTCCGGGCTGACGATGGCAATAAGGCGATTGGCCGAGACCATATTGCCAAAGCCGATATTGATGAGTTTCATGGGGTTTTACACGACCTTTCGCTTATTCGATGTTCTGGATCTGCTCGCGGATCTTTTCCAGCTCGCTCTTCATTTCCACCACATGGCCGGCAATGGCGGTATCGCTGCACTTGCTGCCGATGGTATTGGTCTCGCGGTTCATCTCCTGCACCAAAAAGTCCAGCTTGCGGCCCACCGGTTCGGTGGATTCCAGTATTTTGCGGAGCTGGGCGAAGTGGCTGCGCAGCCGCACCGTTTCCTCATCCACCGCTAGGCGGTCGGCGATGATGCCGACTTCGGTAAGGATACGGTTTTCATCCGGTACGGCGCCGTTCAGGAGCTCGGTGAGCTTGGCGGTGAGACGGGCCCGGTATTCCGCCACCGTTTGGGGGGAGCGCTCCTCCACGAAGGAGAGGTGCTCTTCCATGGTGAGCAGCCGGGAAAGGACATCGGCCTTAAGGCGCTCGCCCTCGGTTTCCCGCATGGCCACAAACTGCTCCAGCGCCTTTTGCAGCACCGAGAGAACATCGGCGGCCAGCTCCTCCTCATCCTCCTCACCGCGGCACAGGGTAAAGATATCCGGCAGGCGGCAGACGGTGGAAAGGGTGAGATCATCCGGCAGGGCGTATTCCTCCCCCAGGGCCCGCAGGGCGGTGATGTACTGCCCGGCCAGCGCATGATCCACGGCGACGGAGGTATTGCGGCTCTCCACCGTTTGCAGGGTGAGGGCAACTTCCACCTTGCCGCGGGAAATGGCGCTTTGCAGGGCGCGCTTGAGGCGATCCTCCAAAAAGGCGCAGCCGCGCGGGGCCCGGCAGGAAAACTCGAAGTAGCGGTGATTGACGGAACGGATCTCGACGGTGATGCTGCGGCCGTGCAGAAGCTGCTGATCCCGTCCGTAGCCGGTCATACTGCGTATCATGGCAAAATCCTGACCTTTCAGATGAAATAATGGAAAGGGCATAATACCCCTATTTTTCTATCTTAATATTCTACCACACCAAAGGCGGGCCGTCAATGAAAAGGGGACGGCTTTTATGGGGATTTGGCGGGGGACAGACCGAAAAGGCTCCGCCATTCCTGAAGGGAACGGCGGAGCCAGAGAGAATATTGGATTTGGGGCGGCGGAGCCGGTCATTCGATGCGGCGTTCCTTGAGGGAGGCTTCCTTTATCATCATGGTAAGGACCAGGGAAAGGACGGTGCCGGCCAGGAAGAACACCAGAGTGCCCATGTGGTTCCCCTGAAAGATGCCGTTTACAGCCAGCAGGCAGATGAGGCCCCAGCCATTGGCGCCCAGCTGCATCAGGCTTTCAGTGGTGCCCTCGGAGACGGGATAGGCGGATTCGTAGCCCAAGACCATGACAATGGGGGTAACACCGGTGAGGAAGATGCCCAGGCAGCAGGCCATCAGGATTTGCAGGCCAACGGTATGGCCGGTGATGATGAGGACCAGACCGACCAGCGTGCCGATTTCGCAGACCAGGACGATGGGTTTTCTCTTTTTGCTCTTGGAGCGATCGGAGGCGATGGGCAGGACCGGGGTGGTGATAACGCCGGTGACGGTAAGGATGGTGCCGAGGGTGCCGATGAACAGGCTATCCATGCTGCCGCCATTGAAGAATTGCAGGATGGGCTCCATGAGGGTGGTGAGGGTGAAATATACCCCCTGCAGCAGCCAGAAGACCAGCAGCGCGTAGATGAACTTTTTATTTTTGGCCAGCTGCTTCATGCCGTCGGCAAAGCTGACACGCTCGATTAGGTCCTCATCAGCGGGCGGCGTGGGCGGTTTTTCCCGGGCAAAGAGGATGAACCAGAGGATCATGGGGATGGACAGGAAGCCGAAGACCTTCAAAGCGCCGGGGATATCCAGGCCGAAGGTGGACATGAGCCACGGCACGCCGAACTGCGCCATGACCACGCCCAGGTAGGTGGAGATCATGCCCCAGCCATTGGCGATGCCGCGTTCCGCGGGCGGGAACCACAGGGCACTGATCATGCCGAAGGCATTGATGATGAAGGGCTGTGTGACGGCGACGCCGGTGGTGGTGATGACCAGCGCCGTGTAGGAGCTGCCGCCGATGAAGCCGCGCAGCAGGGTGAAGACCATCAATACGATGCCGGCGATAGAAACGGTTTTATACCAACCGATTTTTTCGAACACCCAGCTGGCGGGGATGGAAAAAACGATCATGCAGCCCATAATGATCATGGTGAGCGCGCTGATGGCCGCTTCGCCGCTGGCGGCATCCTGGAAGCCGTAAAAATGCCAGGCATCGGTGACGATGGAGCTGAAGAAGGCCCAGCCGTACTGCATGACCGCATTGACGCAGACAAAGGACAGCAGAACGACCCAGCGCCTTTTATAGAGCTTATATTCTTTTTTCTGTGTTGTAACAACTCCGCCTTCTCCGAATACCGTATTCGTCAGTGATTCCGGTGCATTTCCTTCTCCATCCTTAAACTTCAGGAAATATTCTGACTGCTTCTCGCCTTCTCTGACCGGGCAGAAGAATGCCGGATGCGCACCGATCGCAAAATACATATTTTTCTCATTTGTATTTTTTACTTTCCACATTACCCTGACAGCTGTTCCTTCCAGTCTGTATCCAATCTCCAAATGGAAATGAAACGGATAGACTTTACGGGTTTCATCGGTATCCTCCAACGCCAGCCATGCCTCATCTGTGCTCCGGCTTATCAATGTAAAGTCCATATCTCTTGCAAATCCATGCTGATTCATCGGATATTCTTTGCCCTCATGTCTGTAAACTTTATTCTTTACTCCGCCGACAAATGGAAATAACACAGGCGACGTCCTTCCCCAGTATTTTGCATCTGCATTCCACAAATATTCCTGTCCGTCAGCCTTACTTTTCAACGACCGCAATTCTGCTCCGTGAATATTCACAGTTACTTCTATCTGTTCATTTTCCAATCTGATCTGTTCCATCAATCTCTCATCCTTTCTGTCTGCTCCATTCCTTCTAAACCTTTTCCAGATCCAGTTCTGTTCCATTTAGCACTGCTGACACCAGACCGTCATGTCCGTCATAAACGAGTTTCAGCGAGAAAAACGGAACCTTTTCTGCTATCAGTTTTAAAAATATCTTATCTCCTCTCCAGAGATTCAGATCCTGTATCTTATTAATATCAACCCATTCCAAAACGCCTTCATCACAGGCAATCTGTTCCCCTTCAAAACCATCTGCGTGAAACAAAGACATATATTCTGTCACTCCGTCTCCCGATACAAATGTTACAAGTCCACAGATCGTATAAGCAAGGCTGTAATCTGCTAATGCACAGCTCTTGGAATCCGGATCCGCAATTCTTAAAAGAAGAATCCCTGTAAGGAATACACCTGTATTCATTCCAAACATCGCGATCATATGCTCAAACCAATCATCTTTTAAGGTCCACTTACTTATATACCATAAAATCGCCCATGTCGCAATCATCCCAATTACAGCCATCACAAGCATAGGTGCAAGATATGCAGATACTGTCTTTAAGTTCAGACTGGATACAGCCGCGATAACCGCATATTCCGTCATGGTTCCTGTTATCCGGCCTTTAATCTTGCCATCTACCAGATAATCCATGCCTGTCTTGCACATGATATACCATACAATAAACATGATTGCCATTGCGAATGCCCAGACGCTGAGGCTGCTGAGAATCGGAATCTTATATGTC
>ERZ1106963.2444-NODE-2444-length-18414-cov-25.906640_pt1 | contig 18414 bp, 13 predicted proteins | sample MGYA00403681_ERZ1106963 | MGnify/ENA primary metagenome ERZ1106963 (study PRJEB35170, sample SAMEA104062407) | human gut metagenome | biome: human gut; feature: human-associated habitat; material: faeces | place: Denmark | collected 2012-05-03 ...
GCTTTTTTATGATGATGAATTTGAAGGGTGAAGATAGCTTAGTAATGCAGCTCGTCGCCGGTCAGTGCTTCCAGCACCGGCAGCATGGCAGCGGCTTCGGCCTTGGCGGCGGGCAGATCCATATCGCGGTAGTTGCCGCACTCCACTTCGCTGGCCCCGGGCACAGCGCCCTCAAAGCCAGCCATGAAGCGGAAGGATTCCACCGTCAGCTCCAGTGCCTCGGCGGGAGTCAGGCCGCGGGTGAGCAGATAGAAGCCGGTGCGGCAGCCCATGGGGCCAACGTAGATCACGCTGTCTTTAAAGGCGCTGTTGCGCGCATAGGTGGCAAACAGATGCTCCAGCGTGTGGGCGGCACCGGTGGACAGGTAATCGCCGTGATTGGGCCTTTTCATGCGGATGTCCCATGTGAGAACATCGCCGTCCTGACGGCTCAGATACATGCCGCGGTCCAGTTTGGTATGGTCAACACAGAAGCTTGCAATGCGTTCCATGATCTTCTCCTTTGGCTTATGCCTGCAGGCGCTGCACGCTGCCGTGAGCGCAGTCCACAGCGATCATCAGACCGTCACGGATGTGGCTGGTAGCACCGGCGGCACCCACAACGGTAGGCTTGAGCAGGGCCTTGCCGGCAATGGCAGCGTGGCTGTTCAGGCCCGGCTCTTCCACCACCAGAGCGGCGGCATCACGCACATAGCTCAGCATTTCGTTGCTGGTGGAGGGCACCACCAGAACCATGCCGGGCTTGAACTTTGCACGCACCTCTTCCAGAGTGCGGCAGACGCAGGCCTTGCCGGTGGCGCTGGTCACGTCGGCATTCTCGCGGCCAACGCCCACACCGGTAGCCAGACAGTTGCCTACCATGTGGATCTTGATCATGTTGGTGGTGCCGGAAACGCCCACGGGCACGCCTGCGGTCACAACAGCCAGCTCGCCGTTGTGCAGGTAGCCGTTCTCCTTGGCCAGAGAGGTGGACATTTCGATCAGCTCATCAGTGCTGTGTGCCAGAGGCATCATCAGCGGGGTGATGCCCCAGCTCAGGGCCAGCTGACGCTGCACCTGCTCCTTCATCACGCAGGCGATGATGGGCTGCTCCGGGCGGTACTTGCTCAGCAGACGGGCGGTGTTGCCGGACTCGGACACGGTGACGATGGCGGCAGCGTTCACGTCCTTGGCGGTCAGGCAGGCAGCGTGTGCAGTTGCATCGCTCACGCTGATCTTGCCGGTGTTCTCGGCGAGGGGCGCAAAGCGGGCGTGGTTCTCCTGCTCGGTGCGCTCAGCAATGGCAGACATGGTCTTGAGGGCCTCCACGGGGTAAGCACCGGCAGCAGTCTCGCCGGAGAGCATGATGGCAGAGGTGCCGTCGTAGATGGCATTTGCCACGTCAGAGATCTCGGCGCGGGTGGGACGGGGGTTCACGATCATGCTGTCCAGCATCTGGGTAGCGGTGACGATGGGCTTGCCAAAGGAGAAGGAGCGCTCGATGATGGTCTTCTGGATGCCGGGCAGTTCGGTGAAGTCGATCTCCACGCCCAGATCACCACGGGCCACCATCACGGCGTCGGCAGCAGCCAGAATGCTGTCGATGTTGTTCACGCCTTCGCGGTTCTCGATCTTTGCAATGATGCGGATGTTGGAATCATACTGGTTCAGCAGGTTGCGGATATCGTACACGTCCTGTGCGGTGCGCACAAAGGAGGCAGCGATGAAATCGTAACCCTGCTGGATGCCGAAGATGATATCGTCCTTATCGCGCTGGCTCATATACGGCATGGACAGGTGCACGCCGGGCACGTTGACGCCCTTCTTGTTCTTGATCTTGCCGCTATTCAGTACGGTGCAGACGATGTCGGTGTCGTTCACGGTCTGGATCTGCAGCTTGATCAGGCCGTCGTCCAGCATGATGGTGCCGTTCGGCTCCACGTCCATGGGCAGATCTTTGTAGGTGATGGAGCAGATCTCGTTGGTGCCCTCCACATCGCGGGTGGTCAGGGTAAAGGTCTGGCCGGCAACCAGATTCTCAACGCCGTTCTTGAAGTCCTTCAGGCGGATCTCGGGGCCCTTGGTGTCCAGCAGCGCAGCCACGGGCTTGCCCAGCTCCTCGCGCAGAGCCTTCAGCTTTTCAAGGCGGCCCAGATGCTCCTCGTGGGAACCGTGGGAAAAATTGAAGCGGGCCACGTTCATGCCGTTGGCGATCAGATCGCGCAGCACGCCTTCCTTATCGGTGGAAGGGCCAAGGGTGCAAATAATTTTCGTCTTTCTCATGCAATATACCTCCGTCAACTCTCTCTTACCTATATCCGGCACAGCATCCCTGCAGGCTGCTGTGTATGACCAATGGGAGCAAAAGCTCTCGGTACAGCGGGTTGGTTTGTATGGCAGAGTGGGAAAACCCAAAACTCTACCATCTATTATTATAATCATTCCGGTGCAAGAGAGCAAGAGGAATTTTTGCTTGAATACAAGTTTTTGGTAAGGCATCTGCCCCAAGCGGGGATTGCAAAAACTTTAACGATGTGGCGCGGCTTTCTGCGTGCTGTCTGACAGGGAAAACTGCTGCAAAACGCAAAAACTGATAAGACCGCACAAGGCTGCTTCCTCTTGCATCCGAGAGGCTTTTTGCTTATAATAAGAATAATAAAGTAGTACTGTTCCGGGGTGCGCCCCGGAGAAATGGAGTGACCATTATGGAAAAACGCGTTTTTCTGATCGTGCTGGACAGCTTTGGCATCGGCGCAGAGCCGGACGCCGCTGCCTTTGGCGATGCAGGCACCAACACCCTGGGTGCCATTGCGAACCACCCCAATTTCAATTGCCCCAATCTGCGTAAGCTGGGTCTGTTCAATATTGACGGCGTGACCGCAGGGGAGAGAACGGATGCCCCGGCGGCTGCCTTTGCCCGCCTGCAGGAGCAGAGCATGGGCAAGGATACCACCATTGGCCACTGGGAGATCGCCGGTGTAGTCAGCCCGGAGCCGCTGCCCACCTTCCCCGAGGGCTTCCCGGAGGAGCTGATCCGGGAGTACGAGCAAAAAACCGGCCATAAGGTACTGTGCAACAAGCCCTATTCCGGCACGCAGGTACTGAAGGACTACGGCGAGCAGGCCATGCGGGAAAACGCCCTCATCGTGTACACCAGCGCTGACAGCGTTTTTCAGGTGGCTGCCAACGAAGAACTGGTGCCGGTGCAGGAACTGTACCGCTACTGCGAGATCGCCCGGGAAATGCTCAAGGGCAAGTACGGCGTGGGTCGTGTGATCGCCCGCCCCTTCCTTGGCAACAGCGCCGACACCTTTTACCGCACCACCAACCGCCACGACCTGAGCCTGAAGCCGCCCCGCGCCACCATGCTGGATCTGCTGAAAGACGCCGGTAAGGACGTGATCGCCGTGGGCAAGATCTACGATATCTTTGACGGCGAGGGCGTGACCGAAAAGATCAAGACCACCGGCAACACCAATGGCATCGCCTTTACCAAGGCTTTGCAGACCCGGGATTTTGAGGGTCTGGCTTTCGTGAATCTGGTAGACTTTGATATGCTCTACGGCCACCGCCGCGATGTGGCAGGCTACGCTGCCGCCGCCACCGAGTTCGACCGTTTTCTGGCCGACTTCTTGCCGGGTATGCGGGAGGGTGACCTGCTCATGATCACCGCCGACCACGGCTGCGACCCCTCCTACACCAAGACCACCGACCATACCCGCGAGTATGTGCCGTATCTGGTCTGCGGCAAGGGCGTGAAGGCGGGGACGGATCTGGGCACCAAGCTGTGCTTCGGCACCATCGCCAAGACCATCTGCGAGTATCTGGAAGTGGACGCTTCCACGCTGGACGGCAAGAGCGTATGGCAGGAGATCCGGGCATAAAACGCCCCCAAAAACAGGAAGAACAGGAGCGTGAAACGATGCGTATTTATGATCTGATTGCAAAAAAGCGGGATGGCGGCACCCACACCCGGGAAGAGCTGGAAGCTATTGTCAACGGCTTTGTCTGCGGAGATGTGACCGACTACCAGATGGCTGCATGGATGATGGCGGTGTATCTGCGCGGCATGACCAATGAGGAGACCGCTGAGCTGACCGATGTGATGGCGCACAGCGGCGTGATGGTAGATCTTTCGCCCATTCCGGGCATCAAGGTGGACAAGCACTCCACCGGCGGCGTGGGCGATAAGACCACGCTGGTCATCGCGCCCATCGTGGCAGCCTGCGGGGTGAAGATCGCCAAAATGAGCGGCCGGGGTCTCGGCCACACCGGCGGCACCATCGACAAGATGGAGAGCGTGCCCGGCACAAAGACCGCCCTCTCGCAGGAGGAATTTTTTGCACAGGTGAACCAGATCGGTCTGTCGGTCATCGGCCAGAGCGAGGGCATTGCGGTGGCAGATAAAAAAATGTACGCCCTGCGGGACGTTACTGCCACCGTCAGCTGCATTCCGCTCATCGCGTCCAGCATCATGTCCAAAAAGCTGGCCTCCGGTTCGGACGCCATCCTGCTGGACGTCACCACCGGCACCGGTGCTTTTATGAAAACTGTTGACCAGAGCATTGAGCTGGCGCAGCTGATGGTCGCCATCGGCACCCACCATGGCCGCCGGGTGGCTGCCATGATCACCGATATGGACACCCCGCTGGGGCACAACATCGGCAACAGTCTGGAAGTCATGGAGAGTATGGATGTGCTCAAGGGCCACGGCCCGGCAGACCTGACCGAGGTGTGCCTGCAATTGGCGGCCAATATGCTGGTGCTGGCGGGCAAGGGCGATGCCGCCCACTGCCGCGCTATGGCCGAGGCTGTCATTGCGGACGGCTCTGCCTTTGAAAAGTGCAAGGAAATGTTTGCCGCACAGGGCGGCGACATCCGGGTGCTGGACGATTACAGCCTGTTTGCACAGCCCGCCGCCAGCTATGAACTGCTGGCCGAGCAGGACGGCTACATCGTGGCCAACGATGCTGAAAAGATCGGTTCTGCCAGTGTGCTGCTGGGCGCAGGCCGCCAGAAAAAGGGCGACCCGCTGGATTTTGCCGCCGGCATCACTCTGCACAAAAAGCGCGGCGACTATGTGCATAAGGGCGAAAGCCTTGCCACCTTCTACGGCGCAGCGGACAAGTTTGAAGCCGCTGCCGCCGAGTACCGCAGCGGCCTTGTGTACGGCGCGGAAAAGCCGGAGGAAGCTCCGCTGGTGTACGCCCTTGTCACCAAGGACGGCGTAGAGCGGTACTGAATCTTATAAAACCTCCAAGGGACTGCTGCACAAAGCTGTGCGGTAGCCCCTTTTTGTGTTTTCACGCTGCAAATTGGCCTTTTGCACAAAGGAGCTGTCGCTTTTTTGGCAATTCGCTGTATTTGCGGGGCAAACAGTAGAACTTTGCGGCAGGATATGGTATACTATGCTGTACTTGTATGCCCCGGGAAAAGGGGCTGCCAAAGGAGAAAGGACTTGTTATGAAGATCATTCTGGTGGGCGGCGGCAAGGTCGGCACGGCTCTGGCGCGCCAGCTCAGCGAGGAAGGCCACAACGTGACTGTGGTGGACACCAACAAAGCGCGCGTGGAGCACCTGACCGAAAGCTACGACGTGCTGGGCATCGTGGGCAATGGCTCGTCCATCACCACCCTGTCTGAGGCGGGCATTGAGGATGCGGATGTGTTCATTGCGGTCACCGGCTCGGACGAACTGAACCTGCTTTGCTGCATGTTTGCCAAAAAGGCGGGTCACTGCCACGGTATTGCCCGCGTGCGCAACCCGTCCTACAGCCACGAGCTGGACTTTATCAAAAAGCAGATCGGCATTTCCGCCATCATCAACCCGGAAATGGCAGCGGCAAAAGAGATCTCTCATCTGCTGCGGTTCCCCGGCGCCAGCAAGATCGATACCTTTGCGGACGGCCGTGTGCGGCTGATCAAGTTTGCACTGCCCGATGCACTGGACGGCGTAGCCATCCGCGAGATCCCCACCCGGCTCAAGAGCGATATTCTGGTGTGCGCGGTGGAGCGTGAGGGAGGGGTCATCATCCCCAACGGTAACTTTGTGCTGCAAAAGGGCGATCAGGTCACCTTCCTTGCTACGCAGGAAAAGGCGCACGCCTTCTTCCAGCAGCTGCATCTGCCGGTGCAGCCGGTGCGCAACGCCCTCATCGTGGGCGGCGGTGCCATTGCCTACTACCTCAGTCAGGAACTGCTGGAAAACCATGTGCGGGTGCGCATCGTGGAGCGGGATGCCGCCCGCTGCGTGGAACTGGCCGAGCAGCTGCCCGGCGCACAGATCCTGAACGAGGACGGCTCCAACCGCGAGTTTTTGCTTTCCGAGGGTCTGGAATCTACCGAGGCCTTTGTGGCGCTGACCAACATCGACGAAGAGAACGTGCTGCTGACCCTGTTTGCCAAAAAGCACTCCAACGGCAAACTGGTGACCAAGGTCAACCGTCTGGAATTTGACGATATTCTGGCCGGGTTGGATCTGGGCAGCGTGGTCTACCCCAAGTACATGACCTGTGACTATATCGTGCAGTACGTCCGCGCCCTGCAAAACGAGGCGGGCAACAACATCAAGACTCTGTACCGCATCCTGGACGACCGCGTGGAGGCACTGGAATTTACGGTGCACGAGGAGAGCGCCGCTACCGGTGTGCCCCTGAGCCAGCTGCACCTGAAAAAGAACCTGCTGCTGTGCTGCATTACCCGCGGCAGCAAGATTTTGATCCCCCGCGGCGGCGACCAGATCCAAGTGGGCGATAACGTCATCGTGGTCACGCTGGAGCATGGTCTGCACGATCTGCGCGATATTGTGGAGCACTGACGGAGGCGGACTATGAATTATGCGATCGTTTTTCGTCTGCTGGGCTATGTGCTGATGATCGAGGGCGCGTTGCTGCTGCTGCCAGCCGCCGCCAGCTTAGTGTATGGCGAGTGGATGGTGCTGGGCGTGTTTTTGCTCACAGCAGCCGTCAGCGCCGGCATCGGCTACGCCCTGCACACCATCAAACCCCGCAGTAAGGTGTTCTATATGCGCGAAGGCTTTGCGGCTACCTCGCTGTGCTGGGTATTCATCTCGGTGATAGGCGCGGTGCCCTTTGTGCTCACCGGCTGCATCCCGAACCCCGTGGATGCCCTGTTCGAGACGGTCTCCGGCTTTACCACCACCGGTGCCAGCATTCTGCCCGCCGTAGAGGGGCTGCCCAACGGTATTCTGTTCTGGCGCAGCTTCACCCACTGGATCGGCGGTATGGGCGTTCTGGTGTTTTTGCTCTCGCTGCTGCCGCTGACCGGTGGCTCTCACGTCAACCTGATGAAGGCGGAAAGCCCCGGCCCGCAGGTGGATAAGCTGGTTCCAAAAGTACAGTCTACCGCTAAGATCCTGTACGGCATCTACTTTGCCCTCACCATGCTGGAGCTGGTGTTCCTGCTTGTTGGCAGAATGCCCCTGTTCGAAGCTTTGCTTACCGCCTTTGGTACGGCGGGCACCGGCGGCTTCGGCTTCCGCAACGACAGTTTTGCCAGCTTTTCGCCCTACATCCAGTGGGTCGTGACCATCTTCATGATCCTGTTCGGCGTCAACTTCAACGCCTACTTCCTGCTGCTCATGCGCAAGTTCCGCCGCGCTGCTGCCAGCGAGGAGGTGCGGGGCTACTTTGTGGTCATTGCGGTGGCAGTGGGTATCATCACTGCCAATATTTATAGTATGTACAACAGCTTTGGCGAGGCGCTGCGGCAGGCCGCTTTTCAGGTGGGCTCCATCATCACCACCACTGGCTTCTCCAGCTGCGATTTTGACCTGTGGCCCACCCTCTCTAAAGAGATTCTGGTCATGCTCATGTTCATTGGCGCCTGCGCGGGCAGCACCGGCGGCGGCATCAAGGTGAGCCGTTTCCTTATTCTTGGCAAGACCTTAGTTAAGGAACTCAAGACCGCTCTGCACCCGCAGGTGGTGGCACCCGCCCGCATGGACGGCAAGCTGCTGAACCACGAGACCATCCGAACCACCAATGTGTTCATTGCGGCCTATATCTTTATCTTTGCGGCCTCCTTCTTCCTGATCAGTCTGAACGGCTTTGATATGGTGACGAACTTTACCGCCGTGGCTGCTACCCTGAACAACATCGGCCCGGGCTTGGAAATGGCAGGCCCAATGCAGAACTTCGGCTGCTTTGCAGACCCCGCAAAGCTGGTGCTCATCTTCGATATGCTGGCCGGCCGTCTGGAGATCTTCCCCATGCTGGTGCTGTTCATGCCGGATACATGGCGGAAGTTCTGAGTCCCGGCGAGAACCATCTGATACCTGTCCCCCTGATAACCTTTTCTGGTATCAGGGGGTTTTGCATTTTGTGCAGTTCCGAAAGAAACACTTGACAAATTGATGCGAGGGGGGTATAATAAGATGGGATTGATAAAATGCACAATGGTTTTCTTGAATGTGAAAATATTTGTGCACGAAAAGCTTAAAAAGGAGATTGATTATGATGAAAGAAATGAATCGTCGTACATTCCTGAAAGCGGTTGGAGTGGCGGTGTGATCATACCTGACGGTTCCACTTCGCTTGCAAATCTGAAACCTCTGAACGGTTACTACAACTGGAATAACACCCTGCCGGAAGACCCGTTTGGAAACACTTATACGACCGGTGCAAATGCAATCGTGCTCAAGCCGTGCGGCGATGCATGGAACAACACAACCTATGATCTGGGCGAGACCTACCGCGGTAAAGTCGAGTATTCTCTTGACAAAAAGTATACGAAGCTGACGATGAAGCTCAACCCGTATAAGGGCACGCAGTCGGAAGGCTGGGCAACCGTCAGTGTGTATGCCGACAAGAAGCTGGTAAAAACTTCTCCTGCTATTAAGCAGAAAACAAAAGAGCCGGTAGAGTTTGAAGTTGACATTACAAATGCAGAGTATATCGAGATCGAGGTTGTCATTTCCGACAATAAATACGAAGAAGAGTATGCATCTTTGATCATGTGGGATGCCAAACTCTGGAAGTAAATGATACCTTTTCCCGTGCAGTAATGCACGGGATTTTTTTGTTGTCGGGGGATCTCTCTATCAAATCCTTCGGATTTGCCAGCTCCCTCAGTGAGGGAGACTTACTCTCGTGGAAAGCTTTCAGACTTTGCCGGGAACCTTGCGGCGGCCGCAAAAGCTTTCCCCCTGGGTGCGCAGGCACGCGCAGCAGGGGAGAAGGCGGGCTTTTCTTTGGCGCGCGACACTGAAAACGGCCCGGAATGGGTTGCGTTCAGCGCCGCATTGCAGTATGATTATAATATCGATTATCTGACCCTTACCCCTGAGCAGGCAAAAACTTTTTACAAACGAAATCGTTCTGCATGATAAAAAAGAAGAAAGCAAAATAATAAAACGTACAGGAGGAAATTACTATGGGTTTGATCAAAGCAGGTATGGGCGCACTGGGCGGAACGCTTGCAGACCAGTGGAAGGAATTTTTCTATTGCGATTCTCTGGATAAGGATGTGCTGATGGTCAAGGGTCAGAAGCGCACCTCCCGCCGCAGCTCCAACCACGGCGAGGACAACATCATTACCAACGGCAGCGGCATCGCTGTGGCCGATGGTCAGTGTATGCTCATCGTGGAGCAGGGCAAGGTGGTGGAGGTGTGCGCCGAGCCGGGCGAGTATACCTTCGATTCTTCCACCGAGCCCAGCGTGTTCACCGGCAACTTTGGCGATAGTCTGGCTGCTACCTTCCAGACCGTAGCCAAGCGCTTTACCTACGGCGGCGACACCGGCAAGGATCAGCGCGTGTACTACATCAACACCAAGGAACTGGGCGAGATCCTGTACGGCACCGCGACGCCCATCCCGTTCCGCGTGGTGGTCAGCGAGGAGCGGGGCTATAAGCTCTCTGTGAATATCCGCTGCAACGGCAGCTTTACTTACCGCATTTGCGACCCGCTGCTGTTCTACACCAATGTGTGCAGCAACGTTTCCAACCAGTACGATGCCTCGGAGCTGGCTCCCCGCCTGAAGAGTGAGCTGATGAACGCTTTGCAGCCTGCGCTGGCCACCCTTTCTGCCAACAAGGTGCAGTATTACGAGATTCCCGCCCACACGCTGGAGATCTCCGAGGCGCTCAACGAGCAGCTGTCCAACGTCTGGCGCAAAAAGCGCGGCATTGAAGTGTTCTCCTTCAACATCAACTCCCTGTCCATCCCGGAGGAGCAGCAGAAGAAGATCACCGAGTGGGAAGAGAACGCCATGACCACCGACCCCACCACCGCCGCAGCCCGTCTGGTGGGCGGTCAGATCGACGCCATGAAGACCGCCGCAGGGAACACCGCCGGTGCCATGACCGGCTTTATGGGCATGGGCATGGCAGCCGGTGCAAACGGCATGAACGCCCAGAGCCTGTTCGCCATGGGGCAGCAGCCCGCAGCACCCCAGCAGCAGACTTCTGCCGCCAACAGCTGGAAGTGCAGCTGCGGCGCTATCGCCACCGGCAAGTTCTGCCCGGAGTGCGGCAGCAAAAAGCCGGAACCGAAGCCCGCTGCCGACAGCTGGACTTGCAGCTGCGGTGCTACCGTTACCGGCAAATTCTGCCCGGAGTGCGGCAAGCCCCGCCCGGTGGCAGCAGAGGGCTGGACCTGCAGCTGCGGCGCGGTGAATAAGGGCAAGTTCTGCTCCGAGTGCGGCAAACCCAAGCCTGCCGGTACCCCCAAGTATAAGTGCGACAAGTGCGGCTGGGAACCGGCAGACCCTGCACACCCGCCCAAGTTCTGCCCGGAGTGCGGCAACCCCTTTGATGAGAACGACCGCAGCTGAACCCGGCACACAATAACCGATCACGCTGCGGGGCAGGAAAGCAAATAAACTCCTGCCCCGCAGATCATAGGAGGAAACGCTATGGCAGGAATGCTGGAATATAAGTGCCCCTGCTGCGATGGTGCGATCCAGTTCGACAGCACCACCCAGAAGATGAAATGCCCCTACTGCGACACCGAGTTTGAGGTGGATGCACTGAAGGGCTACGATGAGGACCTGAAAGACCAAAAGCCCAGCGAGATGAACTGGGCTGCCCCCGGTGGCAGCTGGGCAGAGGGCGAGACCGCCGGTCTGCACACCTATGTCTGCAAGAGCTGCGGCGGCGAGATCGTGGGCGATGACACCATGGCCGCTTCGGCCTGCCCCTTCTGCGGCAACCCCATCGTCCTCACCGGACAGTTTGCCGGAGACCTGCGGCCCGACCTCATCATCCCTTTCAAGTTGGACAAAAAGGCCGCCAAGGCCAAATTGCAGGAGCATCTCAAGGGCAAGACCCTGCTGCCCAAGGTGTTCCGCAGCCAGAACCATATCGACGAGATCAAGGGCGTGTATGTGCCCTTCTGGCTGTACGACAGCGACGCCGACGCTCAGCTGCGCTTTACCGCCACCCGCACCCGCTTTTGGTCGGATGACGACTACGATTACACCGAGACCAGCTACTACTCTGTGCGCAGGGACGGCGTGCTGGGCTTTGACGCGGTTCCGGTGGACGGCTCCTCCAAGATGGAGGACGACCTGATGGAATCCATCGAGCCGTTTACCATGAGCGATGCCGTGCCCTTCAAGACTGCGTATCTGGCAGGCTATGTGGCCGATAAGTACGATGTGGACGCCCAAAAGAGCATCCAGCGCGCCAACGAGCGTATCCGGCAGTCCACTGAGGACGCCTTTACCCGGACCGTTACCGGCTACGACTCCGTGAAAATGGAGAACAGCAGCATCCAACTGCACGGCGGCAAGGCAAAATATGCCCTGTTCCCGGTGTGGGTGCTGAGCACCAGCTGGCAAGGCAACAACTACATCTTTGCAATGAACGGCCAGACCGGCAAGTTCGTAGGCAACCTGCCGGTAGATAAGGCCGCTGCCCGCAAGTGGACGGTGGGTCTTACAGCAGCCGTCGGTGCTGCATCCTATGCGGTGATGTGGCTGCTGTGGCTGGCCGGTATTCTGTAAAGGAGGGACGGAAGATGAAAAACACTGCTACCCGACTGCGCTCCCTCTGCGCTGCGCTGGCCGCACTGGTGCTTTTGCTGGCGCTGGCCGTACCGGCCTTTGCCGCAGACGGCTTTGCCGACCTGTATTACCGCATGAACGACAGCGCGGAAGTTCTGACCGAGGACGAGGACAGCGAGCTGGAAGCTTCGTTGGAGGAACTGAGCGTCCGTCAGAGCTTTGATGTGGTCGTTGCTACCATCGACTCGCTGGAAAGCGAAGGCTACACCAGCATGGAGGAATATGCCGATGACCTGTATGATTACTGCCAGTTCGGCTACGGTGAAAACCGGGACGGCGTGCTGCTGCTGATAAGCACAGGCGACCGCAAATGGCATATCTCCACCTGCGGCTACGGCATTACCGCCTTTACGGATGCCGGCATCCAGTACCTTGGCGAGCAGATGACCCCCGACATGGCAGACGGCGATTACGCCGCCGCCTTCCGCACCTTTATCCAGTGGACGGATGCCTATGTCACCGCCGCCCGCGAAGGCCACCCCTACGATGTAGATAATATGCCCAAGGAGCCTTTCTCGATCGTGTATCTGGGCGTGGCGCTGGTCATTGGCCTGATCACGGCACTGATCGTGACCGGCGTGATGAAGAGCCGGCTCAAGAGCGTGGCACCGCAGCGGGACGCAACCAGCTATGTGCGGCAGGGCAGTATGAAGCTGACCAACCAGCGGGATCTGTATCTGTACCGTGACGTGCACCGCACCGAGCGGCCAAAGGAGTCCAGCTCCAGCGATTCCGGCGGCAGCTCCACCCACACCTCCTCCAGCGGCACTACCCACGGCGGCGGAGGCGGTTCGTTCTGAAAATGTTCCCCGCAAGATAAAATCTCAAAAAACGATCCGCAGCAGCCGGACGCCCCCGCGCCCCCGGCAACCACTGCGGATCGTTTTTTACTTTTCTGCCGCCCGACACAAACAACTGATTTTTTCTGCGCCTTTGGGGCTATACTTCCAGTGCAGACGATTTTATATGCAGCAAGGAGCAGACACATGGGCATTTGGGAAAATCTGGGTATGGGCGGTTACCGGGGCTTTTCGCGCCCGGCGGCGCGGCTGTTGCAGCAGGCGGTGCAGTTGGCGGGGGATTTGGGCTGTGAGCAGGCAGATACCAGCCACCTTTTGCTGGCAATGCTGCGGCAGCAGGGCGCTGCGGCGCAGTTTCTCACCCGGAAAAACATCACCGAGCCAGAGGTGCGCCGCCAGCTGGCGCAGCGGCGCAGCGCCCCGGTACAGCGGCTGACCCGGCAGTCCATGGCACCGGACCTGCGCCGCACCATGGACTACGCGCTCATTGGGGCGCAGAACGCCCACGTCAGCCGGGCAGAGCCGGAGCATCTGCTCTGCGCCATGCTGGAAGATGACGGCTGCGCCGCCGGACTGCTGCTGGCGGAGATGGGGCTTTCGCTCACCGAGGCAGTGCGGGAGTGCCGCCAGCTGAGCGGACAGTTCGTGCTGCCCGCCCAGCCCCGGGTGTCGGCCAGCATCCCCCGGGGCAGCCGCGCCAGCGATAAATATTGCCGCGATCTGACCCGCCGCGCCGCCGAGGGGGAGCTGGACCCGGTGTTCTGCCGGGAAGCGGAGCTGGACCGCATGGTGGAAATCCTGTGCCGCCGCCAGAAAAACGACCCCTGTCTGATTGGCGAGCCGGGCGTGGGCAAAACGGCGCTGGCCGAGGGTCTGGCGCTGCGCATTGCCGCCGGGCAGGTGCCCAGAGCGCTGCAAGGGCGGCGGCTGCTGGCGCTGGATATGGCAAGTCTTGTAGCGGGCACCAAATACCGGGGCGATTTTGAGGAGCGGCTGAAAAACCTGCTGGAAGAGCTGGTGCGGGACGGCACTGCCATCCTGTTCATCGACGAGTTCCACACCATCGTGGGAGCCGGTGCCGCCGAGGGTGCTATTGACGCTGCCAGCATCTTAAAACCGGTGCTTGCCCGGGGCGAGTTGCAGCTCATCGGCGCGACTACCAACCAGGAGTTTCGCACCCACATCCAGAAGGATGCCGCGCTGGAGCGCCGCTTTGGCCGGGTGCAGGTGGAAGAACCCACCCCCGCGCAGGCGGTGGAGATCCTCAACGGCCTTGCGCCCCGTTACGAGCGGTATCATGGCGTGCGACTGCCGCCGCAGACCCTGCAGGCGGCGGTGGAGCTTTCGGTGCGGTATCTGCCCGGGCGCTGCCTGCCGGATAAGGCCATCGACCTTGTGGACGAAGCCTGTGCGGCGGCGCGGATCCTTGCCGAAAAGGAGCAGCGCACCCAGCCGGTGCTCAGCCCGGAGGATATCGCCCGGGTGGTGGCAGCAGCCAGCGGCGTGCCCGCCCAGCGAGTGGGCGAGCAAGAGCGGGAGCGTCTGGACAAGCTGGAAAGCCGCCTGAATGCGGAAATTGTCGGCCAGCAGCGGGCAGTGGCTGCCGTGGCGGGGGCTATCCGGCGCAGCCGCACCGGTCTGGGCGAGCCGGGGCGGCCCATCGGTGCTATGCTGTTTTTAGGGCCTACCGGCGTGGGAAAGACCGCACTGGCGCGGGCACTGGCGGTCAGCTGGTTCGGCAGCGAGAAAGCGCTGCTCAAATTTGATATGTCGGAGTATCAGGAGCAGCACACCGCCGCCCGGCTGCTGGGTGCGCCGCCGGGCTACCTCGGTCACGACGAGGGCGGTCAACTGACTGAGGCCGTGCGCCGCCGCCCGTACAGCGTTGTGCTGTTTGACGAGATCGAAAAGGCACACCCGGATATCCAGAATATCCTGTTGCAAATTTTGGAGGACGGTCAGCTGACCGATGCCATGGGGCGCAAGGCAGATTTCCGCAACACCATCGTGCTGCTCACCTCCAACTTGGGCGCACGTTTCTTAGCGGGGCAGAACGCGCCGCTGGGCTTTGCCGCCGGGGCAGAAGCGGTGTTTGAAAAGCAGTCCGCACAGGCTGTGGAGGAAGCCAAAAAGTGGTTCCGGCCGGAGCTGCTCGGGCGGCTGGATGAAGTGATCGTGTTCCGCCCGCTGGCAGAGGAAAACCTCTGCGCCATTGCAGAAAAAATGCTCTGCCAACTGGAGCAGCGCGCCGCCCGCAGCGGCTACCGGCTGCGCCACACCCCGCAGGTAGGGGCGGCACTGGCTGCCCGGGCGCAATCGGCCTATGGTGCGCGGGAGCTGCGCCGTCAGGTGGACAGAGCAGTGGAACAGGCGCTTGCAAACCGCATTGCCGCCGGAACTGCCTGTGTAGGGCAGCACTGGACAGCAGACTGCGCCGCCGATGGCAGCATTGTTTTGCGGGAGGATGAGACCATAACCCTATAAGAAAATAGCAAAATAGCGTTTTTGCTTGCAACCGGCGTGGTTTTCGACTATTATAGAGGAAATAGAGTTACAACACGGAGGACCCCGATGCACACGCTGTTTCTTCTGAACCCCGCAGCCGGAAAGGCCGACTGTACCCGCACCCTGCCGCAGCAGATCGCGGCAGCAGCTGCCGGTGCCGGGCTTGCCCCGGAGGACTACACCATCCGCGTCACCACCCACGCAGGCCACGCCCGGGAACTGTCCCGAGCAGCCGCCGCTGCTGCCCAGAAGGCCGGGGTGGAGCTTCACATTTTTACCGCTGGTGGTGACGGCACCTTCAACGAGGCGCTCACCGGTGCCCACGGCTTTGATAAGACCGCCGTGGGCTGTCTGCCCTATGGCAGCGGCAACGACTTTCTGCGCACCTACGGTACAAAAGAGGAGTTTCTGGATCTGGACGCCCAGCTGGCCGGCGGGGCAGTGCCCATCGACCTGATGCGCACCAGTCTGGGGCTTTCTGCCACCATCTGCGCCGCCGGTCTGGATGCACAGGTGGCCTACGGCATCCCCAAGTTCCGGCGTATCCCGCTGTGCGGCGGCGAAGCAGCCTATGCGCTGTCCATCGTGCAGCAGCTGTGCGGGCATATCGGCCGCAGGGTGGAGTATGTCATTGACGGCGAGGTGCTGACCGTGGACTGCCTGATGTGCGCGGTGTGCAACGGTCGCGCCTACGGCGGCGGCTTTATGGCCGGGCCGGAGGCACAGCCGGACGACGGCTGGTTGGATGTGTTCATCGTGCGCAAGGTCAGCCGCCGGGTCATTGCAAAGCTGCTGATGCTGTACAAAAACGGCCAGCACTTTCAAAACGGCCAACTCACCGAGGCCGCAAAGCCCTACTTTATCTACCGCCGCGCAAAATCGGTCAGTCTGCGGGCAGCAGATGGCCGTGGGCCCATCATTGCCACCGTGGACGGCGAATGTGCCCCCTGCAAGCAGGTGTCGGTGCAGGTGCAGCCGCTGGCAGGCCGCGTGCTGCTGCCGCTGCCCGCCTACCAGCGCTTTACCGCCAAAAAAGCAGGCGTAAGATAAAAAAACACTGCCGCAAACCTTACCATTGGAACAGAACGCAGCCGCTGTGCAAAAATTGTGCAGCGGCTGCGTCTTTTTTGCGTGGCAGGGTACGATTTTTGGCTGTCATAAATTCTTAACAAAGAAAAATTGCAAAACCCCTTGATTTTTTAGGGCAAGATGAGTACAATACACTTAGCACTCAGAGAAAAAGAGTGCTAAACCACTGCGGAGCATACACGAAGCCCCCGCAGGACACAACAAAGTTTCAAATAAATTCAATATAATTGGAGGGCAAGAATTATGAAGATCATTCCTCTTGCAGACCGTGTTGTCATTAAGACTGTTGAAGTCGAGGAGACCACCAAGGGCGGCCTGATCCTGACCGGCAGCGCAAAAGAGAAGCCGCAGGTCGCACAGGTCATCGCGGTGGGCCCCGGCGGTGTCGTGGACGGCAAGGAAGTCAAGATGACCGTCAAGGTCGGTGACAAGGTCCTCACCAGCAAGTACTCCGGCACTGAGGTCAAGGTGGACGGCGAAGAGTGCACCATCGTGCGCCAGAGCGATATTCTGGCTGTTGTGGAAGACTAAGCTTTCCCTTTTCAATTGAGTTTGCATTATAAAGGAGCGATTTATTATGGCAAAGCAGATCAAGCAGGGCGAGGACGCCCGCAAGGCACTGTGCGCTGGTATTGATACCTTGGCTAACACCGTCAAGATCACCCTCGGCCCCAAGGGCCGCAATGTGGTGCTGGGCAAAAAGTTCGGCGCACCGGTCATCACCAACGATGGCGTGACCATTGCCAAGGAGATCGAGCTGAAGGACGAGTTCGAGAACATGGGCGCACAGCTGGTGCGTGAGGTTGCAACCAAGACCAACGACGCCGCAGGCGATGGCACCACCACTGCTACCGTGCTGGCACAGGCCATGGTCAACGAGGGCATGAAGAATGTTACCGCCGGTGCCAACCCCATGGATATCCGCCGCGGCATGAGCAAGGCTGTTACCACCGCTGTGGAGACCATCAAGGCACACAGCCAGAAGGTGAAGGACAGCAACGATATCGCCCGCGTCGGCACCATCTCTGCCGGCGACCCCGAGATCGGCCGTCTGATCGCCGAGGCTATGGAGAAGGTCACCTCTGACGGCGTTATCACCATCGAGGAGAACAAGACCACCGCCGAGACCTACAACGAGATCGTGGAAGGTATGCAGTTCGACCGCGGCTACCTGACCCCCTATATGGTCACCGATACCGACAAGATGGTGGCCGATCTGGACAACGCTGCTGTCCTGATCACCGATAAGAAGATCAGCGTCATTCAGGATCTGGTGCCCCTGCTGGAGCAGGTGATGCAGAACGGCATGAAGCTGCTGATCGTGGCTGAGGATATCGAGGGCGAGGCTCTGTCCACCCTGATCGTCAACCGTCTGCGCGGCACCCTGAACGTTGTGGCCGTCAAGGCCCCCGGCTTCGGTGATCGTCGCAAGGAGATGCTGCAGGATATCGCTACCCTGACCGGCGGCACCGTGATCTCCTCTGATCTGGGCTACGAGCTGAAGGACGCTACCGTTCAGATGCTGGGCCATGCCCGTCAGGTGAAGGTGACCAAGGAGAACACCACCATCGTGGGCGGCGCAGGCGACAAGGACGCTATTGCAGCCCGCATTGCTCAGATCCGCAGCCAGATCGAGGCTGCTACCAGCGACTTTGACCGCGAGAAGTTGCAGGAGCGTCTGGCTAAGCTGGCCGGCGGCGTGGCTGTCATCAAGGTCGGTGCTGCTACCGAAGTTGAGATGAAGGACAAGAAACTGCGCATCGAGGATGCTCTGAACGCCACCAAGGCAGCTGTGCAGGAAGGTGTTGTGGCCGGCGGCGGTACCGCTCCCATCAACGCCATCCCCGCTGTGCGCGCTCTGTGCGATACGCTGGAAGGCGACGAGCGCACCGGTGCCAAGATCGTGCTGAAGGCTCTGGAGGCTCCTCTGCGCCAGATCGCCAAGAACGCCGGTTTGGAGGGCAGCGTCATCATCGACAAGATCGTCTCTGCCAACAAGCCCAACTACGGCTTCG
>ERZ1106963.2448-NODE-2448-length-18399-cov-9.572667_pt1 | contig 18399 bp, 23 predicted proteins | sample MGYA00403681_ERZ1106963 | MGnify/ENA primary metagenome ERZ1106963 (study PRJEB35170, sample SAMEA104062407) | human gut metagenome | biome: human gut; feature: human-associated habitat; material: faeces | place: Denmark | collected 2012-05-03 ...
GAAAAATTCAGCAACTGGTTAGTAGAGGGACTATTTTCATTATAGAACAGGAGAACACAATAAAGAAAACAGGTTCTATCTGTCTACATACGCACCGAAAAACACGCATAAATTGAAGCAGGAAACGCTCTGGAACGGAGGGCAGCCATGGACGTATTTTTGATCTTCCCCAAGTCACAGCAGGCACAAAAGGAGCTGGGGCAACAGCTTGCAAAATTTCAGGCGGATCAGGCGATGAAAAACATCCAAAAGCTGCCCTGCGGCACCGAGCAGAAGCTGGAACTGGTGGACGCATCAGTGAAGCATCTGAAAGCGCAGCAGTGATACATATGCAAGCAAGCAGGCAGACTGGCATTGAAAGCCGGTCTGCCTGCTTTTCGGATATTCCTTGCGAATCGTTATTGATTTTCTTCTTTCAGAAGTCTCTTGAACAGCGTGGGATAATTGCTTGCGCCGTGGGCAATGTGGTACACATAAACCGTTTCAGCGATCAGCCGGTACACGCAGATATACTTTCCGGCGATCACATATCGGTATCCGCCGTTTCGCAGTTCTTTATCCTGCGGGATATGGCCGGACAGCGGAAACAGCTCCAGCTGGGCGGGTTCCAGAATCACAAGGTTAGTCACGCTGATAGATTACTTCCAACCGTTTTCTGGATTCCTCCAATGTGTAGGCAGGTGCGCCGGAGAGTCGGGATGCCTCCGCTGCCTCCAGCTTTGCGCGCAGCTTCAAGGTTTCCTCACGCTGTTCGGCTTTTTCATTCGCCAGATCAGAGATCATGCTGTAGTCGTTGCACAGTGCAGTCGAAGATTTGATAATCATGGGTCTGTATCTCCTGAATGATTCTGTAATAATTCTATCGGAATTATCCGCAACTTTCAAGGCTATGTTTGAAATACTTCTCCCATGTGGATTTGAATATCTGCTTGCGGTTTTGTTCCCACTGCTTGAGATTGCCAAGACTGACGCCCAGTTTGTCCGCATATTATTTTTGCGTCAGCCCCAGTTTCATTCGGATTGCCTTGATCTGGTTGCCCTGACCATTCCTCAGAAATAGATTGTAGTCATCCAGAAGCGTATCGACCGGCACTTCAAAAAGCTGCGCGATTTTCTCCATGTGCTCCGGCGGGTAGAGGTCTTTGCCGTATTCTTCATAGTGGACATAGGTGCTCCGGTCTATCCCGGCGTAGTCTGCAACGTCTCTCTGCCGCAGTCCTTTCTGGTAGCGAAGCCAGCGCAGCTTGTCCGCTGTTTCGGTGATTTCTGAGAAGTCCGGGAACTGCAAATTGAACTTTTCTACGTCCTGAAACTTGTGCGGCAGCACCACCGGAAATTGAAGAATCTGGAGCGAGGCTACTTTTACTGCACCTGATACATTGGAAAGCAAAATATAGCAGCGGACTCCCACTCTCGCCAGCAGGCGCCATTTTGCCTCAAAAGACACCCGTTCCACCACCTCAATCGCCGATTGTTCCGCTGCGATAGTATAGCATTTTCTACGCAGCGGGCGGCGTAGGTCGCAAGGCGCGCGCCCTTCTCGGGCTTGAAGGTCGAAATGCCCTTGATGAGCCCGATGGTGCCGATGGAGATGAGATCGTCCTGCTCCTCGGACTGGGTGTAGTATTTCTTTAACATGTGGTTCAAAGGCACAAGGAGCTTTTCTCTGCCCCATATCTTCCCTAAATATTGATGCAAAAGATAGTGAAGAAACCCTGTCTGGTAATATGCGGTTCGACAGCTATAATCGTCACTTGGATATATTGTATAACACACATATTCTGTTGCCTACATAAGCAAATGGAGCATGAACGAATCACAAAAGACAATATGAAATGACTCCTGCGCTTGTAAAACGTGGATTTACCTGTCATACTTTTAGCGCAAACTCAAAAGTACCAGACCTACCACATACAAGGAGGAGTCATCAGGGCAAGTATGCTTCATAAACCTGTGAAACCGTGCTTAATCTAATCTTTTTCATGCGCGCATAGCTCCTTTGTTTTTTCAAGAAACTAAGCGTGCAAAAAAAGAATCCCTAAGCCAAAACTTAAGGATTCTAAGGAATTTGAAATTGGGCCGCTCCCGAACCATGCGCGCTACCAACTGCGCTACACCCGGATGTGCAACACGGCTATTATAAGGATTTTTCCGCGCGCTGTCAAGAGCGAGAGCGGGAGATTTTTGAAGAATTTTCTTTTCTCGCGCCGTGCCGCTATTTTACCTCAATTTTACATGACCCGGCTTTTGCATTTTACAGCGCTCCGTTATGCTTTGCGTTGTGGAACGAAGAAAGTCCAAAACCAACATGTGAAATGAGGAATGAAAGATGAAAAAGACACTTGCATTTGTGCTCACCGCTGTGATGAGCCTCTCGCTGCTCGCAGGCTGCGGCAGCAAGACCACTGCCCCCGACAACACCAATAACGACCAGCCGCAGCAGGCCGCGCTCAGCGGCAGCGTCTCGACCAACGGCTCGACCTCGATGGAAAAGGTCATCGGCGCGCTGAGCGAGCAGTTCATGGCCGACAACAGCGGCGTGAGCGTCACCTACGACCCCACCGGCTCCGGCGCCGGCATTGAGGCCGCCGGCAACGGCAGCGCGGACATCGGTCTTGCCTCCCGTGCCCTCAAGGACGAGGAGAAGGCCGGCGGCCTGACCGAGACCGTTGTCGCCCTCGACGGCATCGCCGTCATCGTCAACGCGGACAGCAAGGTCGAGGATCTCTCCGTCGAGCAGATCGCCAAGATCTTCACCGGTGAGATCACCGACTGGAGCGAGGTCGGCGGCGAAGCGGGCAAGATCTCCTGCATCGGCCGTGAGGCCGGCAGCGGCACGCGCGACGGCTTCGAATCCATCACCGGCACCAGGGACGCCTGCAAGCTCGATCAGGAGCTGACCTCCACCGGCGGCGTCATTGAGGCGGTCGCGGGCAACGCCAATGCCATCGGCTACGCCTCCCTCTCCGCAGTCGAGGGCAAGGACACCGTCAAGGCTGTGACGGTCGGCGGCGTCGCCTGCACCGAGGAGACCGTCCTCGACGGCAGCTACGCCATCCAGCGTCCCTTCGTCCTCGTGACGAAGACCGACGCTCCTCTCTCCACCGCTGCGCAGGCCTTCTTCGACTACGCCACCTCCACCGCCGCGAACGACCTCATCAAGGCCGCCGGCGCGGTGCCGGTCGCAAAGTAAGCGCCATGGCGGCTGCATACATCTCTCCGGCGGCAGAGGGCGCAAAGCCCTCCGCCGCCCAGCCGCGTCACAGCGGCGTGCGCAAGACGCTGGAGAACCTCATCCACCTCATTTTCCTGCTCTGCGGCGTGGTCGCCGTAGCGTTCGTGCTGCTCATCAGCATCTACCTGATTCTCTCGGGCATTCCCGCCATCCGCGAGATCGGACTCGGAAAATTCCTCTTCGGCAAGGTCTGGGACCCGACAAACACCACCACGGGCGCACAGTACGGCATCCTCGCCTTCATTCTTACGAGCATCTACGGCACGGCGGGCGCTATCCTCATCGGCGTTCCAGTGGGACTTCTGACCGCCGTGTTCCTCGCCCGCGTCGCTCCGCCAAGGCTTGCGGCGGTCATCCGCACGGCGGTGCAGCTGCTCGCGGGCATCCCCTCGGTGGTCTACGGTCTGGTCGGCATGATCGTGCTCGTGCCCGCCATCCAGCGGACCTTTGACCTCAGCTCGGGCGCGTGCCTGCTCGCGGCGATCCTCGTGCTGGCGGTGATGATCCTCCCATCCATCATCAATGTATCGGAAACGGCGCTGCGCGCCGTGCCGCACGAATATGAGGAGGCCTCGCTCGCGCTCGGCGCGACGGAGATGGAAACGAGCTTCCGCGTCGTTCTGCCCGCCGCGCGCAGCGGCGTGGCGACGGCTGTGGTGCTCGGCGTGGGCCGCGCCATCGGCGAGGCCATGGCCATCATTATGGTCGCGGGCAACGTCTCCAATATGCCGGGACTCTTTACCCCCGTGCGCTTCCTCACCACCGGCATCGTCTCCGGCATGGCCTATGCCGCTGTCGGCAGCCTGTATCAGCAGGCGCTCTACTCCATCGCGCTGGTGCTGTTTTTGTTCATCATGCTCATCAACGTGGTGCTGAACCGCTTCATCAAAAAGCGGAAGGAGGACTGACATGGAACGGAACCTTTCTCCGCGTCGCCGCGCGTATGACCTGACGATGCGCTCTCTTGTCTGGCTGTGCACCAGCCTGACCTGCGCGCTGCTCCTTTTTCTCATCGGCTTTATCTTCTATCGCGGCTTCCCCGGCGTAACGTGGGATTTCCTCTCCGGCACAAGCAGCTACATCAAGGACACCATCGGCATCCTGCCGAACATCCTCAATACGCTCTACATCGTTCTCCTCGCCATGGCGCTCGTTCTGCCGCTCGGCGTGGGCGCCGCCATCTATCTCACGGAGTACGCCGCGAACCGCAGGGTCGTCGAGCTCATCGAATTTGCGACCGAGACGCTCACCGGCATCCCGTCCATCATCTTCGGCCTCGTCGGTATGCTCTTTTTCGTGCAGAAAATGGATCTGCAGGCGGGCGTGCTCGCAGGCAGCCTGACGCTCGTCGTGATGATCCTGCCCACCATCGTGCGCACGACGCAGGAGAGCCTCAAGACCGTGCCGCAGTCCTACCGCGAGGGTGCGTTGGCGCTCGGCGCAGGCAAGTGGCGCATGGTGCGCACCGTTGTGCTGCCCAACGCCGTGGACGGCATCGTGACCGGCTGCATTCTGGCGGTCGGGCGCATCGTGGGCGAAAGCGCGGCGCTGCTCTACACCGCTGGCTTCGGACTGGTGCTCAATGACTTTGTCACCGCGCTGCACTCGTCCTCCGCCACGCTGACGGTCGCGCTTTACGTCTACGCCAACGACCGTGGGCGCACGGACGTCGCCTTTTCCATCGCAAGCGTGCTGATGCTGCTCACGCTCGTCATCAATCTCACCGCGGCGCTCACCGGCCGCAAGCTCAAAAAGAACGGAGGGACACAGTAAAATGTCTGACGCTCCCATCATCGAAGCCAGGGGTCTGAACCTCTGGTACGGGCCGAACCACGCGCTCAAGGATATTTCCGTCGCCGTCCCCGCGCACGAGATCACGGCGTTCATCGGGCCGTCCGGCTGCGGCAAATCGACCTTCCTGCGCACGCTCGACCGCATGAACGACCTCATTCCCAATGTGAAGATCACCGGCGAGGTGGACTTCAACGGCGAGAACATCTACGCGCCGAGCGTCGATGTGACCTGGCTGCGCAGCCGCATCGGCATGGTCTTTCAGAAGGCCAACCCCTTCCCCATGAGCATTTACGACAACATCGCCTACGGTCCCCGCACGCACGGCGTGCGCAATCGCGCGAAGCTCGACGAGATCGTGGAGCGCTCGCTGCGCTCCGCCGCCATCTGGGACGAGGTGAAGGACAGACTCAAAAAGAGTGCGCTCGGCCTCTCCGGCGGACAGCAGCAGAGGCTCTGCATTGCCCGCGCGCTCGCCGTCGAGCCGGAGGTGCTGCTCATGGATGAGTCCACGAGCGCGCTCGACCCCATCTCGACGTCAAAGATCGAAGACCTCGCGTGCGAGCTCAAGGACCGCTACACCGTCGTCATGGTGACGCACAATATGCAGCAGGCGGCGCGCATTTCGGACAACACCGCCTTCTTCCTGCTCGGCGAGCTGGTGGAGTTCGGCAAGACGGAGCAGGTCTTTTCCACGCCCGCCGACAAGCGGACGGAGGACTACATCACAGGGAGGTTTGGCTGATGCGAAACAAATTTGACGAGCAGCTCTCGCAGCTCAATCACGAAATGATCGAAATGGGCGCGCTGTGCGAGGAGGTCATCGCGCTCGCCAGCCGTGCGCTGACCGAAAACGACAAGAGTCTTGCCGCGAGGGTCGCGCCGCTCGACAGCGAGATCGACCGGAAGGAGCGCGACATCGAAAACCTCTGCCTCAAGCTGCTGCTTCAGCAGCAGCCGGTCGCGCGCGACCTGCGCCAGATCTCCGCGGCGCTCAAGATGATCACGGACATGGAGCGCATCGGCGATCAGGCCGAGGACATCGCCGAGATCATCAGCTTTCTCCACGGCCATCAGGCCGAGGACAACGACCTCCTGCGCGAGATGGCGAAGGCCGCCATCCGCATGGTGACGGAAAGCGTTGACGCGTATGTAAAATGTGATACAATGTTAGCGGAGCAGGTCATCGCGGAGGACGACACCGTAGACGGCTACTTCACGCAGGTCAAGGAGCGTCTGATCGGCAAGATCGCGCAGGACCCCGCGGACGGCGAATACGCGCTCGATCTGCTGATGATCGCAAAATATTTTGAACGCATCGGAGACCACGCGACGAACATCGCCGAGTGGGTCATTTTCTCCGTCACCGGCGTTCACAAGGGGGGATAAGGATGATCTGGTGCGTGGAGGACGATGCGAGCATCCGCGACATCGAGGTGTACGCGCTCACATCCACCGGCTTTGAGGCCCGGGGCTTCGCCGACGGCGACACGTTCTGGGACGCCCTGCAAAAGGAAACGCCGCCCGAGCTAATCGTGCTCGACGTGATGCTCCCCGGCACGGACGGCATCGAGCTGCTGCGCCGGCTGCGCGCGAGCGCGCGCTTTGCCGAGCTCCCCGTCGTGATGGCGACCGCCAAGGGCGCGGAGTACGATAAGATCCAGGGGCTCGACCTCGGCGCGGACTACTACCTCACGAAGCCCTTCGGCGTGATGGAGTTCGTCTCCTGCGTCAAGGCCGTGCTGCGCCGCAGCCGTCCGAAAACGGCGCAGGTGCTTCTGCGCAGCGGCATGCTCACGCTCGATCCCGCCGAGCACATCGTCACGGCGGACGGCGCGCGCGTGGAGCTGACGTACAAGGAATTTGAGCTGCTGCGGCTCTTCCTCTCCCACCCCGGCATGGCCTTCACGCGGGATCAGCTGATGGAAAAGGTCTGGGACGTGGACTACTGCGGCGAGACGCGCACGGTGGATATGCACATCCGCACCCTGCGCCAGAAGCTCGGTGAAAACGGCGAGCACATCGAGACTGTGCGCGGTGTGGGCTACCGATGGGAGGCGGAGAAGAAATGACCAAAAAGATCTTCCGCTCCATTCTCACCGTCGGCGTCGCGGTGCTCGCGTGCAGCCTGCTGCTCGTCATGGGCTGCTTCTACAGCTTCTATGAGGGGATGCAGGAGCACCAGCTCGGCGACGAGCTGCGCATCGCCGCAGCAGCCGTGGAGACCAACGGCTCGACCTATCTGGAAAAAATCAAGTCCGACCGTTTCCGCGTCACCTGGATCGCCTCCGACGGCACGGTGCTCTACGACACGCAGGCAGACGCCGCGCAGATGGAGAACCATCTTGAGCGCGAGGAGGTCCGCGAGGCGCTGGAGACCGGCACGGGCAGCTCGAGCCGCTACAGCGCGACGCTGCTGCAAAAGACCGTTTACAGCGCGAGCCGCCTCACGGACGGCACCGTGCTGCGCCTGTCCGCCAGCCGCGCCACGATGGGCGCGCTGCTGCTCGGAGCGTTCCAGCCCATTCTGCTCGTCGTGATCGTGCTGCTCGTGCTCTCGAGCCTGCTCGCGAGCCGTCTGGCCAAGCGCATCGTCGAGCCGCTCAACGCGCTCGACCTCGAGCATCCGCTGGAAAACGACGCCTATGAGGAGCTCTCTCCGCTCCTGCGGCGCATCGACCGCCAGCGCAGACAGATCGACGCCCAGCTCGCCGAGCTGCGGCAGAAAACGGACGAATTCACACAGATCACCGCCGGCATGAACGAGGGGCTCGTGCTGCTCGACGAAAAGGGCGCGGTGCTGAACATCAATCCCGCCGCGCAGACGCTCTTCGGCGTGACGGGCGCGTGCGTCGGGCAGGATTTCCTGACCGTGGACCGTGAGCACTCCATGAGCCTCGCGCTCCGCACGGCGATGACCGACGGGCACAGCGAGGTCCGCGCCGAGCGCGGCGGGCGCGAGTACCAGTTCGACCTCAGCCGCATCGAGTCCGACGGCAAGGTGGTCGGCGCGGTGCTGCTGGCCTTCGACATGACCGCGCAGGCCTTCGCCGAGCGCAGCCGCCGCGAGTTCACGGCGAACGTCTCGCACGAGCTGAAAACGCCGCTCCAGGGCATCATCGGCAGCGCCGAGCTGCTGGAGAACGGCATGGTCAAGCCGGAGGATATGCCCCGCTTCGTCGGTCACATCCGCGCCGAGGCGCAGCGTCTCGTGACGCTCATCGGCGACATCATCCGCCTCTCCGAGCTGGACGAGGGCGGCGAGCTGCCGACCGAAACGGTCGACCTTCTCCCGCTCGCGCAGGAGGCCGCGGAAAATCTCCGCGCTGCAGCGGAGGCAAAGGGCGTGACCGTCACCGTCTCGGGCGAGAACGCCCCGGTCACCGGCGTGCGGCGGCTCCTCTATGAGATCGTCTACAACCTCTGCGACAACGCGATCAAGTACAACGCGGACGGCGGCAGCGTGGATGTGCGCGTCGGCGCCGAGGGCGGCAGCGCCTGTCTCACCGTGCGCGACACGGGCATCGGCATCCCGCCGGAGCATCAAAGCCGCATCTTCGAGCGCTTCTACCGCGTGGACAAGAGCCACTCCAAGGCGAGCGGCGGCACGGGGCTGGGGCTGTCCATCGTCAAGCACGCCGTGGCGTACCACCATGGCACGATCGCGCTCAAAAGCGAGGTCGGCAAGGGCACGGAGATCGCCGTCCGCTTCCCGCAGGAAAAATAACGGCATCAAAACGGGAAAGAGCTGACGCTCTTTCCCGTTTTTGTTCCTTTCATTCCTGTCATGCGGCACAAAGATCACGGCATGAAACTGTCTCTTTTCACGAAATCGGCGCAGCGGACGTCGGCAAGCCTTGTACCGGCTTTCGCGCTGTGATAGGATAAAGTCATCCAAAACCACCCGCGGCGGCTACTCCACCCAATAGCCGCCGTGAGGAACATGAAAGGATCGTTCCCGCCCTGACCGGCGGTGCGGCAGTGTGGAGACCTGCCGTAAAGCGCCCGAGCGGCGCGAGGCCCTGCGCGCGGAGGCGGCAGAGCCGCGGTCAGAGAATATGGCAGAGGTCATTCTGAAAAACATCAAGAAGGTCTACCCCAACAGCGAGCCGAAAAAGAAGAGCAAGGACAGCGGCGAGAAGAAGCACAACCTGCAGATCACCGACGAGGGCGTGGTCGCCGTGCAGGAATTCAACCTCGACATTGCCGACCGCGAGTTCATCGTCCTCGTCGGCCCGTCGGGCTGCGGCAAATCCACCACGCTGCGCATGGTGGCGGGTCTGGAGGAGATCAGCGCGGGCGAACTGTACATCGACGGCAAGCTGATGAACGACGTGGCCCCCAAGGACCGCGACATCGCGATGGTCTTCCAGAACTACGCGCTCTACCCGCACATGACGGTGTATGAGAACATGGCGTTCTCGCTCAAGCTCAAGAAGGTGCCCAAGGACGAGATCGACCGCAAGGTGCGCGAGGCCGCAGAGATCCTGGACATCACCCAGTACCTCGACCGCAAGCCCAAGGCGCTCTCCGGCGGTCAGCGCCAGCGCGTCGCCATCGGCCGCGCCATCGTGCGTGACCCGAAGGTGTTCCTGATGGACGAGCCGCTGTCGAACCTTGACGCGAAGCTGCGCAACCAGATGCGCGCGGAGATCATCAAGCTGCGCGAGAAGATCGACACGACCTTTATCTACGTCACGCACGATCAGGTCGAGGCCATGACGCTCGGCGACCGCATCGTCATCATGCGCGACGGCTTCATTCAGCAGATCGGCACCCCGCAGGAGGTGTTCAACCATCCCGCGAACCTGTTCGTCGCCGGCTTCATCGGCACGCCGCAAATGAACTTCTTCGAGGACTGCCAGCTCACAAAGAGTGGCGACGCTTACTCCGTCACCGTCATGGGCCACACGCTGCCGCTGACGGCGGAGCAGAACGCGAAGCTCGCCGCGGCGGGCGCGGAGAGCCGTGCCGTGACCATCGGCGTGCGTCCGGTCCATGTCACCGTCGGCGACGAGGGCATCGACGCGCAGATCGACGTGAGCGAGCTGATGGGCAGCGAGCTGCATCTGCACATGACCGCCGGCGGCAAGGACGTGGTGGCTGTGGTGCAGACCGCGAACCTCGACCCCAACGCCTACGCCCGCCACACGGCGGTGAGGTTCAGCTTTGAGCCGCGGCTCATCCATCTCTTCGACCCCGAGACGGAGAAAAACCTCATCTGATTTTCCGATGATATTCATCGGTGTGCCCGTTCCTTTTGGAACGGGCACATTTTTTGTCACCGCTTGTCGCCGGGCCGGAAGAGCAGCGCCATCACGACCGCGAAGCAGACCGCCGCAGCGATGCCGCCCGCTGTGGCAGAGAGCCCGCCGGTCATCACGCCGAGCCAACCCTGCTCCGCGACGGCCTTCTTCACGCCGCTCGCAAGCGAGTAGCCAAAGCCCGTGAGCGGCACGGTCGCGCCCGCGCCGCCCCATTCGACGATGGGCTCGTAGATGCCGACGGCCGTGAGCAGCACGCCCGCGACGACGTAGCCCGTCAGGATACGGGCCGGCGTGAGCGGCGTTTTGTCAATGAGGATCTGTCCCACGGCGCAGAGGATGCCGCCGCAGAGAAAGGCGTTGAGATAGTCCATCAGCTTTCCTCCCCGATGTTTTCCAGAATGACGGCGTGGCACACGCCCGGGATGCTCTCGCCCTGCATGGTGGAGGTCGGCGAGAGCAGCGCGCCCGTCGGCGCGAAGATGATCCTGTTCCACTTGCCCTCGCGCATCCCGCGCAGAAGGTAGCCATTGAGCACGGCGGCGGAGCAGCCGCAGCCGCTGCCGCCCATGTGCATATCCTGCCGCTCCAGATCGTAGAGCAGCAGCCCGCAGTCCTTGTAGTTCTTCGTCATGTCCACGCCGTCGCGCGCAAAGAGGTCCGTGACGACCTCGTGCCCGAGCCGGCCGAGATCGCCGGTGACGATGAGATCGTAGTCCGCGGGTGAGGTCCGCGTGTCGGAAAAGAGCGCGCGGAGCGTGTCATACGCCGCGGGCGCCATCGCTGCGCCCATGTTGTTCGCGTCCGTGATGCCGCGGTCCACGATCCTCCCGATGGCCGCGTGCGTGACGGCAGGGCCCCTTCCCTCGTTCGACAGGATGCAGCAGCCCGCCGCCGTAGCCGTCCACTGGGCGGTCGGCGTGCGCTGCGAGCCGTAGGGCACGGGCATCCGGTACTGCCGCTCGGCGGTGCAGAAGTGCGAGGAGGTCATCGCCGCAGCGCGGCGGGCAAAGCCGCCGTCGATGCTCATGGCGGCAAGCGCCAGGCTCTCCCCCATCGTCGAGCACGCGCCGTACACGCCGCACAGCGGCACGCCGAACTCCCGCAGGGCGAAGGAGGTGCCGATGCACTGGTTCAGAAGGTCGCCGGCAAAGATGAGGTCCAGCTCCTCCGGCCTGCGCGTCGCCTTCTCCAGCGCGCGGGAAAGCACGCGCTTCTGCATACGGGCCTCGCCCTTCTCCCAGGTCTTTTCGCCGAAGAAGGAATCCTCGCTCAGCTCGTCAAAATAGTCCGCCAGCGGGCCCTGTCCCTCCAGCTTCGCGCCGATGTTGGCAAAGCTCTCCACGCGCGGCGGACGTGAAAAGCGCAGCGTCTGTGCGCCGATCCGTTTGGTCTCCATACCATTTCCCCTTGTGCTTGTAGTTTGTCTTAGTATGCCAAGGCCGGGAAATTTTATGAATTTCAGGTAAAACAAAGAGGGATGCGCCGTGTGTGCCGGCACATCCCTCTTTGCAGAGGAGGCAATATTCAGGTCTGATAGCTGCGCAGGAAGCGCCGCGTGCGCTCCTGCGCCGGGTCGCCGAGCACCTGCTCGGGATCGCCCTGCTCGACGATGACGCCGCCGTCCACGAAGATCACGCGGTCGCTCACGGCGCGGGCAAAGGCCATCTCGTGCGTGACGATGACCATGGTCATTTTTTCCTCCGCGAGATCACGGATGACCTTGAGCACCTCGCCGGTCAGCTCGGGGTCGAGCGCGCTGGTCGGCTCGTCGAAAAAGAGGATGTCGGGCCGCAGCGCCAGCGCGCGGGCGATGGCGACGCGCTGCTGCTGTCCGCCGGAGAGCTGGCAGGGATAGGCGTCCGCCTTGTCCGCAAGGCCCATCTTTTCGAGCAGGGAGAGCGCCAGCTCACGCACCTCGCCGCGCTCGCGCTTCTGCACGATGAGCGGCGCATCCGTCACGTTTTTGAGCACCGTGTAGTGCGGGAAAAGGTTGAACTGCTGGAACACCAGCCCGAAGCGGCTTTTGATCCGCCGCAGCGCAGCCTTGTCCGCGTAGACGCTCTTTCCCTCCGCGTCCATCGTCGCGGCGAAGTCGTTCCCGTAGGCGAGCGAGCCGCCGTCCATCGTTTCAAGCAGCGTCGCGCAGCGCAGCAGCGTGGATTTGCCGCTGCCGCTGGGGCCGATGACCGAGACGGCCTCGCCCTCGCCCACGGTGAGGGAAATGCCCTTGAGCACCTCCAGCGAGCCGAAGGACTTGCGGACATCCTGCATGGTCAATACGTTCATGTCCGGTCCCTCCCTCACTGGTAGTAGGCGAGCGAGCGCTCCGCGCGCTCCATCGCAAAGGCAACGATGTAGTTGAAGACGTAGTAAAAGAGTCCCGCCGCCGCGAGCGCCAGCATACCGGGCGTGTTGGGCGAGGCGACGATCTGCTTGGCGCGGGTGAACATCTCGACCGTGCCGATGACGGAGGCGAGCGAGGTGTCCTTCACGAGCGTGATGACCTCGTTCGTCACGGGCGGCAGCACGCGCCGGATCATCTGGGGAAGAAGGATGCGCCCGAAGGTCTGCCCGCCTGTGTAGCCGAGCACCTGCGCCGCCTCGAACTGCCCGACTGGGATGGACTCGTAGCCCGCGCGGTAGATCTCCGCGAAGTAGGCCGCGTAGTTGATGACGAAGCCGACGATGACCGCGCCGAAGCGCCAGTTGCCCGGCGGCGTGAAGTCGAAGAGCAGGAACGGTCCGTAGTAGACGACCATGAGCTGGAGCATCAGGGGCGTGCCGCGCATGACGGAGATGAACAGCTTCACGAGCCAGCGCAGCGGGGCCACGCGGCTGCGCCGGCCGAACATCACAAGAAGTCCGAGCGGCAGCGAGCCGAGCAGCGTTAAGGTAAAAATTTCCAGCGATTTCCCGAAGCCCTGCACCAGCAGGGTCAGCATGGCGGAAACGGTCATGTTACTTGACGAGGCAGAGGCTGTCGATCACAAGGCCCTGATCGACGTACTTCTCCGCGATGGAGAGCATCGTGCCGTCCTCGGCCATTTTGAGGAGCTCGGCGTTCACGGCGTCGCGCAGCTCGGTGTTGCCCTTGAGGAAGCCGATGGCGTACTGCTCGGTGGAGATGGGCTCATCCAGGATCACATAGTCGCCCTCGTTGCTGGCGATCTGGAACTTGGCGACGCCGAGGTCGGCGGCGATGGCGTCCACGCTGCCCTGCTTGAGCTCCATGAAGCCGGTGTTATAGTCCGCCAGCTCCACGACCTCCTTGAGGGAGGACTTGAGCGACTCGTTGGCGTTGATAGCGTCCACGGCAGAGGAGGCAGCCTGCGCCATCACGCTCTTGCCGGTGAGGTCGGCGAGGGAGGAAATGCCGCTGTCGGCCTTGACGACCATGACGATGGAGTTATCGACGTAGGGGTCGGACCAGGTGTAGTCGTTCTCGCGTCCGGTGTAGGTGAAGCCGTTCCAGATGCAGTTGATGGTGCCGGCGGCGAGCTCGGCGTCCTTGCTGTCCCATACGATGGGAACGGCCTCGAAGTCCCAGCCGAGGCGGGAGCACAGCTCCTCGGCCATCGCAAGGTCAAAGCCGTCGTAGCTGCCGTCGGCGGCGATGAAGCCGAACGGCGGGAACTCGGCGTCGAAGCCGACGATGAGCTTCTGCTTTTCGGCGGTCTGGGTGGTGTCCGGCGTGTCGGCGCCGGTCTGGGGGGTATCGTCCTGCTTGGCGCCGCAGGCGATGAGGGACAGGCTCAGCACGAGGGCGAGCGCAAGAGAGATGAGCTTTTTCATGGTTTGGATTCCTCCGCGTTTCGATTTAGTGTGATGCTATGATAGCACAGCATTTTGTAAATGCAAGCCCTATTTTTGCCCGTTCGGTAATCTTTGGCGTACTGACCGAAGCGCCCACGGAGTTCCCCTTTTATGTTTATGCACTATCACGATGTTGCGGTAGTGCGCAAAAGCATTTAAGACACTGTTCCGTCCTGTACCCCGCGCAAAGAAAAAGGATTGGCTTTTTCCCTGTGCCGATGTATAATGGAGACAAATATGAACTTCTTCCGGGAGGATACGATATGAAAGAAGAAATGCGCACCATCGGCTACCTGTGCCCGAGGTGCAGAAAGCCCGTTATGCAGCAGCGCTGCCGCTTCGCCCTTGCCGCCTCGGGCGCGATCGTGCAGTGTGAATGCGGCAAGAGCGAGCTGCAGATCGACTTCGACGGCGAAAAATTCCGCATCAGCGTGCCCTGCGGCGTGTGCGGCGGCGAGCATCTGGCGGAGTGCAGCGCGGACCGGCTGCTCGACGGCGAGGGCATCGGCCTCGCCTGCCCCGAGACCTCCGAGCTTTGCTGCTTCATTGGGGAGGAGTACGCCGTCGAGCGCGCGCTCGAGCAGCTGCAGATCACGGCGGAAAAGCAGTCCGCGCAGGGCGACGCGCCCGAGGCCTTCACCGACACGGTCATCATGTATGAGGTGCTCAGCGAATTGAAGGAGATCGCCGCGCGCCCGCGCGGCATCACCTGCGCCTGCGGCAGCGAGCGCTACCGTATGCAGGTGCGTCCCGCCGCCGTCGACCTCATCTGCGAGGACTGCGGCGCGAAGCTGCGCATCGGCGCGGCGACGGACGAGGACCTCGACCGCCTGTGCTGCCGCATGACGCTGCAAATTCCCGGGAAGAAGGGGTAAGGGAGCATGGATATCGTCGTCTGCTTTGCGCTCTTTCTCGCGGCGATGCTCTTTTGCCTCGTCAAGGGCTTCTCCCTCGCGTGGGCGCTGCTGTTCGCGCTCGTGCTGTTCTTCGCCCTCGGCCTCAGGAGCGGCTACGGCGCAAAGGCGCTTGTCAAAATGGCGTGGAGCAAGATGCCCAAGAGCATGATCGTGCTGCGCATCCTGTTTTTCATCGGTCTGCTCACGGGGCTCTGGCGCTCGTGCGGCACCATCGCCTTTTTCATCTACCACGGCATCCGCGTCATCACGCCCTCGCTCTTTATCCTCGTCGCCTTCCTGCTGACGGTGCTGCTCAGCTACGCGCTCGGCACGTCGTTCGGCGTGGCGAGCACGGCGGGCGTGGTGCTCATGGCGCTCGCGCGCTCCGGCGGCGTGAGCGAGGCCGTCACCGCCGGCGTCATCCTCTCCGGCATCTACTTCGGCGACCGCGGCGCGCCGACCTCGTCCTGTGCGAGCCTCGTCGCCGCGCTGACGGAGACCGACCTCTACGGCAACGTCAGGCGGATGTTCCAGACCGCCGCGCTGCCCTATGCGCTCTGCCTGATCGCCTACACCGTGCTCTCCTTCCGCAACCCCATCGTCACGGTCGATGAGACCATGCTGGACGCCCTCGCCGAGAGCTTTGTCATCTCCCCGTGGGCGCTCGTGCCCGCGCTCATCATGCTCATCCTGCCGCTCCTCCGCGTGCCTATCCGCCGCGCCATGGCGATCTCCGCCGCCGCGGCCTTCGTCATCACCGTCACGGTGCAGGGCGGCAGCGTGGCTGACGCGCTCCGGATCATGGTCGTCGGCTATCACCCGACCGAGGGGCTGCTGGCCTCCGTCGTCTCCGGCGGCGGGCTGGTGAGTATGCTCACGCCGTTTCTGATGATCCCGCTCGCCGCGCTCTACACCGGCATTTTAGAGGGCACGGGCGCGCTCACGCAGGCGCAGAGCGTTCTGGAGCGGTCCGCCGAGCGCATCGGGCGCTTCCCGACGATGATCCTGCTGAGCCTCCTCGCCGCGATGGTGCTGTGCAACCAGACCATCGTTGTGATGATGGAGCATCAGCTCATCGGCGCGGTCTACGCCAAGGACGGCGCGGAGCACGAGGAGCTGGCGATGGACATCGCCAACTCCGGCGTCACCATCGCGGGTCTTATCCCGTGGTGCATCGCCTGCGCCGTGCCGCTGAGTATGCTCGGCGTCGGCGTTGAGGCCCTGCCCTACGCCTGCCTGCTCTATCTTATTCCGCTCTGCTACCTCTTCACCAAGCGCTTTTTCTTCCCCGCAAAATCCAAAGGAAGCGAGACACCGGTATGATCTCTCTGTTGGCCAAAAAATTCATCAAAAACCGCGAGGACGTCACCTCGCCTGCCGTGCGGCAGGCCTACGGGATGCTCTGCGGCATCGTGGGCATCGGCTTCAATGTGCTGCTCTTCGCGCTCAAGCTGATCGCCGGCACGCTCTCCGGCTCCATCGCCATCACGGCGGACGCCTTCAACAACCTCTCCGATGCGGGCGCGAGCATTGTGACGCTGCTCGGCTTCAAGCTTGCAGGACAGAAGCCCGACCCCGAGCATCCCTTCGGTCACGGGCGGCTGGAGTACATCTCGGGCTTGATCGTCTCCATGGTCATTCTCCTCATGGGCATCGAGCTTGCCAAGAGTGCGGTGGAGAAGATCCTGCACCCCGAGGCGGTGGAGTTCACGCTCCTCACCGGCGGCATCCTGCTCGCCTCCATCCTCGTCAAGCTCTATATGTATCTCTATAACCGCGCGGTCGGCAAGAAGATCGGCTCCGCCGCGATGGAGGCGACCGCGATGGACAGTCTCTCCGACTGCGCGGCGACCGCCGCCGTCCTCGCCGCGACGCTCATCGGGCACTTCACCTCGCTTCAGATCGACGGCTGGTGCGGTATCGTCGTCGCGGCGCTCGTGCTCTGGGCAGGCATTCAGGCCGCGCGGGACACCATCTCTCCCCTGCTCGGTCAGCCGCCCGCGCCGGAATTTGTCCAGAGGATTGAGGAGATCGTTCTCTCCTCTCCCGTCGTGCAGGGCATCCACGACCTCATCGTGCACGACTACGGCCCTGGCCGCGTGATGATCTCGCTCCACGCCGAGGTCCCCGCGCACGGCGACATCATGGCGCTGCACGACGAGATCGACAACATCGAGCAGCGCCTGCGCCGCGAGCTCGGCTGCGCCGCCACCATCCACATGGACCCCATCGTGACCGATGATAAGCTCACCGCCGAAACGCGCGAGCGCGTGGCGCAGCTCGTGCGCGGCATCGACGAGCACATCACCATCCACGATTTCCGCATGGTCACCGGCCCCACGCACACCAACGTCATTTTCGACGCGGTGGTGCCGTTCAAATTTCGCCTGAGCGACCATGAGGTCGAGCAGGAGATCCAGGCCGCCGTGAAGCGGCTCGACAGCAGCTATTTTGCCGTCGTGCAGATCGACAGAGACTACACCAAGTAAAGGAGCAGACGCTATGACAGAGGAGATCCGAAAGCTCAAGGAGATCATCGACGGCAGCGACAACATCGTCTTCTTCGGCGGAGCAGGCGTCTCGACCGAGAGCGGCATCCCCGACTTCCGCAGCGTGGACGGACTCTACCGCCAGCAGTGGAGCGACCCGCCCGAAACGATCCTGAGCCACACCTACTACGAACGCTATCCCGAGAAATTCTTCGCCTTCTACCGCGCAAAGCTCCTCTGCCCCGACGCGAAGCCAAACGCCGCGCATCGTAAGCTCGCCGAGTGGGAGCGCGCGGGCAAGCTGAAGGCCGTCATCACGCAGAACATCGACGGACTCCATCAGGCCGCCGGCAGCAAGGAGGTCCTTGAGCTCCACGGCAGCACCCTGCGCAATTACTGCGAGAGGTGCGGCAAATTCTACGGCGTGGAGGCGATCACGCGCTCCACCGGCGTGCCGACGTGCTCCTGCGGCGGGCGCATCAAGCCCGATGTCGTGCTCTACGAGGAGGGGCTCAACGAGGATACGCTCTACAAGGCCGTGCGCTATATCGCCGAGGCCGACGTGCTCATCATCGCCGGCACCTCGCTCGCGGTCTACCCCGCGGCGGGTCTGGTAAACTACTACCGCGGCCACAAGCTCGTCGTCATCAACAAGACGCCGCTGAGCGATAAGACCCGCGCGGATCTGGTCATCACGGGCGCGGTCGGCGAGACGCTCGCGCAGGTATAAGCCCATCTTTTGGCGGCGGGAAAAAGCGGTGCAAAAACTTTTTCTTTTCCCGCAAAAAAAGGTTGACATTTGGCGTACAACAGGCTTATAATAGCGGAGCGGTCGTTTGAAAGACTGATGAAAATGCGGGTGTGCTGGAATTGGCAGACAGGCTAGCTTGAGGTGCTAGTGTTCGTAT
>ERZ1106963.2450-NODE-2450-length-18383-cov-16.692110_pt1 | contig 18383 bp, 10 predicted proteins | sample MGYA00403681_ERZ1106963 | MGnify/ENA primary metagenome ERZ1106963 (study PRJEB35170, sample SAMEA104062407) | human gut metagenome | biome: human gut; feature: human-associated habitat; material: faeces | place: Denmark | collected 2012-05-03 ...
AGTCGAAACACCCCTCTCACCCTCTGGCCCAGCGGAGCGACCCCGGCGGCGATGCATCTTGCAAAAGGCATCAGACCTGCCCTACGCGGCCACCCTCTGTGCGGGAAAAGACGATTTAGAATTGCCTCCGCTTTGCTCTGGCAATCGCAGCGGAAGAATTATTTTTTATTCGCGTTTGGACGGGTTGCGGCTCCCAGCGTCTGCCGCGGCCCTTGAGCGGGCCTTGCATCCTGCTGGCCGCTGCCCCAACAGCTCCTCCCTGTTTCCGCCACAGGCGGCGGTCGTCGCCGTTGCACGCTCTGCGGAGCGCTCCAAACGCATTTTCACGGGAGGGGCCGTTCCGGTAAATTGCATCGGATACCGGAATTGCATTTTGCGGGGAGTTCCCTCTCCACAAATTTCTGGACAGAGCACCGCATTCTGTGTATAATATATAGGATAAGGCCGCCGGGATTGCCGCGGCCTGCAAAATGGCGGCGGGCACTGCCCGCTCCCCGGAACAAAAGAGGAACCTTTCGTGAACGAGAAACCCAAAGAGACCAGAGCGCGGGTCTACCTGCGCCGCGCTGTGCTGGCGGCACTGGATGCCGCCATCGTGGCGTTCAGTTTTTATTTTGCGCTGCTGCTGCGGGCCGACGGTGCGGTGGAAGCCGCCTGGTGGCCCCACAACCTTGCCATCCTGTACCATAACCTGCCCTGGATCGTGGCGGTGTATGTGGCCAGCTTTTTGCTGGGCGGGCTGTACTCGGTGCTGTGGAAGTACGCGGGCGAGCGCGACCTGCTGCGCCTTGCGGTCATAGTGGCGGTGCCCACCGGCATCGTGTATGTGGTCAACCGGCGGTGCATCCACGGTGTGCTGTTCAACTCGGCCAACTGCATGGCGGCGGTGCTCATCCTGCTGCTGGTGGGCGGCAGCCGTCTGGCATGGCGGCTGTTTTTGAACCACCCGCTGGGCGAGCGCCTGCGCGGCGTGGCCAGCCGCGACCCCAACCGCCCCGTGATGATCGTGGGCGCGGGCGAGGCCGGGGCCTGGGCCATCAACGTGTGCAAGACCAACAAGCAGTATGGCCGCCCGGTGCTGGCCGTGGACGATGACCCCGCCAAGCTCCACCAGACCATCCACGGCGTGCCGGTCAAGGGCACGCTGGAGCAGATCCCGGAGCTGTGCAAGCGCTACGGCATCCACAGCATCATCATTGCCATCCCCACCCTGAAGGGCAGCAAGCTGAACCACGTCATCGACCTGTGCGTGAGCACCCACTGCGCCGTGCAGCTGCTCAGTGACCCCCAGCTGGTGGGCAGCGGTGCACCCCAGCAGGGGGCGTTCCGGGAGCTGAACCCGGCGGACTTTTTGTCCCGCGACGAGGTGACGCTGGACATGGAGAAGATCTCCGGCTACCTCACCGGCAAAACGGTGCTGGTGACGGGCGGCGGCGGCTCCATCGGCTCGGAGCTGTGCCGCCAGGTCATGCGCTTCCACCCGGGCAAGCTGCTCATCTTTGACATCTACGAGAACTGCGCCTACGAGCTGCAGATGGAGCTGCAGCAGAAGTATGGCCGCGATATCCCGGTGACCGTGCTCATCGGCTCCATCCGGGACAAAAAGCGGCTGGACGAGGTGTTTGAGACCTACCACCCCACGGTGGTGTTCCACGCGGCGGCCCACAAGCATGTGCCGCTGATGGAGGTCAGCCCCGCCGAGGCGGTCAAGAACAACGTGCTGGGCACTAAGAACCTGCTGGTGAGCGCCAGCGAGCACGAGGTGGAGCGGTTCGTGCAGCTGTCCACCGACAAGGCCGTCAACCCCACCAGCGTCATGGGCTGCACCAAGCGCATCTGCGAGATGCTCATCCAGACCTTTGCGGGCAACACCGACATGAAGTGTGTGGCGGTGCGGTTCGGCAACGTGCTGGGCAGCCACGGCAGCGTCATCCCGCTGTTTGAAGCCCAGATCAAAAAGGGCGGCCCGGTCACCCTGACCGATGAGAACATCGAGCGCTACTTCATGACCATCCCGGAGGCGGCCCAGCTGGTGCTGCAGGCCGGTGCCCTGGCCGAAAGCGGCAACATCTATGTGCTGGACATGGGGGCGCCGGTCAAGATCATGGACCTTGCCAAGCAGCTCATCCGCTTTTACGGCTACGAGCCGGGCGTGAACATGGAGATCCGGGTGGTGGGCCTGCGCCCCGGCGAGAAGCTCTACGAAGAGCTGATGATGGACGAGGAGCAGGACAAGATGCGCCGCACCCAGCACAACAAAATTTTTGTGGCAAGCCCCCGCACCATCGACCTGGCGCAGTTCTACGAGCAGCTGCAGGCGCTGGAAGCCGCCGCCGCCCACAACGACGAGGGCGTGGTGAAGCAGCTTGCCGCCATGATCCCCACCTTTACCCCCACCCGCGAGAACCTGAAGCTGTAAGGGAAAGACAGCAAGTTGGCAACTGCGGCAATGGGCCGCGTGCAGAATAAATGAGAGGGATGTAACTATGGAAAAGAAACCGTTCCTGACCGAGGCCATGGCACAGGAGATCATTCAGGATGTGCCCACGCCCTTCCACGTTTACGACGAAAAGGGCATCCGGGAAAATGCCCGCCGCATCAACAAGGCGTTCAGCTGGAACAAGGGCTTCAAGGAGTATTTTGCCGTCAAGGCCCTGCCCAACCCCGTCATCCTGCAAATTCTGCAGGAAGAGGGCTGCGGCGTGGACTGCTCGTCCCTGACCGAGCTGATGCTCAGCGAGGTGTGCGGCTTTACCGGCAGCGACATCATGTTCTCGTCCAACCAGACCCCCGTGGAGGACATGCAAAAGGCCTATGAGCTGGGTGCCTACATCAACCTGGACGACGCCACCATGGTGGACTTCCTGGATCGGGTGGCCGGTGTGCCGGAGACGGTGTTCTGCCGCTACAATCCGGGCGGCACCTTCAGCCTGGGCGAGAGCGAAGAGGGCTTCCAGGTGATGGACAAGCCCGGTGATGCCAAGTACGGCATGACCGAAGAGCAGATGATCGACAGCTACAAAAAGCTGATGGCCAAGGGCGCCAAGCACTTCGGCATCCACGCCTTCCTGGCGTCCAACACCATCTCGGATGCCTATTACCCGGAGCTGGCCGCCATCCTGTTCCGGCTGGCGGTGCGGGTGCACGAGGCCACCGGTGCCCACATCGGCTACATCAACCTGTCCGGCGGCGTGGGCATCCCCTACCGCCCGGAGCAGACCGAGAACGACATCCTGGCCATCGGCGAGGGCGTGCGCAAGAAGTTTGAGGAGATCCTGGTGCCGGCCGGCATGGGCGACGTGGCCATCTTCAGCGAGATGGGCCGCTTCACCACCGGGCCTTACGGTGCCCTGGTGGCCACTGCCATCCACGAAAAGCACATCTACAAGGAGTACATCGGTCTGGACGCCTGCGCGGCCAACCTGATGCGCCCGGCCATGTACGGGGCCTATCATCACATCACCGTGCTGGGCAAGGAGGACGCCCCCTGCGACCACATGTATGACGTGGTGGGCGGCCTGTGCGAGAACAACGACAAGTTTGCCATCGACCGGATGCTGCCCAAGATCGACATCGGGGACGTGCTCTACATCCACGATACCGGTGCCCACGGCTCGGCCATGGGCTACAACTACAACGGCAAGCTGCGCAGCGCCGAAGTGCTGCTGTGCGAGGACGGCTCCCACCGGCTCATCCGCCGCGCCGAGACCCCCCGCGACTACTTTGCAACGCTGGACTTCCTGCCCCTGATGAAGCCCCTGTTTGAGGACTGAGGGTACGATTTGAAATAGCCGCCGCTTTGCTCTGGCTATATTTAGCGGAAATTAAATTTTATATTGGCAGTTCAGAAACGCCTGCGGGCGTTTCTGAACTGCATTTTCACAGGAAGGGCCGTTCCGGTTGATTGCATTTGCTGCTGCTTGCCTGCGCTTCAGCTGCAAGCCGCAACCCGTTAGACAGATGCTGTTTGCCGCTGCGACCCCAACCGTGAAGAGGCGTTTGGAGCGGCCCGCAGGCCGCGACAAACGCGAATTAAAAAAAATTACCTCTGCGATTGCCAGAGCAAAGCGGAGGCAATTCTAAATTGTTCCCTGCCCGAAACTACAACGACCAAACGAGGTACAAGCCATGTTTTTTGGATTTCAGCTCACTTGCGGCCTGATGATGGTGTTCTACGGTTACTCGGTCATGAAAAACCCCCGCGTGTGGGGCGACCAGGGCCGCCGCGCCGTCAAGCCCGAACATTTTGAAGAATACGGCCGCCAGAACGGGCTGTTCTTCCTCAAGGCAGGCTGCGTGATGGCGGTCATCGGCGCACTGGATGCGCTGGTCACGCTGGACGCACTGCTGTATCTGCTGCTGTATGTGTTCGGCTTTGCGTTCGCGTTCTATCCGCTCACCCGCTGGTGCAAGGCCAATGAAGGTTTCCGCTGGCCGTGGCCCCACGTCAAGAGCGAGAAAAAGCGCATCCGGGAGCTGCGCAAGGAGCAGGAACAGCAGAAGAAAAAGTAAACCGGAACCGAGAAGGGCCGCCCGCGTACCGCACGCAGGCGGTCTTTTTTTGCGCCATTCTCTGAGAGAGGCGGGTTATCTGGCAAAGTTCGACTTTCTGAACGAAGCAGCGTTGAAAAAGCAACTTCGCCAGCATGGCAAAATTCAGCACGTCTGGCAAGGTTGGAACTTTGCCAACAGGGAGCAACTTTGCCAAGTTGGAAAACATCAAAAATTAAACGTAGATAAATTATAATTTTTGAACTTTGCCACTTGTTTCACTACAGTAGAGGGAAGAGTACCATTTGTTTCGGCCGTCCCTCTGTCGGATGGTGCATTTGGTCACCTCACCAGACCTCACAAGCTCGCTATAGGCACGGTTGTATGTGCGGTCGCTGCATCCGATTTCCTGCATGACGGCTGTGCGTAGTTCGTTGCTTGCCATGCTGCCCAACCGGCTCTCGGCCAGCACGTTGAGGATGGCGTCCCGCGTGTCCTCCTTGGTCTGGGCCTGCCGCACCCGCGGCTCCTTGATGAAGTCGGCGTCTTTCTTGTCGGTGTAACCGTCAAACACGGCCTGAGCCGTCCGGACGCCGTTCAGCTCCACGTCCTCGATGTGCAGCAGCACGGTCTGCTGGGGGCGGCTGTAGCTGCTCTTTTCGTGGCTGAGGTAAATTTTGCCGTCGCTGTTGCTGCGGCCCATCATCAGCACGCTGCGGGCCATGTCCCAGATGTCGGAGCTGTCGGCCAGACGCTTCCGGTCGGACACGCCCTGCTTTTTGTTGGAGTGCATCACCAGCAGCACCGCGCATTGCTGGGCGGCGGCAATGGCCTTGAGGGGCAGCAGGATGCTGCGCATCTGGTTGCGGCTGGCCATTTCCACCCCGGCGGGCAGAAAGCTCTGCAGCGGGTCCACGATGAGCAGCAGCGGCCCGGCCTTGGCGGCAAATTTGGCCAGTGCCTCGTCCTTGAGGGTCAGGGGCTGGCCGGTGCGCTGGAAGTAGTCGTCGGCGGTGAGGCAGAGCACCCGGTTCATGTCGGCTCCGGCGGCCAGCAGGCGGGCCTTGAGCACCTTGCCGGGGTCGTCCTCGCCCGCAAGGATGAGCACCTTGCCGGTCTGGGCAGGCGGCACGGGAAAGAACCCGCTGGTTTTGCCCGTGGTGACGCAGGCGATCAACTGCGCCTGCCAGAGGCCTTTGCCGGTGCCGCCGTCGGCACCCAGCAGGGAAAGTTCGCCCCGGGGCAGCAGGTCCGGGACCAGCCAGTCCACGTTTTGCAGGGGCACGTCGGCCAGCACGCCCGGCCCGACGGGGGTCTGCTCGGCCCGCATCTTGTCGTTTTCGCGCTTGGCCTCGGCGTTGGCGGCGGCCAGAAAGGCGTCGCGGTCGGTGTCGATGGCGTCCTGACACCGGTGGAGCCACTGGTCGGTCTTGTACTCCACGGCAGGCAGACGCAGGCTGTAGGCGGCGCCCCGCACATCGTCCAGCAGCTCCGGGCGCTGGGCTTCGTCGTACTGGGCCAGACAGGCAAAGGTCAGGCGGCTGAACAGCTGCTCTTCGGTATGGCAGCGCCGCAGGGTGCGCAGGAAGGCTGCGCGGTCAAGGGGTGGTTGATTCAAGGTAGGTCAGGCTCCTTTCGTTGGTTGGGTGAACGATTTGAAATTGCCTCCGCGTCAAAACGTTTTGTTGTTATATTTAGTATAACACGGAACTGGACGCTGTCAACAACTGCTTTCCAACGAAAAATCAACCGAAAATCACGCAAAAAATTGCAGAAAAAGAAGATACGGAGGGTGGGAAAGCGGGGAGAGAAGCGGCATCTGACGGTGGCTTCCCGCACAGAGGGTGGTCGCGTGGGGCAGGTCTGATGCCTTTTGCAAGGTGCATCGCCGCCGGGGTCGCTCCGCTGGGCCAGAGGGAGAGAGGGGTGTTTCGACTCCCCCCTCTCTCCCTCTGGACACCCCTCTCCCCTGGACGGGTTGTGGCTCCCAGCGTATGCTACGGCCCTTGAGTGGGCCTTGCATCCTGCTGGCCACGGCCCCAACAACTCCTCCCTGTTTCTGCCGCAGGCAGCGGTCGTCGTCGTTGCAAGAAAGGGGCTGCTCGCCCCTTTCAGACCCCAAAGAAGTAGGCTCCACCCGAAAATACTGAAGATTCACGCCTGTTCGGCGTGAAGATCTTTTCACCGTATTTTCGGCTTCCACCGATTGGAACGCCCCTCAGTCGCTGCGCGCCAGCTCCCCGGTGAGGAGCGTTGCCGTAAAAGGCATTTAATTTGCTGCGCTTTGGCCGCAGGCCAACAGCAGCCGATGCCACTTCCCGTAACGCCCTCTCCCGTGAAAAAGCAAATCCGGCGGGGCCGCAGCCCTGCCGGATTTGCAAAATCTAAAATAATTTTTCTGCTATTTATGCCCAGAGCAACGCGGAGGGCATTCTAAATCGTTTGCCTTCCAGAGAACAGGCCACTTTCCTTAACGCCCATCCGTGAAAAAACAATCCCGGAAAATCCGCAGATTTTCCGGGATTACATATCTTTAAAAATAATTTTCCGCTGATATTGCCAGAGCAAAGCGGAGGCAATTCCAAATCGTCCTGCTTACTCCGTGATCCGCCCTGCCGCGCTGGTCTCCAAGACCGGGTAACCGGTGCGGGTGCAGCGCACGGCGCAGCGGGCGCGGCCGCCGGTGGTGCAGGTGAACAGGGTCAGGTCCCAGGCGTCCTCGTCGCTGGCCGTGATCATCTTGTCGATATCGGTGGGCTGAATGGTCTCCACGTTGGACACCTCATAGCTCCAGCGCTGGCCGTCCATGTCGGTAAAATAGACCTCGCTGCCCAGGGCCAGCCACTTGATGGGGCTGAAGTGCTTGGCGTAGTTGTGGGCGCAGACCACCATGTTGTCGGCGTAGGTGGAGCCGGAGTAGCGGCCCGGGGCCACCTTAAGGCCGGCGTAGCTCCACTCGCTCATCACGGGCAGTTCCAGCCCGATGGACGGGACGGACAGGTAGCCGATGTAGCCCCAGCCGTCGATGTCGGTGACAGTCATCTCCTGCTCCGGGTCCAGCTCCGGCTGGACCACCGGCTCTTCGTCCTTCGTCTTGTCCTCAATGGTCTCGGTCAGGGTCTCTTCCAGCTTGCCCAGGGCATCCTGTGAAGCCTTGTCGGCGCGGTTGGCGTCCCACTGGTTATAGCCCAGCAGGGCCAGTGCGCCCAGAATGAGCAGGATGCCCACGATCATGCAGGCGCGGCCGATCTTCTGCTTTGTGTTCATGCCAGCGTCTCCTTCCGGTCCAGCACCCAGCCGACGGCAAACAGCAGCACGCCGCTGCAGGCCATGAACGGGATGGGCCAATTCAGCTGGCCGCTCTGGGGCAGTGCATTGCCGTCCGGGCGGCCCGGAGCCACCGGGTTGTCCGGGTTGCCGGGGTTCACCGGGTTATCCGGCGTACCGGGCGACACCGGGCGGTTGGGGTCGTTGGGGTCCACCGGCATGTCCGGGTTGTCCGGCTCATCCGGGGTGCCGGGCTGGGTGGGCTTGTCCGGTTCCGAAGGCTTCTCCGGCTCGGACGGTTTGTCCGGTTCCGAAGGCTTGCTGGGAGTTTCCGGTTCGGGCGGGGTCACCTCCTGCGTGGGCGCGCCCACCTTGGGGGTGGCGTCCACGGTGTAGAGCCAGCCGCTTTCGTCCGCCATGGGCAGCGACACCAGGAAGGAATTGATGGCCTCGTAGCCCTTGGAGTTCTCGGTCTGCACCACGAGGTACAGGCCCAGCGGCAGCGCGTCAAAGGAGACGATGCCCTGCTCGCTGATCTTATGGGTGGTGCCGGCGGCGCGGGCGGGCAGCTTGGCTTCCAGCCTGGAAGCCAGCGTGCTGTCCGTCAGGTCGCCCAGCGCGATGCCGCAGCCCGTAAAGTCGGCGGTGTACACAAAGTGCAGGTCGCCGTTGGTGCGGGCCACGTCCGCCACCTTGTACACGGTGAGTGCGCCGCCCCGCAGGGGGACGTCGTTCTGGTGGTCGTACAGGGTCACGTCCATGCTGCCGGTGCGGCTCAGGTCGATGTTGGCGCTGGCCGCGGGGGCTGCCAGCGCGGGCAGTGCACAGCACACGGCCATGCACAGCGCCAGCAGAAGAGCGGCAAACCGGTTGTTTTTGTTTTGTTTCATGGCTGCTCACTCCTCCTCGTTCTGTTTCCGTTTGCGGACCAGCAGCAGGGCTGCTGCAGCGGCCAGTGCGCCGCCCAGCACCCCGAAGGGTGCCGTGCCCATGCCGCCGGTGGACGGCAGCTCGTAGCCGGTGTAAACATAGTTCTGCACCGTGATATTGCCGGTCTGCACGCCGTTGTTGTCAATGTACACGTTCCAGTTGCCGGTGGTCTCTTCCTCCACCAGGTAGTGGTACGCATTGCCCTTCTCGTCCTTCAGGGGCAGCTTGTCCCCCGACTCGGACCAGGTCCACGCCGGTGCGGTCAGGTCGGCTTCGGCAAACAACGTTCTGTCCTTGTCATTGTCGGTGTACTGCCAGACCTTGATGTGGATGCGGTCCACCGCAGGGTCTACCGGCTGTTTGGTATCCTGGTCCAGCCAGAGCTTTCTGACGGTCAGGTTGCTGTACACGTTGCTGTACTCAGCGGTGGTGGTGCCGGCGTCGCTGCCCACCTGCACATTGCGGTTCAGGTCCACCGTCTCGTCATTCACGGTCAAGATGGTGGTGCCTTCAGCCACGCCTGTGGCATTTGCAAAGGCCTTCTGCTCGTTCTCCGCGCTGGCGTTATTGCGGAACAGCAGGTAATGCGGGGTGGCATCCAGCTGATAGTCCGTGGGTGCTTTGGTTTCCACGAGCTTATACAGCACGTCCGGTTTCAGGCAGCTTGCAGTCTCACTATTCAGCACAGCCAGACTGGCCTGACCGTTTTCGTCCGTGGTCAGGGTGCCCGTGCCGTTGCCTGTCCACTTCGTCCACTCTTCAGTCTCTTTGTTGTACTGGTAAATGGTGAACTCCGCGCCCTCCAGCGACACGCCGGAGTAGCTGTCCTTCTTGCGCAGCACGAACTGTGCGGTGGTGGCCGTTGCATCCGCCTTGACCTGGTAGGTGATGCCGCTGTCGCTGGATTTGCTGCCGTTGCTCAGGGTCACGGTGTTGCTCACCTGGTAGCTGGCGGCAGCGCTGCCATCCTTCACATTGCAGTCATACACAAGGATCAGGGCCGCCATATTGGGGATCTCCATATGGAGCCAGCCGTTCTTGTCCGCTTCCAGGATGCGGTACATGTTGCGCGGCACCTCTTTGCCGGTGGTCACGCCGACTGTTTCGTCGTAATCGTAAAAATACAACTTGACCGAGTTGACATCGCCGGTGGCGATGGCACCATTGGTGGTGCTGATGTTATCCCACAGCTCGATTTTCTCCGCTCTGGTCTGCCCGGCCGACAGATCATCGCCGGCCGGGTTGATGACCACCTGATAGTGCAGCTTCCGGTCGTTGCCGGGGTCCTGCCAGCCGGTCTTTTTCACCTGCTCCACCTTGCGGGTGACGGTGGTGGTGGTGGTCTCGGTCCGCTCGCCCCAGGTGGCGGTGTTGGTGTAGGTCAGCTTGTCCACCGAGGGGTTCTTCCAGCGGGGATCGTCGCTCACGCTCACCTTGTACAGAATGCGGAACTTGTGTTGTTTGTTCTTGTTGTAGCCGCTGATGGTAATGGTCAGCTTCCGGGTGGTTTCATCATAGTCTACCGTGGCAGTGGCCCCTTTCAGCGCATTGACCTTATCCGGGGCCCCTTCGTCCATGCCGATCTCCACGCAGTTGGTCTGGAATGTTGTGTTTTCCGGCAGGGTATCGGTGATGACGATGTCGGCATCATCCTCAGCAGCGGTCTGCACCACCAGCTGATAGTGGAGGTTTTTACCGCTGAGTTTACCGTACTGGTAGGTCTGGTCTCCGCTTTGGTAACCAGATTCGTCCTGATCGCTGTTCGCCGACACCCGTTTTTCAAAGCTCTTGTAGCTGCGGTAGGTATCGGTGTCCGAGGCCTTGCCGCTCACGCCGTCGATATGGATGGTGTTCTTATAGGTCCACACCTCACCGGTGGGCACGTCGTCGCGCTCCTCGTGGGTGGGGATGCCGGTCACCGAGATGCTGCGCACGGGGTTCTGGTCGTCCCCGGCTTTCACATGGATGGTAAAGCTGCGCACACGGGTGGACGAGTTATTTGCGTCCACCTCCTCGGTACCGTTTTTCTGTGCATAATAGGTCATCTTGATGGTGTTGCCCGCCGCGACAGCCTGCGCATAGGTCAACTTCGTGTTGTCGTGCATGGTCAGGGTCAGATTGGCCTTGATGGCGTCATCCAGCTCTTTTGCAATGGCATAGTGGGTGTCCTTTTTTTCCTCTCCTTGGTCGTTCTCAGCGTCGGCCAGCACATCCCACAGGGTAAACTCCGCTTCACCGGCCTTGTTGGTGGCCGAGAGGTTCCAGATGGGCGTCTCGCCCCTGGTGGCAATGGATTTGCTCAGGCTCCAATCGCCCTTCCCGATGTTCACAGTATCCGAGGCCTCAAAGGTATGGTTGCTCTTGGTCAGGATCTGTGCCGTGTTGGTCACCGAGCCGCCGCCGATGGGGGTGGTGGTCTCAAAGGTGATCTTCAGCTCTGTTCCATCATAACCCGCCGGGATGGTATAGCCGTTTTTCTGGAATTCCTCTGCCGATATCGTATCGTTGCCTACCTTTACATCCCCTACGATTTTCACACCGTCTGGCAAGTCATCTGTGATCTTGCAGCCCTGCAGGAGATAGGACCCCAGGAAAGAATGGGGTACCTTTACAGTGATCGTCCACTGGATGCGGCCTGTTTTGGGGTCGTACTCGCCTTTCTTCTCAATGCGAGAGGTTTTACATGTGTACCATGCGTCAGCCGCATCTTTTACATTGCGCCCTGCCTCGGCTTTCGCCGTGTTGTTGATGATAGCGACGCCGTTGGGCATCTTGTCAAAGTCCGCATAGTCCCGCTGAACGTCGTAGTTCCAGATGTACATCTCTCCGGCCTCCAATGCAGGCAGCGGAGCAAGGACCACCTGGGGGTTGCCGTTGCCGTCGGTTTTCAGTTCATGCGTAGGGACGTCAATCTCCGTTTTTGTGCCCGAAGCATCCACCTTGTAAAGTTTAAAGGAGTCTACCAGATATTTGCCGCCCTTCAGGTAGTCGCTACGGTTTTCGCCATTCCTATTCGTGTTCAGGGTATCCGTAAGGATCACCGGGTCTTTGGTGCCGTTGGTGGTCCCCACCGTCACCTCATAATTATTTACAAAGGTGCCGTCCTTACGGTTCGTAATCAGCGGAGACCCACTCCCTTTGCTGATCTTTATATCTGCCGTTTTCTTCTTGATGGTCAGGATGCAGTCGTCCTTGAATTTGATCTCCTTCTCGTCCTCAAAGTTGTCGGCGCTCGCCGTAACGGCGGCCTTGAAGGTACCGGTGAATGTCAGGCCGCCCTTCTCGTCGGTGCCGATGAACTTTTCGTCCGTAAAGGTCAGGGTCACAGTGCCGTCGGTGTCAACGGTGAAGCTGCCCACGACCTTTGCATTGCCGGCCTCGTCCTTGTCGGACTCATCCACGATGTTGCCCGTCGTCACATCCGGCATAGGCAGGCCTTTGGGCAGCTGGTAGGTCAGGGTATTGTGGGTGGGCGTCAGCACACCGGCATTCACGGTATACTTCAGGTTCACGCGGACGCGGGTGCCGCTGTCCACGGTCACGCTGCCCGCGCCGATAGACGTCCATGTTTTTCCGTCGGTCGTCTTTTCATAATTGACATCCGTGATCCAGGTCTTCAGATCATGGTCGTCCCCGGCAGCCAGCAGGGCGATGCCGTAGGGGTCGGCGTCACCCACCCAGTCCACGGTGGCCCCAAAGCCATCCTCATCTTCCAGCAGCGCATAGCTGCCGTCCAGCTCCTCCTGGGAGCCTGCCGGGTCCTCCGGAGCCGCAGCGGTGGTCTCGGCGGCATAGGCGCCGGTCACCGAGATGACACTGGTCACGTCGGACATGGCAGCGGGCACCTCGGCCACCTTGCCGTCCACGTTGCCGGAGATCACGGTCAGGGTCCCGGCGTCGGGGTCCACGGCGGACACGACGCCCACCGTCTCGGTGGTCACGGTGCGGGTGTCCACCTGCGGCTCGGAAGCCGTGAGCTGGGCGGCGGTGTCGGGGTCCTCGTCCAGGTCCAGCAGGGCGATGCCATAGGAGCTCTCGTCCACGGCCACCTGCTCGGTGGTGAGGGTGTTGTAGATGACGATATCGCCGGGCCTTGCGGTGGAGCCGTCGGCGTCGGTGAGCCACTGGGAGCCGCGCAGGTCACTGTGCAGGGCCATCACGCCCGCACGCTGGGGCACCACCGTCTGGGGCACACCCGCAAAGTGCAGGCAGTAGGACAGGAACATCACGTCCCAGGCGCCGTAGGGGTTGCCGTACCAGGCACCATAGCGGGAGTAGCCGCGCAGCACCTGCTGGTCCTCCACATCCAGCTTGAAGTTCTTGTCGCTCTGCTGGTAGTCCAGCTGGGACTTTGCCACGGTGAGCAGGTCCTCGGCCCAGTTGCCGTTCAGGGCCACGTTGGCCGCGGCCTGCCATTCCTCGGCAGTCTCCACGTCGGCCTGGGTATCGGCCAGGCACTCCACGGTGTGGTGGTGCTCCGGGATGGTGCACACCAGCTCCTCGGTGTAGCAGGCGTCGGTGTGGTGATGCAGCACCGGCTCGTCCGGGGTGGTCTCGGCCGGCTCAGTGGGCAGGTCCACCACGGGGCGGCTGGCAGGCATTTCCTGATAGGCGGGGTTGGGCTCCTCCACCAGCTCGCCTTCGTCCAGGCCGCACACCAGCTCATACTCGGTGGTGTAGCAGCTGTCGTCGTGGATATGCTCGAACTCGCCGCAGATGAGCGCACCGTACTCGTCAAAGCAGTCGTCGGTGTGCTCGTGCTCTTCCTGATAGCAGGTCAGCACCCGGTGCTCCTCGTAGCAGGCATCGGTGTGCTCATGGGGCACCCAGATGGTCTCCGGCTCGGTCTGCACCGGCTCTTCCGGCTCTTCCGCGCTGTAGGCGGACACCGGATCGGCGCTGCTGTCCGAAGAGGTGACGGGCGTTTCCGGCTCGCCCTCCTCGTAACCGCAGGTGAGCACTTTTTCGTAGCAGGCCGCCGTGTGCTGGTGCTCCTCGTAGCCGCAATGGTAGTCGGCAGTCATGGAGATGCCCACCCCATGGAGCTGCCAGTTGACGAACAGGGTGGTGAGCAGGGCCAGCACCAGCATCAGGGCCACATAGCGCCGGGCCTGTACATGCTGCCTGCGGAACCGCTCGATCAACCCGTTGATGATATCCTTCATAGTAAACACGTCCTCTTGGTTCGCTCTGTGCCCTGGCAGCCGCACACCGCTGCAGGCCCACAGAAGGGTCCGTTCATCGTTTGCGCAACAAAAGCGTCACAAAATTTGTTCGATACATTGTCATTATACCATTTTAAGGCATTCATTTCAACTCAGGGGCGTGCTTCTCCGGCAAAAGAATGCACACGATGCGCACCATGCAAGGGGTCAGGGGCAGCCACAGCACCGTGCAGCCCAGATTGAACAGGGTGTGGGCGTTGGCGATCTGCCGGGCCAGCACGGCGCTCTCCGGCCCGTGGGGCGAGACCAGCCGCACCAGCGCGGTGAACTGGGGCAGCAGCAGCCAGCACACCGCCGCCCCGGACAGGTTGAACAGGGCGTGGGCCGCCGCCAGACGTTTGGCGTCCCGGCTCTGCCCCACCGATGCCAGCACCGCCGTGACGGTGGTGCCGATGTTGTCCCCCAACAGCACCGGGATGGCTCCCGCAAGGCCCAGCAGGCACCCGCCGTCCGGCCCGGGGCGGGCGGCCGCCCGCTGCAGCACCGCAATGGTGGCGGAGCTGCTCTGCACGGCAAGGGTCATGCCCAGCCCTGCCAGCAGGCCCAGGCCGGGGCGGTGCCGCACCTGGGCCATCCACTGCCGGAACACCGGCCCCGCTGCCAACGGCTCCATGGCCTCGGCCATGACCGCGATGCCCTCAAACAGCAGGCCGAACGCAAACAGCGTCTGCCCGGCTGCGTGCAGACGCCCGCGCCCCGCGAACCAGAGCAGCAGCCCCGCCACCAGCAGCAGATACCGGGCATCCTCCAGCCGGAAGGCCAGCAATTGCGCGGTGACCGTGGTGCCGATGTTGGCTCCGAACACCACCGGCACGGCCCGCTGCAGGGTCAACAGCCCGGCCCCCACAAGGCCCAGCACCAGCACCGTGACCGCCGAGCTGCTCTGCACCACCGCCGTGACCGCCGCCCCCGTGAGCACCCCGGCCAGCGGGTGGGCCGTGAGCCGGGCAAGGGCCTGCCGCAGGGTGTCCCCCGCCGCCTGCTGCAAAGCGTCCGTGAGGGTGTCCATACTGTATAAGAAAAGTGCCGCCCCGCCGAACAATTGCAGGATCATCCACAAACGCTGTTCCATGCCCGATGCCCCCTTTGCTTTATGTGTATGCGGGGCACAAACGTTTGTGAACTTTTGTGAAACAATCCCTGCAGGGGGTTGCAATCCGGCCTGCAAAAGCCTATTATTATCAAGCGTTAACAGTTAACAGCTGTTAAGCAATTTTTGAGAGGAGGGATCGCGTGTCTGAGGAATCCACGTTGAGTTTCCGTGGGCTTTGCCGCTACATCCACCGGCTGAGCAAAGCATCCAAGGCCGGCATGAAGGCCGCTCTGGCCGACTGCCCCAAGTGCCACTTCCCCATGCTGGAAGGGCTGCTGGGCTGCATTCGGCTCCATGGACAGGACGGTGCCGTTTATATCTCCGATCTTGTTCAGGAGCTTCATCAACCGCTTCCTGCCATTTCCCGCACGGTGCGGCAGATGGAGCAGGACGGCCTTGTGGAACGCTTTGCCGACCCTGCCGACCGCCGCAAGACGCTGGTGCGTTTCACGCCCAAGGGATACGAGGCCTGCCGACAGTGCGAGGCTGCTCTTGGGGACTACTTTTCCAGTGTCATGGCCCGGCTGGAGCCGGAACAGCTGGCCCAGATGGAAGCGCTGCGCGGCGCGCTGATGGAAGCCATTCTTGCGGAAAATGCTGCGCGTACCACCAAACCGAAGGGAGAACCAAACCATGACAAAGATCTTTAAGCAGCTGGCCCGTCACTGGGCCGTCTGCCTCGTGGTGTTCGCACTGCTGTTCGTGCAGGCGTACTGCGATCTGTCGCTGCCGGACTACACCAGCAAGATCGTGGACACCGGCATCCAGCAGGGCGGCATCGAAAGCCCCCTGCCCGACACAGTGCGCCAGAGCACGCTGGATGCCCTCTCGCTGCTGATGCGCGAGGAGGACGCCGCTGCCTTCCAGAACGCCTACACCGCCGACGGCGATGTGCTGCGCCTGCGCACCGACCTGACCGCCGACGAGCGCACTGCGCTGGAAGATGCTGTGACCACGCCGGATATCGTGCTGTATCTGGCGGCCGCCCAGGCAGCCAACACCCCCGCCGGGCAGACCGGCATGGGCATGACCGGCCTTGCGGACCTGCAGGCCTCCGGTGCCGACCGCAACACCGACACGGAAACCGAGACTGTGGCCCCCACGGCCAAGGATCTGGACACCGTGTGCGGCCAGTTTGCCGCCATGAGCCAGATGCCCGGCTTCAGCCGCGACGCCGTGCAGCAGCAGCTGACCGGTGCCATCGGCCAGCTGGACGACACCATGGTGGAGAACCTGAAGAGCCAGGCTCTGCTGCTGGTGGGGCTGGAATACGAGGCCCAGGGCATTGCCCACGATGTGCAGATGCACTATTTATATAAGGTAGGCGGCCAGATGCTGGCCCTGACCCTGCTGATGGTGGCCGTGTCCATCGCGGTGGGCTTCCTGGCCTCCCGGGTGTCCGCCGCCATCGGCCGCGACCTGCGCCGCGAGACCTTCTCCAGCGTCATCCACTTCTCCCATGCGGAGATCGAGAACTTCTCTACCGCGTCCCTCATCACCCGCACCACCAACGACATCCAGCAGGTGCAGTTCGTCTGCGTCATGCTGCTGCGCATGGTGGCCTATGCGCCCATTCTGGGCATCGGCGGTGTGCTGCACGTCATCGGCAGCCGCTCGGGCCTTTCCTGGATCGTGGTGCTGGACGTGGCTTTGCTGCTGCTGCTCATCCTCTTCCTGATGAACATGGCCATGCCCAAGTTCAAGATCATGCAGACGCTGGTGGACCGGCTGAACCTCGTCAGCCGCGAGATCCTCACCGGCATCATGCCGGTGCGTGCCTTCAGCCGCGAACAGTTTGAGGAACAGCGCTTCGACAAGGCCAACAAGGACCTGATGGGCACCCAGCTGTTCACCAACCGCGCCATGGTGGCCATGATGCCCTTTATGACCCTGATCATGAACGGCACCAGCCTGCTCATCGTGTGGTTCGGCGGCAAGGCTATGGACAACGGCACCATGCAGGTGGGCGAGATGATCGCCTTCATCACCTACACCATGCAGATCGTCATGTCCTTCCTGATGCTGGCCATGGTGGCCGTCATGCTGCCCCGTGCCGGTGTGGCCGCAGACCGCATCGACGAGGTCATCCGCACCAAGGCCACCATCCACGACCCGGACGAAGCCGACGCCAAGGCCGCAAAGGAGCACAAGAACTGGCAGGGCGTGGTGGAGTTCCACGACGTGAGCTTCCGCTTCCCCGGTGCCGACAGCGATGCACTGGAGCACATCAGCTTTACCGCAAAGCCCGGCGAGACCACTGCCATCATCGGCTCCACCGGCTGCGGCAAGAGCAGCCTGCTCAACCTGATCCCCCGCTTCTACGACGTGACCGGCGGCAGCGTGACCGTGGACGGCATCGACGTGCGCCAGATGCCCCAGGCACAGCTGCACGACCTGCTGGGCTATGTGCCCCAGAAGGGCGTGCTGTTCAGCGGCACCATCGACAGCAACCTGAAGTTCGGCGGGGACCACATCACCGACGCCGCCGCGAAAAAGGCCGCTGCCATCGCACAGGCCACCGAGTTCATCGACGCAAAGCCGGAGGGCTACGCAAGCCCCATCGCACAGGGCGGTTCCAACGTGTCCGGCGGCCAGAAACAGCGCCTGTCCATCGCCCGTGCCATTGCCAAGGACCCCAGAATTTATCTGTTCGACGACAGTTTCTCGGCTCTGGACTTCAAGACCGACGTGGCCCTGCGCCGCGCCCTGAAGGCCCAGACCGACAACGCCACCGTCCTCATCGTGGCACAGCGCATCTCCACCGTGCTGCACGCAAACCAGATCCTGGTGCTGGACGAAGGCCGCCTGGTGGGCAAGGGCACCCATGCCCAGCTGATGGCTTCCTGCCCGGAGTATCAGGAGATCGCCCGCAGCCAGCTGAGCCAGAAGGAGCTGGACCTCAAATCTCTGAATACCGAAAAGGAGGGTGAGTGATATGCCAAGACCCGGACGCATGACGACCGAACGCGCCAAGGACTTCAAGGGCACCCTGCTGCAGCTTGTGCGCAACCTTGGCCGCTACCGCCTTTCGCTCGTTACCGCCATTGTATTTGCCATTCTTTCTACCATCTTCAATATTGCAGGCCCTAAGGTGCTGGCAAAGGCCACCACGGCTCTTGCCACCGGCTGGATCGCCAAGCTGCGCGGCACCGGCAGCATCGACTTTGTGTATATCGGCCGCATCCTGCTGTTTTTGCTGGGCATGTACCTGCTGAGCAGCGCCTTCAGCTTTATTCAGGGCTGGCTCATGACCGGCCTTTCCCAGAAAGTCTGCTACGACTTCCGCAAGCAGATCAGCGAAAAGATCAACCGCCTGCCCCTTGCCTACTTTGAAAAGCGCACCGTGGGCGAGGTGCTGTCCCGCATCACCAACGATG
>ERZ1106963.2457-NODE-2457-length-18319-cov-9.788217_pt1 | contig 18319 bp, 19 predicted proteins | sample MGYA00403681_ERZ1106963 | MGnify/ENA primary metagenome ERZ1106963 (study PRJEB35170, sample SAMEA104062407) | human gut metagenome | biome: human gut; feature: human-associated habitat; material: faeces | place: Denmark | collected 2012-05-03 ...
AATATGACGCATCTGGAGGCTGCTGCTGAGGATGCCTCCATTGCTGGCTGACTTCATTCATGCCAGAACTGCAAACCAAAGTGCGAAAAACTGTTGACACTACCCACGCACACGGAGCATCAACTCCCGCAGAAAACACCGTGCCGCCATGCTCCCAAGCTGAGCATGTTGGGTGAGTGTCCGGACACTCACATTGCTTGCAGGTACAATAACCTCGTAAACGGCGGGGTTGCAGCTGTTTCATCCGCATGATACGCTTCAGACAAAAAGCGGGGCGAAAGTGGCAGAATTGCTTGCTGGGTTTTAGCTTAAATTACCCTCAGTGTAGACAGTCCGTTCATCCCGCGGGAGTCTTTTCTTTTAGGCTGGATGGGTGCGGCCCTGCCGCTTACCCGCGTATTTCACGCGCATGTCAATTCCCGCATCAGGATGTTGTCCCGCATAGGAGGTTATTTCATGAAAAGCTTCGTTCCAGTAGCAGGTGTTGACGTCAGCAAGCGTTTCAGCGACCTGTGCGTCCTCAGTCCGGACAACAATGTGCTGCTCAGGCAGAAAATCTACCATGACATGGTCAGCATGAAGCTTGCAGAGAAAAAGCTGCATGAGATTGAGTTGGAATGCGGAGCAAGGCCAGTAGTTGTCATGGAATCTACGTCGCATTACCATCTCATCCTGTTCCAGTTCTTCACGGATGCAGGCTTTGAAGTCGTTGTGGTCAACCCCATACAAAGCGGAGCATTGAAGAACATAAATGTGCGTAAGGTCAAGAATGACCGCGTAGATGCGTATCGTATAGCCATGCTCTACAGACTTAAGGTTTTGCGGCCGTCGCAAATACCTACGAGCTCCTTGCGCGGCCTTCGTCTGCTCACGCGCCAGCGCAGCGAGCTTAAAGGCGACGTTGCGCGCTTTAAGAACAGGATGACGGCATATCTGGATCAGATCTTCCCTGGATATGGCGAGGTGTTCTCTGACGTTGGAGGAAGTGCATCGCGCGCAGTTTTGCATATGTGCCCAACGCCTGAAAAGCTGCTGAATGCAGATGGGAGCCTGTTGGCCAAGGCAATCTGTGAAGCCGGCAACAAGGGGCCAAAGTTTGGAGCTGAAAAGGCTGCGAAACTCAGAGAAGCAGCCGGATCTGCCCAAGTAATTGGCGTCAGGTCTGCGAGCAACGCCAGCCTGATCAAAAATGTGCTGGACATCATTGAGGGGCTGCTCGCCGCCATACAGCGCATTGAGGGAGAAATAAAGGAGTTGGTAACGCAGGACACACGCCTTGACGAGGACGTGAAACTGCTTTGCAGCATCCCCGGCATAGGTTTCAGCTCAGCGGTGGTCATAGCGGCTGAGATGGGAAACATATCTCTGTTCAGGAAGCCTAAACAGCTTGCGGCATACTTCGGCCTTGACCCGGGCGAGAGACAGTCAGGAACGTTCAAGGGCCGCAAGAACAAGCTGTCCAAGCGCGGGTCGCCACAGGTTCGCGCCGCACTGCACATGGCAGCGGTGAGCAGCGTTTCACGAAACAGAGACGGTACATACAGAAACCCTGTCCTGGCTGAATACTACGAGAGGAAGTGCGCTGAGAAACCGTGCAAGGTGGCACGGGTAGCAGTAATGCGTAAGCTCTCGAACATCATCTATGCAGTACTGCGTGACCGCAGACCGTTTGAACTCCGCACGCCACAGGAGCATATGGCGCTGCTCGCTGCGGCGTAAGGCGACAATATGCGTTCAGGCTCACAGCTTTTGCCGTGAGCCTGGTTGTTGTGCACTTTTTGGAGTGAGCAAAGTTTTATTCCGCCCTTGACTTTGCTTGGCTGGTCTACATTGCCGTGGACTGCTGTGTCTTTCTTCCGGCAAAATGGTCAAAGGCAGCACGAGCGTTATCTGCCATGTTCTTGCGCGTAATTTTCGTCTTCATTACCGGGCAGTCAGGATAAATCTTGTTGAAGTAATTGTCCAAGCAAATAGACGCTACAAGGTCGATGGTATCGTTGAAGGTGAGATCGCGGCTATAGCGTCCCTTCAAAATCTCTATCAACTGTTTGCGCTCTTTGTTATAGACCACATCGAAGCAAGTGTTCTTGTTTTCGCTGAGATACTTCACCAGCTTTTTGCGAAGGATATTTGCCTTTCCGAGATAAGCATCCTTGTCTTTGCCTTCGCTTATATCAGCTAAGCTGCAAGACGCAGCATACAGGGAAATGGTCTCTTTGATCTCATTATTTGACTTGAAGTAGAAGTACACTTCATCTTCAAGGTCTTGCCTTGAGCTTTCTGCATTTCCGTAGGGAGGCATGATGTGAATGTAGAAGTCACGCTCAGGCTGCGCAGTGCATCTTTCTCCGGGTAATCCCATGAACAGATAGCCCTCACGGAAGATGTTATGGGAGTCCCAGTTGAGATCATGCTCATAGATATTAAAGCCAGAAACATACTGCTTCTTATCCCATTCGAGGCAGCTATATACCACCTGATAGAAGTAACGGTTAAGTTCACCGTCAGCCATCAGGGAGGCTTTCTGCTTTATCTTTTCGTCGTAGTCTACGACTTTATTTACATCAATGTAATACTGATTATTTGCCTCGTTATAAATGATAAACTGACCAGAGACAGTGGTCATAATGTCTCGCAGCGTTGCCTTGACAACGCCCAACAAGAAGTCTGCATCCCGCTCCGGCATCATCAGGTAAAGGCAAAGATCGTCCTTCAAGTTTTCTGCGGTTAAGCCGAACTGAACATCAAGTCCATTTGTAGTCAGCCTATGGACACTCAAAGCATAGATGATCTTTATTGCAAGAGGCTTGTATGCCGGTTTTGGGAAGGATGCGTTGATAATACCTTCGAGCTGCTGGCTTGCATTCACAACACGGCTAATAGTTACATCACTACGGAGCAATCCATTAGACTTAATTGCAGGCCAGTAATTGTCATACGAGATTATTCCCGGTGCATCAGAAGGGACTTCGGTATTAAAAATGTCTCTGATGGTCAATGAAATGTTTTTCAAAATGTGCCGGTTTTCAATCAGATAAATCTTGTTGAACACGTCAATATATGCCGGATGGATAGGATAGAGATCAACGAACTCATCCAGTTTCGAGGACATTCCGGTATAAAGATTGCAGAACTTCTCCAAGTGCGCTCTGATCAGAGCTTTTTGTTCGGCGGTCTTTTTCAGTATTCTTTCAGAAACAACATACGAGGTTGCTTCTTTTGTAATCACGATTTGCGTGAAGCGATCCTTTACGTGCATCAAGGTATCAGAGACAAAACTAAAACGAGGATTGTCAAACACCTTCTCCTGAACACCAAAGATGACACGAAGATTGGACTTAGAACACATTTCTCCCAGTGCGCGGAAGAACTCCAAATCCAAAACAATAGCGCGTTCGTCGCGAGATGTCAAATACGAAAGAAACTCGTCTACGACAATCAAATATCCCTTGTCAGGATATTTCTCATTGAACGCCATCATCATATCCTTGATGAGTTTCTTATTATCTTTAACAGTATTAAAATCTGGAACATCGTAATCAATTCCACGAGCATCAAAGTCTTCCTGAATAAATCCAAAAAGGATCTCACGAAGAGACATGGTAACGCCGCCGATCTCAATACGCAGAACCTCAAACTTACCGGCTACCGGTTCCATGCTCTTAGCAAACTTTTTATTTTGGAGATACTGCAAGTTGTCTGCATCTTTTGCAATAGCGGAGATGACAGACATCAAGTGAGATTTACCTGTACCATAGTTACCAACAACCAGTACACCTTTGTTGTCAATAACCTCATCCATTTGCAGTTGGTCTATAACGGGAGCTTGGAGACTATCTGCCATCGCATCGGACATAACATAAGTCTTCACATACTCTCGCGCTTTATTAGCATCGTTAGCCGTAGTAAGCTGGATGACATCTTCTATCGGGTTAAAACTAATCAGTTCTGAATATTTCATTTTATTTCCTCCCGCTTACACGACACAAACGATGTCATAGCAATCAATTTCATATTTGTGATAGTCGGAAAAACCTTCCTCGCTGTAAATCAGGGAATTGTCTTCCAGTTTTCCTGACCAAATTAGGTCAAACTTCTTTCTTTTACATGAAGCTGTAAGCATCTTAAAAACATCAATCTTGTAGTCCGGATTGAATAAAACATCAATGTCCTTGATAACTGACCTATCAGGTATAGAATCTATAATTTCATTGAAGCACCTTTCCAATCTTATTGTTCGTCTGGAAGGCTTCATTGGAATCAATTTTTCTGCTAATTTTGTGTTAATCGATATTGCATTATCCCTGATATTTGATGGTGCCGAGCAATAAACAAGGAGACGACAGGTGTCTTTTTCGGCAACCAGCATATTTGATTTTATGACAATTCCCATTGCTCGAGCTCCATTCTACTTTTCCGGTTCTTTCTGCCCTATATTTATGACTCAGTATTCTCTGGCACGAACTCTACGATGTCGACAATGTTACAATCCAGAGCAACACAAATTTTACGAAGCGCCGCCATCGAAACATCCTCGCCCTTCCTTAGTTTCGTCATGGTGCTAGACGACAAGCCACTCTTTTTATGAAGATCGCCTTTACTCATTTCTTTATCAACAAGTAATTTCCAGAGTTTTTTATAGCTTGCTTTCATGATCTCTACCTCCGCATAGAATGTTACCATATATTATAACAAAAACGCTTCTCCTTTTTCAATATGATTTCAATTATTTTGGACTATTTCGACCGATTTGCGCGATTTTCTGCGGATTGGTGGAAAAATTCATGCAAATGTAAAAAATGAGCTTATGTGCCAGTGTTAGGCACATAAGCTCTTCGCATATTCATGTTCACTATTCCGTCTGTTCTCGTGAGCCTTGGATGCGGACGGACTAAGATAATTGGCCTCTTTCGCTTTGATGGTGTCAATTCGCCTTGTTTCCTTCTTGAGTATTGGCCTTTCATCATACAGTAGCTGTTGTTCATCCATGAACCGGCGCTGCTCAGCTTGCAGGGAATTTAGGCTCGGCAGATTCCCATCGTCCTGCATGGCAAGAAGCGTGTATTTGACACACATTAAGTGAATTTTACCGCAGTCCGTAAAGCCGCTTCAGTTTATCTCCCATGAAAGCAACTACGCGAATGAAAACAGACATTCGGTTTCCCGTTTTCTTTCCATGTGGTGATTGCAAATAAAACCATTGTTATTCCTGCGGTCACTTCAAAATGCGAAATCAATTCAAACTCTTCCGGATATGAGGCTTTGAAATGCTGCGGGAAATCTTTCCCGATCTCTATCTTCATAATAATCACAACACGGAATACTATCAATGATTTCTCACCGAATATTACAAAATCTGCTACTTGCTTGTGTAATATGGCATTGCTGTGATTGACTATTGCTTTCCATAAAAAATAAAAGGTCGCGTTTTGCGACCTTTTATTTTTGCCTATTGCGCCCTTCAATCCTCCAGCCCATGCATCCCAGCTGCCTCTCGCAGATACTGCTCCAGCGTCCCGTCGAGCGCCATTTGCGCGTACTCGAGCGGGGCGTTGTATATCAGCCAGTCCATCTCCGTGCGCATGGGCAGGGTGGTGTCGAAGCTGTCCTCTATGCCGGGCGTGTAGAGGCTGAGCGCCTCTCCGTCGGCGTAGCGCAGATCTACACAGGCTGTGTCGATATTGAACTCACAGGATACAAGCTTTCTCATGCTCATTCCCCCAGTCTCGCGTAGTCCTGATACATCAGCCGCAGCTTTCCGGTCTCCTTCACCGTGTGGAAGTGCCCGGCGTACCAGCGCTTGTAGTCCAGGCGGCGCTCGATGGCGTCCAGCCACTCCTCTGTGCTCGTGTCCACCGTGCGCTGGTCGATGAAGGGCAGGAAGGCCTCTCTCGGCTCGAGGCTCAGCGGGGTGGTGTGGCTCAGGACTATGTCTGCCTGCCTGCCGCGGCTTGCCAGCACCGACTCCACCTTGCGCTTTATGGCGGCGCTCGGCTGCTCGTCCGGCCACCAGCCGCCGCCGCGCATGAGCCGGTACTCCTTGTCGATGCTGTACGCGCCGCCGATGGCGATGCAGCTTTGCCCATCCAGCTCGTACACCTCGCCGTCCAGCGCGAAGAGCTGGTTCGGGAACTCCGGCTGCACCATGACCTCGCCGCCGAAGCGCTGCGCCCGCTCGTATCCCAGGCCCGCCGTCGGCCGGCGCTCGTGGTTGCCGTGGATGCACAGCAGCGTTATCGGCATCGTGGCTATGTACTGCTTCAGCTTCTTGTCCCGGTGGCCGCCGTAGTAGTTGATGCCCGCGTCGCCGAGTATGATGAGCAGGTCGTCGGGGCCGGTGCCGTTGTCCTTGCAGAAGCACGCTATGCGCTCAAAGCGCCCGTGCGTGTCGCCGGTGAGATAGATATTTATACGGGCACCTCCTCAATTGCGTCACTTCAGCAGCCGCGGATAATCCGTTCTGCCGTTCACGACGCGGTAGATGGTTACGACTCCGTCTATTACGCGGTAGACCGCGACATAGGTGCGCGTCAGCACTAGCTTCCTATAGCCCGCCTGCGCAAGCACGGGGTCCGGATGCGTTTGCCCCATGAGAGGGAACTCCGCGAGCAGCCCGAGCTTGCGGCGCATATCTGCGTATATCTTCCGCGCCGAGGCCGGGCCGACTTCGCTGATGTGGAACTTGACTATCTCCTCCATGTCCTCCAGCGCCGGCCGGAGGTAGACGATCTCAGCCCTCTGCTGCATTGAAAAGCTCCTCCATGCGCGCGTCCAGCTCGGACTGGGAGCAGACCGGTTCGCCGCTCAAGCGGCTGAGCTCGGCAGCGTAAATGGCGTCGCGGTGGCGAAACATCTTCTCGCGCTCCTCAAACGCCTCGACGCTCATGAACACGCCGTCGCCCTCGCCCTTATTCGTTATAAACACCGGTTCACCTGTTTTCCTGGCGAGCTCGGATATGGCGTTGTAGTCGTTGCGCAGGGCAGAGGAAGGCCGGATCTGCATATCTTCATCTCCTTATCAGCTTCTTGATATTATTATATCATGTTTTGAGCAAGATGCAAGCCCGAGCCGTCCGCTTTGTTATTTCCCGTTCCCCTTTCCCAGGCAGCTCAGGGGCGCATACGCACCTCTCAAAAAATTTTTCAAAAAATTTTTCCCGCCAACCCCGGTTTGGGGGAGGGCGCTCCGTAATCTATGGGTGTAAGCGAAAAACAAAGCGCGAAACACACATAAATTAAGGAGATGACTTAAATGAAGAAGCTCAACGTCAAAACGATAGGTATCGCCGCCGCGGCCGCCGCGCTGTTCGTCCTCGCCGGGTGCGGGGAGAGCGGCACGGCCTCCGTCCCGCCCGAGAGCCTGCCCGCGCAGGAGCTCTCCGCGCCGCAGGAGACGGCCGGGACGCTGCTGCTCAGCGTAAACCCCGCCATCGAGCTCGACTACGACATGGCCGGCGACGTCCTGGCGCTCAACGCCCTCAACGACGACGCGCGCGCCGTGCTCGCGGGCTACGACAGCTACTACGGCCGCAGCGCCGAGGTGGTTGCCGCCGAGCTGGTCGGCGAGATCGACGAGGCCGGTTACTTCGACACCACCGTCGCCGGGAACGAGCGCAACATCGTGCTGCGTCTCGAGCGCGGCAGCGAGTACCCCGAGGGCTTCCTCGCGGACGTGGAGGCCTCCGTCCGCCAGGCCGTCAGCGATCGCGGCGGCACGAGCCGGCCCGTGGCGATAGGCGCGGACGACTTCAATAACGACTACGCCGACCGCGGCTACATCAGCTCCGACGCCGCCGAGCGCCTGGTCGCGGCGCAGACCGGCGTGCAGAACCCGCAGTTCGTGGTGAAGGAGTACGAGCTGGACGACGGCGACTACGAGGTCGAGCTCGTTATCGACGGTGTGGAGTACGAATTCGAGGTCGACGCCTACACCGGGCGCGTGACCGAGGTCGAGCGCGACGACGGGCGCGAAGATTACCTCGACGATATCTATGACGACCGCGACGACATATACGACGACGACCGCTGGGAGGACGATTTCTACGACGACTGGGATGACCGTTACGATGACGATTGGGACGATGATTGGGACGATGACGACGATGATGACTGGGACGACGACTGGGACGACGACGATGACGACGATGACGATGACTGGGACGATGACGATGACGATGACTGGGATGACGATTGGGACGACTGAGCGCCTAACCGAGATTTAACCCTGAGCTAACGCAGTTTTGATGTAAACAACTTCCGTATGTGATATTCTCATTAAAACCCGCGCGCCGGCCCGAGACAACGTGACCGGCGCGTGAGCGTATGGGGGATAGAGATGGTCTCGACGAAGCAGGACATAGTTGAAATGGTGCTCGCCGCGAAGTCCGACCCGGACGCCGCCGACGCGCTTATAAGCCAATACATGGGCTTCATCCGCGCCGAGGCGAAGAAGCTCAGCTTTGGCGACGGCGAGGACGAGCTGAGCGTCGCCATGCTCGCGTTCTATGAGGCCGCGCTGGGCTATGAGCGCTCCCGCGGCAGCTTCCTCAGCTTCGCCGCGAGGGTGATACGCTCCCGGCTCATAGACTACAACCGCGCCGAGAGCCGCCACCGCGGCCACGGTTCGCTCAATGAGCGCGCGTCTGACGACGGCGTGGAGCTGCTGGAGCTCCTGCCCGATACGCGCGACGATATAGAGGAGCTGACCGTGCGCGAGGCTGCGCAGAGCGAGATAGAGGAGTTTTCGCGCGCTCTCGCGGCCTTCGGCATCACGTTTTCCGACGTCGCCGACAACTGCCCGAAGCAGGAGCGCACGCTTCGCGCCTGCATGGATGCGCTGAATTACGCGCGCAGGGATCCGGAAGTGCTCGCGGCCGTGGAAAAGGGCGGCAAGCTGCCGATCGCCGAACTGGCCTCCGGGTCGGGCGTCGAGCGCAAGACGCTCGAGCGGCACCGTAAGTACATGGTCGCCATGCTGCTCGCGTTCACCAACGGCTTTGAGATAATCCGCGGGCACCTGTGCAGGCTCGACGGCGGGAGGGGTGCGAAATGACTTACCTGATACTTGAATCCCGCGCCGCCTACTGCGTCGCGCTCGGTGAGGACGGGCGCTGCGTCAAGTGCGCGAATATGCGCTGCGAGGTAGGCGACAGGGTTGAAAACATAGTTGAGTTGAAAATGCCCGAGCGCCGGGACAACCGCCGCGTCATACGCATGGCTTCGCTCTGCGCGGGGCTGGCCGCCTGCGTGTGCATAGCCTTCTTCGGCTGGTATCAGCCAAATTACACGGCCTACGGCAGCCTGCGCATGAGCATCAATCCGGACGTGGAGCTGACGCTCAGCCGCACGGAGCGCGTGCTCGACGCCGAGGGGATGAACCCCGACGGCGCGGCGCTGCTCGAGGGCTTTGACTTCTCCGGCATGGACGCCGCCGAGGCCGCCGGCGCGCTGGTCGCGAAGTCAATATCCGACGGCTACCTCTCCGAGGGCGGGCAGGTGACCGTCTCCGTGGACGGCGGCAGCGACGGTTGGCGGCACGAGGCCGAAGACGAAACGCTCACGGCGCTCGAGGAGCGCTACGGCACCTTCGCCATAATCCGCACACCGGACGACCCCGTGGTCACCATACCCGTAGCCACGCCAAGCCCGACGCCGACGCCAAGCCCGGCTCCGACACCTGCGCCAACCCTGATGCCGTCCCCGCCGCTATACACCGATGACGACGATGATGATGACGACTGGGATGATGATTGGGACGATGACGGCGATCAGGACGACGATAACGACGACTGGGACGATTAAATAAAGCAAAGCGGGCGGCGCGAGCCGCCCGCTTTGTTATTCTTCCTTCCCCTCTAACTCCGCGACGCCCTCTATCACGTCTGTTATCAGCTTCATCGTTTTGGCGTTCTCGGAGCTTATCACGGGGCGGCCCATTTCGCGCTCCAGCTCTTTTCTCGCGTTGCCGGCGACGCGGCCGCCGCGTTGGGCTACGGCCAGGTTTTCGGCCATACCCTCGGGCTTTTCGGCCTGGGAGATGCCGGTCGTGCTGGCCTCGGCGAGCATGTTGAGTACCAGCTCCAGGTCGCTCATGTTGTCGCGCAGGTTCTCCTTTTTCAGCCCCTTGTAGCCCTTGTACTGCCGCGTGGTCAGGCCCGACCAGGCCCTGCTTATCTCGTCCGTCAGGATCGCGTACTCGCGGCCCTTCTGCACGCCGCGCTTTTGCCACTCGTCGGTCAGCTCGTTGCGTATCCGTATCGAGAGCAGCCGCTGATGCACCCACTCCTCGCTGTAGCCCTTTTTCAGGTAAGTCTCCAGCGCGCGGTCTATCGCCTGCTCGGGGTCTATCGTCTCGTCTATCCGCTCGCGCCCCACGCGCGCCAGCCAGAGCTTGAATGGCTCGGCCTTCGGCGAGGGGATGGACTGGATGATGCGCAGCAGCTGCTCCGTGTCCGCGACGTCGGTGAGGCGTTTTTTGCCATCTGCGGCGGTCATCTTCAAACCGTGACAATTTGTCACGGTTTCATTTCCCTCTTCCTTCAGACGCTGCTTGAGCTTGCGCCAATAGGCGGCCGGGTCACGGCTGCCGGTCAGTGCGCCGACCACATCCACAACGGAAAAATACCATTCTTCGCGCTCGGCGTCCCATGCGGAGCGTATGGGCTGGTCCTCAAATAACTGCATCGCGTCGTTTCCCATGCTATGTACCCCCAATAATCTTTATCTCATTGTACCACGATTTGCCTCTAATTTCAACGTTCAGCGAACTTTTCGGGCCACTTCGGCCATGGCGGCGCAGAAGCGTTCCCAGGGGTACAATGTTTTCAGGGAGGGGTCGCCCTCGCGGATGCGCATGGTGCGGCGGATCTCTTTGGGGATGACTACGCGGCCCAGGTCGTCTATGCGCCTGACTATGCCGGTCGCTTTCATTTACTTTTCCTCCTGCCTTTATTTCTTTTTGCAGGAATTAGTATCCGCAGTTGCTCTGAACCTATGCGTTGACCATTATTTGGCGCTCCATGGTTTACTTTTGGGGGGCAAAAGCAGCAAACAGCCGCTAAACTATCGTCTATTCGCCGGGCTCGTTCAGGCATGTCCCAGAGTGGAGAAAAACTTATAAAATAGTTGCAAATCAATTTACAAGTGATTATAATAAATTTATATAAGGAAATCAAAACGATTTAGGTGAGTTTATGAAGACCGGCAACAAGCCAAGCGTAAAACGGATAAGCGAGATCACTGGGTTTTCGCCGGCCACAGTCTCCAATGCGCTGAACATGAAGCGCGGCGTCAACAAGGACACGGCGGAGCGCATCTTTCAGGTCGCGGGCGAGCTGGGCTATTTCACCGGCTCCAAGAGCCTCAAGAGCATAAAATTCGTCCAATTCCGCCGCAACGGCGGGATAATCGACGACAGCCCCTTCCACCCCGCGGTCATCGAGGGCGTGGAGGAGGCCGCGCGCGAAAACGGCCTTGCCACAATATATATACGTCTGAACTACACCGCACCGGATTATCTCGAGCAGGTCAGCCAGTTGACCTCGGACTCCAACGGCGGCGTCATCCTCCTCGCAACCGAGATGCTGGAGGAGGACTTTGACCCCTTCATGCACTGCAAGTGCCCGATAATACTGCTCGACGGCTGGTGTGAGCGTCAGCCCTTCAACGGCGTGCTCATCAACAACATAGACTCCGCACAGAATGCCGTGGGCCACCTCATCGCCCGCGGGCACCGGAAGATAGGCTATGTCCGCGGCTCCTTCCGCATCAAGGCCTTCCAGGCCCGCGAGTACGGCTACCGCCAGGCGCTGCTGGACCACGGCCTCGAGCTGGAGCCCCGCTGGGTCGTCACCGTCGGCACCAAGACCGACAGCGCCTACGAGGGCATGCTCTCCTACCTCGACACGAAGCCGGAGCTGCCCACCGCCTTCTTTGTGGACAACGACCTCATCGCCTTCGGCGTAATGCGCGCCCTCAAGGACCGCGGCTACCGCGTTCCGGACGACGTCTCCATCGTCGGCTTTGACGACGTCGCCTACTGCACCGTCTCCTCGCCGGCGCTCACCACCATCCACGTCAACAAGCGCTCCATGGGCTGGGAGGCCGTACGCCGCCTGCTCACGATGATGGACGACCCAAATACCGGTATTTTCAAGATCGAAAGCTGCACCGAATTTGTCGAACGCGACAGCGTCAGGTCGTATGAAGCCGAGGAATAAACTAAACTAAAACATTTACATATTCGTTTACACGCCGTCCGCGTCATGCGGGCGGCTTTTTTTGCGCCCTGCCGGGGAGCCGAACATTTGGTCTGTGCGGGCGGGTAATTCGCCTTTTTCTGGCTTAAAGCCTGAGAATTCGCTCAATAATCGGTTAGGATAAGGTAAATGACTGCCAAATTGCATAAAACCGGCAGGATTGGATTGTGTATCTAAACGAATCTTGCGGATTACCAAAATCGCCTTGACAATATTTATGTAAATATTTATAATTTAGTTGAAATTTACATCAGGAAACCACAAAAACCAAAACTGTTAAAAAGAGGGGCAAGAGCATGGCTCAGATAAAATTGGGGTTTGCACCCACCAGACGGAGCATTTTCAGTGCGCCCGACGCGATAAAGTACCGCGGGCTGACGGCGCAGCGGCTCAGGGAGCTGGGCGTCGACTTTGTGGACATAGACGACATCAACGAGGAGGGCCTGCTCTACAACGAGGACGACAGGCTGAAGATCGTGGAAAAATTCCGTGCCGCGGGCGTGGACGGGCTGCTGCTTGCCCACTGCAACTTCGGCACCGAGTACCTCTGCGCCAGGCTGGCCAAGGATTTGAACGTCCCCGTGCTGCTCTGGGGACCTCTGGACGAGCGTCCGGAGCCCGACGGCACGCGCCTGCGCGACACGCAGTGCGGCCTCTTCGCCACCGGCAAGGTGCTCAGGCGCTTCGGCGTACCCTTTACATACCTGACTAACTGCCGCCTTTCCGACCCCGTGTTTGAGCGCGGCGTGCGTGATTTCCTCGCGGTCTGCAACGTGGTAAAGACCTTCCGCAACATCCGCATTCTCCAGATCGGCCCCAGGCCCTTCGACTTCTGGAGCACGATGTGCAACGAGGGTGAGCTGCTGGAGAAGTTCAACATCCAGCTCGCGCCCATCCCCCTGCCGGAGCTGACGACGGAGGTCAAAAAAGCCATCGCCGAGGGCGGCGAGGTGCAGAAGACCATCGCCTACTGCCGTGAGAACATGGACATCAAGGTCTCGGACGAGCAGCTCACGAACATCGCGGGCCTCGCGGTGGCCATGGAGCGGCTGGTGAAGCAGTACCACTGCAACGCGGCGGCCATCCAGTGCTGGAACGCCCTGCAGGGCGAGCTCGGCATCATGCCCTGCGCGGCGAACGCGCTCCTCAACGACAAGGGCATCCCCGTCGTCTGCGAGACCGACATCCACGGCGCAGTCACGGCGCTGCTGGTCGAGGCTGCGGCCAATGACGGCACGCGCAGCTTCTTTGCCGACTGGACCATCCGCCACCCCGATCTCGCCAACGGCGAGCTCTTGCAGCACTGCGGGCCCTGGCCGCTGTCGGTCGCGGGCTGCAGGCCCTGCATCACCTACCCCCTCGCCTTCGACTACCCCGGCGCCATCACCGCCGAGGCCAAGCACGGCGACCTCACCCTGGCCCGCTTCGACGGCGACAACGGCGAGTATTCGCTCCTGCTCGGCAACGCCAAGGGCGTGGACGGCCCGACGGGCATGGGCACCTACCTCTGGGTCGAGGTCGACAACATCAAGCGCCTCGAGGCCAAGATCGTTGAGGGCCCGTACATCCACCACTGCGTCGGCATACACAAGGACATCGTCCCTGTACTCTACGAGGCCTGCAAATACATCGGCGTGAAGCCCGACCTCTACGACCCCATCGAGGAGGACGTAAAGGCCTATCTGAGAGGAGAATGAGCATGACGCTTACTGAGCTTGAGAAGAAGGCCTGCGACATCCGCGCGGACGTCGTGACCCTCATACACAAGGCCGGCTGCGGCCACATCGGCGGCGACATGAGCGAGGTCGAGGCGCTTGTCGCGCTCTACTACAAACACCTGAACTGCTCCCCGGAAAACGAGGCCGACCCGGACAGGGACCGCTTCGTGCTCTCGAAGGGCCACTCGGTGGAGACGCTCTACTGCATCCTCGCCGACCGCGGCTACTTTGACAAGGCCGAGCTCATGGACACCTACAGCGCCTACGGCTCGCGCTTCATCGGCCACCCGAACAACAAGATACCCGGCGTTGAGATGAACTCCGGCTCCCTGGGCCACGGCCTCTCGGTCGCGGTCGGCATGGCGAAGGCCGGCAAGATGGATGGCCGGGACTACCACGTCTACGCCGTGCTGGGCGACGGCGAGCTCGCCGAGGGCAGCGTCTGGGAAGGCGTCATGGCCGGCGGGCACTTCAAGCTCGACAACCTCACCGCCCTCGTGGACCGCAACCGCCTGCAGATCTCCGGTTCCACCGAGGACGTCATGCGCCAGGACAGCCAGGAGACCCGCTGGGCCGCCTTCGGCTGGAACGTCATCTCCATCCCCGGCAACGACATGGCCGCTGTCGACTCCGCCCTCACCCTCGCCAAGGAGACTAAGGGCAAGCCGACGGTCATCATCCTCAACACCACCAAGGGCTGCGGCGTCTCCTTCATGGAGAACCTCGCCGTCTGGCACCACAAGGTCATGGACGACGCCCAGTATGAGACGGCCATGGCCGAGATAGCGGAAAGGAAGGCGAGTCTGTAATGGCAACGGCAAACAAGCAGGTGATCTGCAACGTGCTCATGGAGCTGGCCAAAGAGGACAAGGACATCGTCGTCCTCTGCTCGGATTCCCGCGGCTCCGGCTCGATGACCCCCTTCGCGGACGCTCTGCCGGAGCAGTTCATAGAGGTCGGCATAGCGGAGCAGTCGCTCGTCTCGATAGCGGCGGGCCTCGCCAACGCGGGCAAGAAGCCCGTGGCGGTCTCGCCCGCGTCCTTCCTCTCCACGCGCTCCATGGAGCAGGTCAAGGTCGACTGCGCGTACTCGCACATGAACGTGAAGCTCCTGGGCATCTCCGGCGGCGTCAGCTACGGCGCGCTGGGCATGACCCACCACTCCACTACCGACATAGCCACCATAGGCTCCATTCCCGGCATGAGGGTGTACTTCCCCTCCGACCGCCTCCAGACCGAGAAGCTGACCCGCGCGCTCATGGCCGACACCGACCCCGCCTACATCCGCGTCGGCCGCAACGCCGTCGAGGACGTGTATGAGGAGGGCAAGGTCCCCTTCGAGATGGACAAGGCCACCGTGGTGCGCGAGGGCAAGGACATCGCCATCATCGCCTGCGGCGAGATGGTCTGGCACGCCAAGAAGGCCGCCGAGGCCCTGGCCGAAAAGGGCATAGAGGCCATGGTCATCGACATGTACTGCATAAAGCCCCTCGACCGCGAGGCCGTGCTCAAGGCCGCGGCGACGGGGAAGATAATAACCGTTGAGGAACACGTCGCCATCGGCGGCATGGGCTCCATGGTGGCGCAGGTCACCGCGGCGGAGGCCCCCTGCCGGGTCGTGAACCTCACGCTGCCGGACAGCCCGGTCGTCACCGGCAACTCCAAGCAGGTCTTCGCCCACTACGGCCTTGACGCCGCGGGCATCGAAAAGACCGCGCTGGAAATGCTCAAATGAGCCGGTACATACTCGCCGTGGACCAGTCCACGCAGGGCACGAAGGGTCTGCTGTTCAATGAGGACGGCGAGCTCGTCTGCCGCGCGGACCGGCCGCACAGACAGATAATAAGCCCCCTCGGCTGGGTCAGCCACGACCCGGAGGAGATAAGGCGGAACACCCTCGCCGTCTGCCGCGACACAGTGGAAAAGGCCGGGATAGACAAGGGCAGCATCGCCGCCTTCGGCATCTCGAACCAGCGCGAGACCACCGTCGCCTGGGACCGCGAGACGGGGAAGAGCATCTGCGACGCCATCGTCTGGCAGTGCGCCAGGGCGGAGGCGGTCTGCGAGCGGCTCTCGGACATGGCCGACACTGTGCGCGCGCGCACGGGCCTGAACCTCTCGCCATATTTCCCCGCCGCCAAGATGGGCTGGATAATGGAGAACGTCCCGGAGGCCAAAAAGCTCGCGGACGAGGGCCGGCTCTGCCTCGGCACCGTGGACAGCTGGCTGCTCTCCTTCCTCACGAAGGAAAAGGTGCACGCCACGGACTACTCCAACGCCAGCCGGACACAGCTCTTCGACATAATCGCCCTCCGCTGGGACGAGGAGCTCTGCCGCGCCTTCGGCGTGCCCGTCGAGGCGCTGCCGGAGGTCAGGATGAGCGACTCCGTGTTCGGCACGACCGATCTGGACGGCTACCTCGACTCTCCCATCCCCATCTGCGGCGTCCTAGGCGACAGCCACGGCGCGCTCTTCGGCCAGGATTGCCGGAGGCCCGGCCAGGTGAAGGCCACCTACGGCACCGGCTCCTCCGTGATGATGAACATCGGCGACGAGCCGAGATTTTCCTCGGGCGGCCTGGTCACCAGCCTCGCCTGGGGCATGAACGGGAAGGTGGAGTACGTCTTTGAGGGCAACCTCAACTACACCGGCGCGGTCATGACCTGGCTGCGCAAGGACGTGGGCCTCATCGAAAACGACGTGGAGGCCACGGAGCTGGCAAAGGCGGCGAACCCGAACGACAGGTGCTACTTTGTCCCCGCTTTCTCGGGCCTCGGCGCGCCCTATTGGGACAGCAAGGCCTCCGGCCTGCTCACGGGCGTGAGCCGCACAACGGGCCGGGCCGAGATCGCAAAGGCCTGCCTCGAGTGCATAGCGTATCAGATAACGGACCTCACGGAGCTGATGCGTCGGGACGCGGGCGTGGAGCTCGCCTCCCTGCGCGTGGACGGGGGCCCGACGGCCAGCGAATATCTCATGCAGTTCCAGAGCGACATGGCCCGCACCTCGGTGGAGGTGCCGAACCTGCAGGAGCTCTCCGGCATGGGCGCAGCCTATGCGGCTGGCATCTCCGCCGGGCTCTATGACCCCGACAGGGTCTACGAGCACGTCCGGCGCCGGGTGTATTCCCCCGCGATGGACGAGGGGCGCCGGGAGGAGCTCTACAAGGGCTGGCAGGCCGCGGTGCGTCAGGCGCTGACGCACGACTAAAAGGTATACTGCGGGTGTGAGTGCCCGTATTATAAAAATTTCAGGAGGTCAAACAAATGAAAAAGTTCCTTGCACTGCTCCTAGCGCTCGTGATGGTGTTCGCGCTCGCCGCCTGCGGCGGAACCGAGACCACCCCGACCGACACCCCGGATGACTCCACCGTCAGCGAAGCCCCCGCGTCTGAGGCCCCCGAGGACGGCGGCGAAGAGGCCACCTTCCTGCCCGGCGGCGGCAGCAACATCGTCTACGTGATCACCCCGGCCACCTCCAACGTGTTCTTCGCCACCGAGGCCGAGGTCGCCCGCGCCAAGGCCGAGGAGCTCGGCTACGAGGTCAAGACCGTCTCCCACGACGACGACGCTTCCCGTCAGCTCGAGGCCATAGAGGCCGCCATCGCCGACAAGGCCGCGTTCATCATCCTCGATAACGCCGGCGCCGACGCCACCATCGAGGCCGTCCAGGCCGCTTACGATGCTGGCATCCCCTGCTTCCTCATCGACCGTGAGATCAACACCACCGGCATCGCCGTTGCCCAGATAGTCGCCGACAACGCCCAGGGCGCCGCCGCCATCGCCGAGAAGTGGGTCGAGGCCATGAACTACGAGGGCAAGTATGCCGAGCTGCTCGGCCTCGAGAGCGACACCAACGCCCAGGTCCGCAGCGACAACTTCCACTCCGTCATCGACCAGTACCCCGATCTCGAGATGGTGGCTCAGCAGTCCGCCAACTGGGACCAGACCGAGGCCTATGAGAAGACCGAGGCCATCCTCGAGGCCAACCCGGAGATCACCGGCATAATCTGCGGCAACGACACCATGGCCTGCGGCGCTGCCGCCGCCTGCGCCGACGCCGGCCGCACCGACATCAAGATCATCGGCGTTGACGGCTCCGACGATGCCGCCGCCCTCATCAAGTCCGGCCAGATGGTCGGCACCGCCCTGCAGCAGTGCGCCCTCATCGCCGAGATGGCCGTTGAGCAGGCCGACTACTACATCAACAACAACGGCGCCACCCTCGACGGCGTCGGCGAGAAGCAGCTCGTCCCCTGCGTCGCCATCACCGCTGAGAACGTCGACAATCTCTCCGCCTTCGTGTACACCGAGGGCTGAGCCGCAACCTGAGAAACCAGCGTGC
>ERZ1106963.2461-NODE-2461-length-18284-cov-7.500960_pt1 | contig 18284 bp, 21 predicted proteins | sample MGYA00403681_ERZ1106963 | MGnify/ENA primary metagenome ERZ1106963 (study PRJEB35170, sample SAMEA104062407) | human gut metagenome | biome: human gut; feature: human-associated habitat; material: faeces | place: Denmark | collected 2012-05-03 ...
CACCCCACTTGTTAGATAGTATATCATACTGTCTAACAAATGGGGTGCAGTTCAAATGTCGCTGACGGGATTTTTGTACGTATTGGGTTTCTTATTCGCCCGGATGACTTGAGACGACCTTGCCGATGTTCCAGAGCGTGGCGGCGCGTTTGGCCGCATCCAGACGCTCGTCCGGCGTATGGTAATCGACCTGCGCGGTGTGCGCGCCGCAGTCCATGCACGTCACATAGCAGCACCAGCCGTTTTCATCCTCCAGAATGCCGTCTCCGCCGCAGTGCGGGCAGATCTGCAATTCGATATCCTTTAAGTCCATCTTGATTCCTTTCCTGCTTTTGTCTGCGCAGATTCTGCGCCGTATTCTTTTTGATTCTACCGCAAAGCGGTCTGCAAATCAAGCGCTCAGAACAGAATCAGCGAGAAATAGCGGATTTTCCCGTCGTTATCCCAGCACTTCATGCCCACAAAGTCCGCCATTTTCTGCGCGTTTACGCAGTAGGCCGACATGCACGAGGCCGTTTTCCAGGGGCCCGCGCCCATCATGAGCGTATCCGTTGTGCCGTTTTCGTGCATGCGGTTTATCAGCTGCTCGGTCAGCTCGTTCTGGTGCCGCTTGGCCGCCTTCTGCTCCTGACGATCGGTATAGTCCTTCGGCGTATGCTCGACCATGAGAACGAGCGCCGTCTCATACTGCCGCACGCGGGCCGTCATTTCTTCGACGGTTCCGCTCGCGGGCGGACAGGCAGGCAGCACATTATAGTTCCCGCAGAGATTTTCCTCGCAGAACACGCGGTATTCCGGCACGATCACGAGCTCCCGTACCGGCATGAGCGCCGCGTCCGTAAACCCGAGTGCCTTTGCTTCCTTCACATAGTCCATCTTACCCCCGCCTCCCGACGTATTTTGAACTTCTTTTGATTATTTTAATCCAAGGGCAGCATAATATCAAGAGAACCCGCAAAAAAAGCCGCACTTCCGGGATTTTGCGGTTTTCCGCGCGTATACGGGATATCCGAAACCAACGCGTAGGGGGCGATGCCCACATCACCCCCTACGGACGTCCCGGATGCGTGTTTAATTCTCCATCTGCCGGCCCAAAAAGCCTGCGACGGTCTGCACGAGCTTCTGCTCGGCTTCCCCAAGCGGCGCGTCCTGCTCCTCGAGAAGCAGCATCACGCAGCCCATCAGGTCGCCCTCGGATAAAATCGGCGCGCTCACACCAAGATAGTACCGCTCCGAAGCGTCGGAGGGGTAAATTTTTGCCTGCCCCGGCTGATAGCGATAGATTTTTCGGGCCTCCATAAGCTGCTCGAGCTCCTGCGAGCAGTGCTTGTCCATGAGCTCGCGCCGCTGCACGCCGTAGGCCGCAATGACAGCGTCCCGGTCGGAAACGGCGGCGATGTGGCCGGTGTTCTTGCCGATGGATTCGCAGATCTGCGCGGCGAAGTCCGTCAGATCGCCCATCGGGGAATACTTTTTAAAAATGACCTCGCCGTCCTTCTCCGTATAAATCTCCAACGGGTCGCCGCTGCTGATAACACTGACACGGAAAACCTTGTCCTCATGATTTTTTGAGGACTGGATCAGCGTGTTTTCGATATTTTCCGTTCCGAAATTAAAATTTCCGGTGTCCTCCGGAAGCGCACCGGTTTTGAGCAGGCTGTCGATGTCCGCCTTGAGCTGCACCTCGATGTGATCCTCGTAGACCTTGATCTTTTCGATCATTAAATTCAGGTCATTGCGGTCAAGTGACGGCTTTTCCAGAATGTCGTGAAATACATCCATTGCCGTTTTCGCCACGCGGTTGATGCGGATGATGGTGTTGCGCTTGTCGCTGGCAAATTCGATCTGGTGCTGGATGCCCGCGATGCGCTGCGTCAGCTCCGCTTCCAGCTCGTCGTAGGTTTCCTCCAAGAGTTCCTCCTGCTCCGGGTGCTTCATGATGTCGCGGATGCGCTGGCGCTTGGTCGCTTTCAGCTCCTCCTGCTTCTCAAGCAGCAAGGCTTCCAGGTTTTCTTCCGTACGCTTCGTTTCCGCAATGTCCGCCTGCTCTTTCTCCAGATCGGCGTTCAGCCGCTCGAGCATGGTGCCGGAATTGTCACGGGCTTTCCGCACATAGTCCTTGACCAGCGCGTCGAGCGTTTCCACGCGGATATGGTGACTCGTGCACCCCTTGAGTCCACGCCTGTGATACGTTCCGCAGGTGTAGGCCGGCGCTAAATCGCTCCGGCTCATTGCGAACATCGGACTGCCGCAGTCGCCGCAGACGAGAAGTCCAGAGTACACGTTGTCGTTGACTTTCACGCCGCGATAGTTGTTCGTCGAACGGCTCTCGCGCAGCGCGCGCACGGTCGCAAACGTCCGGTAGTCGATGATCTCCTGATGGTGATGCTCAAAGATGCGGTGCTCGCTCTCGTCCAATTTTCGGTCTGTGCCGTTGATTTTCACGCGCGTGAACTTGCCCTGCCGCAGCGTGCCGATATAAAAATCGTTATCTAAAATCCCCTGCACCGTGACAATCGCCCAGGCCGCTTTCGTCTTGCGGCGGACAGGCTCCCCGGCGGCGGCGCGGCGCTCACACTCGGACATGCGCGGTGTGGGTACGTTGTTGTCCGTCAGGTAGTTCGCAATCTTCTTATAGCCCCAGCCGTCCAGGTATAGCTTGAAAATTGTCCGGATAACCTCCGCCTCGGTCGGCACGATCTCAAAGACCTGCTGCTTGTTCAGAATATAGCCATACGGCGCGGCGCAGAGCCATCGCCCCTCCTCCTGCCGCCGCTTCACAACGCTGCGCACCTTTTTCGACGTGTCCGTGACCGGCATTTCGTTAATTAAAAACTGGAACTGGATTTTCAGCCAGTCGTCATCGTTCGGAAAGTCAATATTATCGCCGATCGAAATGATCCGCACGCCCGCGTCGCGCAAATCCTCCAGTTCTACAAGTCCCCGCGAGTTGCGGCGGGAGAAGCGCGAGAAGTCTTTGACGATGAGAATGTCGTATTTGTGGCTCATCAGCCCCCGGCGCATTTCCTGATACCCCTCGCGCTGCTCGAACGTGTAGCCGGAACGGTCGCGGTCCTCAAAAAATGTCAGCGTGCTGTTTGGAAAGTGCGTCTTTACGAAATCCTCAATAATGGACTTCTGGTTTTCAATCGACACATTGTCGCGGTCGAGCTCTTCATCGACCGAAATGCGGGCATACCCCGCAATGTCAAAGCGTTCAATCATTTGCATTCACCCTTGAGATATTGCTCCGTCTGGCGGTCAAATTCGGAAATGTACGCCGCGTCCTGCTTTTTGGAGTTCACGCGATAGCCGACGGCGATGATGGCGTCGAGATTGTAGTGCTGTGTCAGATAGTTTTTTCCATCGGCGGCAGTTGCCGAGAATTTCTCGGTAACTGCTTCCCGAACCAATTCACTTTCCGCGAAGATATTCTTCAAGTGCAGAGAGATGTTGTCCGCCGTACAGCCAAACAGCTCCGCCATCGCCCTTTGCGTCAGCCAAAATGCCTCATCCTTGAACACAACACTGATAAATTCTTTCCCACTTTCGTCGCTGTACAGCAGGATTTCACCGCGATTGGCAATCTCATTTCCCATTTGTGTCTCCCTCCGTCTGCTCCGGCAGCTGCGCCGCGTCTGTGACAATGTCCGTGACAAGCTGGCGGAAGCTCTCGGCGTTCTGCGCGGTAACGACAGGCTTGCCGGTTTCGGCTTCCAACGCTTTTCTTGCCACACCCGCGACATTGCCGCCGCGCCGGGCGACCTTCTGATTTTCGTCAAAGCCCTGCGGCTGTTCCGCTTTCGCAATATCGGTGGTAGAAGCCTCGGCCAGCATGGTCAGCACCAACTCCAGATCGCTCATATCGTCACGGAGATTTTCCTTTCTCAAGCCCTTGAGGTTTTTATACTGCCGCGTGTTCATGCCAGACCATGCGCGGGTGATCTCATCCGTGAGAATGGCGTATTCTTTGCCTTTCTGCACGCCGCACTTTTCCACTCGTCCGTCAGCTCGTTTCGGATGCGGATAGCAAGCAGCCGCTGATGTACCCATTCTTCCGAGTAACCCTTTTTCAGATACGTTTCCAGCGCGCGGTCGATCGCCTGCTCGGGGTCGATGGTTTCCTCAATGCGCTCCCGGCCGACCATCGCCAGCCAAGCCTTGAACGGCTCGGCCTTCTTGGAGGGAATGGACTGGATGATGCGCAGAAGCTGTTCGGTGTCGGCAACGTCGGTGAGGCGGTTTTTACCGTCCGCCGCCCGCATTTTCAAAGCGTGACAGTTTGTCACGGTTTCGTTGCCCTCTGCCTTTAGCCGCTGCTTCAGCTTGCGCCAGTATGCCGTTGGGTCTGTGCTGTTGGTCAGAACCGTAACCACGTCCACAATGGAAAAATACCATTCCTCCCGCTCTGCGTCCCACGCCACGCGGATCTTCTGGTCTTCAAAAAGCTGAATTTCGTTTTTCACCGGTTCGTCCATTCTCGTCCTCCCAAATCAGCCTCGGCTCCACCATACATGTCTACTTCGTTATTATAATTTTACAGACAATATTGTACATCATCAAAATAGAGATTGCAAGACAAAATGCACACTGGGCGTGTTCGCGGCACATTGTAACCGGAACAAAAGTATGATATGATATATAAATACAAATCAAACATCGGAGGCGCAGCGATGCAAAATCAAAAGCTGCATTACGCAGAACTGATCAAAGAAATTATCATCCTGACCGTGGCGGTGGCGATTATCGCGGCAGCGGTCTTCTTTTTTCTAGTGCCGAGTCACACGTCCGTCAGCAGCATTTCAGGCCTTGGCATTGTGCTGTCCAACTTTATTCCGCTGCCGCTGTCAGCCATCACAATGATTCTGAACGTGGTGCTCTTGATCATCGGGTTTCTAACCTGCGGAAAAGAGTTTGGCGCAAAGACTGTCTATACGAGTATCCTGCTGCCATTATTCATAGGGCTGTTTGAACTTGTGTTCCCGAATTTCAGTTCCATGACGGGCAGTCAGGAGCTCGATGTGCTTTGCTACATTCTGGTGGTCAGCATCGGTCTGAGTATCCTGTTTAACCGGAACGCGTCCTCCGGCGGACTGGACATCGTAGCGAAGATTCTAAACAAATATCTGCACGTGGAGCTGGGAAGAGCCATGTCGCTGGCAGGCATGTGTGTGGCGCTTTCGGCGGCGTTTGTCTACGACAAGAAAACCGTGGTTCTGAGCGTCCTCGGTACCTATTTTAACGGCATTGTTCTGGACAACTTTATTTTCGACCACAACAAAAAGCGCCGCGTCTGCATCATCACCGAGAAGGAAGAAGAACTCCGGAAGTTTATCATCAACGACCTGCACAGCGGCGCGACGATCTATGAGGCTATTGGTGCGTATAACTTTGAAAAGCACAATGAGATTATCACCATTGTCGATAAAAGTGAGTATCAGAAGCTGATGACGTTTATCAACCGCGAAGACCCGAAGGCATTTATCACCGTCTATAACGTGTCGAACATGCAATATCAGCCGAAAATTAGGTCAAAAGAGAAATAAAGAAGAATGCAATAGAATACGATGGAGAAAAGAACATGAAACTCAGAAGATTGGGAAAAACGGAACTGCAAGTCAGCGAAATTGGCTTTGGCGGCGAGTGGTTGGAGCGCCACCCGGAGGAGGACGGTATCGACCTGATTCACTATGCGTCCGCGCAGGGCATCAACATTTTAGATTGCTGGATGCCTGACCCGAAGTCGAGAGACATCATCGGCAAAGGTATCAAAGATAACCGCAGACAATGGTACATTCAGGGACACATCGGCTCTACATGGAAGGACGAGCAGTATTTCAGGACGCGCGACATGAAATATGTCCGCCCCGCGTTTGAGGACCTTCTGCGTCGCTTGCAGACGGACTATATTGACCTCGGCATGATTCACTATGTGGACTCCGAAAAAGAGTGGGAGCAGATGCAGCACTCGGACTATCTGGGTTACGTCATGGAGCTTAAAAACAGCGGTGTGATCCGCCACATCGGCATGAGCTCCCACAACCCAAAGGTCGCCAGGAAAGCCGCCGAGTCCGGGTATGTGGAGATGATTCTCTTCAGCATCAATCCGGCCTTTGATATGCTGCCCGCGAGCGAGAATATTGACACGATGTTTGCGGAAACATTTGACGCGGGACTCAAGGGAACGGACCCAGACCGCGCGAAGCTATACCGCATCTGTGAAGAAAATGACGTCGGCATCACAGTCATGAAGGGCTTCGCCGGCGGCAGACTGTTTGACGAAAAGCGTTCTCCGTTCGGCGTGCGCCTGAGTCCGGTGCAGTGCATTCACTACGCACTGACGCGTCCGGCTGTCAGCGCCATCATGTGCGGCTACGACACCAAAGAGCAGGTTGATCAGGCGGTTGCCTATGAAACCGCGTCCAATGACGAAAAGGACTACGCGTCGGTGCTTTCCAATGCGCCGTTCCACTCCTACCGTGGGGAATGCACCTACTGCGGACACTGCAAGCCCTGTGCTGCACAGCTCGATATCGCCATGATTAACAAGTTCTACGACCTTGCAACCATGCAGCCGGAGGTGCCCGCTACGGTACGTTCCCACTATGAAGCGCTGGAGCATACCGCATCTGAGTGCATCGGCTGCCATGCCTGCGAATCGCGCTGTCCCTTCGGCGTGCCCATCGCGGAACGGATGCAGAAAACCACGGAGCTCTTTGGGCGCTGAAAAACGTCAGAACAGCATACAAAAGCGGAAGGGCGCGTTGCAGAATAAACAGTTCTGCAGCGCGCCTTTTCCATGACGTCAAGCAATTCACTCTACTCACGGTCACCACTCCTGTTTTCGTCGTTATGTACTACTCCCACCCGTTCCGTTTGGCCAAAACGTCCATCGCGAAGCAGAGCACTTCCCACTGCGTCGTTTTTGACACGCAGGCTGATTTCGTAGGGGCGATTGAGCACATCGCCCCAATGGCAATTACGAATTCGCCGGAGATTTCCGTAAAATCGGGTTTATTTGCCGGGGCGATGTGCTCAATCGCCCCCTACGCATGGATTGCTCAAATGTGCAAAAATCAATAGATTTTACGTTCGCTCAGAGGCATCTTTGGAGCAGCTCATAGAGTTTCTGGGCGTGGCGGCACTCGTCGAGCGCGATTTCCCGCAGCGTGCAGGCTCTGGCCCCGGCGAGCGGCGCAAGGGCCTCATAGCGGTCGCGCGCGGCAAGCTCACCCTGATACTGCCGTCGTAAAGTCTCGGCGTTGCAGGTGATGCAGGGGGAGTCTGGCTTCTTGGGGCAGACCTTTTTGCCCGTCAGAAGAAAATACATCGCCGAGAGCTCCTTTGCGTGGCGGCGTTCGTCCTGCGAGAGCGCCCGGAGCGTCTTCTGCGCGCAGCCGGACATACGCGCGGCCAGGCACTGATAGGTGACCGCGTCCAGCATTTCATATTCGATGCTTGACAGCAGCTGCTCGGGCGTGATGGACGCGGGCTGTTCTTCCTGCGCAGCTTTCACCTGCACAGGTGGATTTGCGGATGTACTCTGCGCGTTCGCCTGCGCCGCCATGACGCGGCTCCAGACGTTCTGCGCCTGTTTGCAGTCAATCTGATTCATGGAATCCCTCCTTCCGTCCATTTTATGCCGCGGTGGTATGCAGGGGTTCCCCAATGGGTAGAATTGCTTCAAAAAAATACCGGGAACGCCGCGAAATTTGGTATGAAATTTGGCTGAAAAATCTTGTAATCACGGTTTTCCTGTGTTAGAATACATGTTTGTTAGATTCTTGACGAAGAAAAGAAAGGGGCGCAGGATATGACGCAGGACAAGCTTCGGAACATTGCGATCATCGCGCACGTTGACCATGGCAAGACGACCCTGGTCGATCAGATGTTAAAGCAGGGCGGCGTTTACCGCGAAAATCAGGTGGTTGCAGACCGTGTGATGGACTCAGGCGATCTCGAGCGCGAGCGCGGCATCACGATTCTGGCGAAGAACACCGCCGTACACTATAAAGACTACAAGATCAACATTGTCGATACCCCGGGCCACGCCGACTTCTCCGGCGAGGTCGAGCGTATTTTGAAGATGGTCGACGGCGTTCTGCTGCTGGTCGACGCGGCCGAGGGCCCCATGCCGCAGACGCGGTTCGTGCTGCAAAAGGCGCTGGAGCTCGGCCACAAGGTCATCGTTGTCGTGAACAAGATCGACCGCCCGGACGCGCGCGTCCACGAGGTCATCGACGAGGTGCTAGAACTTCTTCTCGATCTCAACGCGACGGAGGAACAGTTCGAGTCTCCCACGCTCTTCTGCTCGGCGCGGCGCGGTATCGCGTCCTACAGCCCCGACGAAGAGGGAACCGACCTGACCCCGCTCTTTGAGACGATCGTCAACTACATCGATCCCCCCAAGGGCGACCGCGAGGGCGCGCTGCAGGTGCTCGTTTCGTCGATCGACTACAACGAGTTCGTCGGCAGAATCGGCATCGGCCGCATTGAGCGCGGCACCGTGCGCCAGAACCAGGAGGTCATCGTCTGCGACTATCATGATCCCTCGATCAAGGAAAAGCAAAAGATCGTCACGCTCTATGAGTTCACGGGTCTTGGCAGAAGCCCCATCCAAGAGGCCAGCGCGGGCGAAATCGTCGCCTTCTCCGGCATTTCGGATATCACCATCGGACGTACGCTCTGCGTGGCGGATGCGGTGGAGCCGCTGCCGTTCGTAAAGATCTCCGACCCGACGATCGAAATGACGTTCTCCATCAACGACTCGCCGTTCGCGGGCCGCGAGGGCAAATATGTCACCTCCCGGAACCTGCGCGACCGCCTGCAAAGAGAGCTTTTGAAGGATGTGTCGCTTCATGTCAAGGAGGTCGGCACGGACTCGTTCAATGTCGCGGGCCGAGGCGAAATGCACCTTTCGATTCTCATTGAGACGATGCGCCGCGAGGGCTATGAGTTCCAGGTCTCCACGCCGCACGTTCTGAATAAGGAAATTGACGGCAAGCTCTGCGAGCCCATTGAGCGCATGGTAGCAGACGTCCCTGAAACTTCCGTCGGCTCCGTCATCGACAAGATGGCGCAGCGCAAGGGTGAGCTCATCTCCATGACCCCGATCGGAAGCCGGATGCGTCTGGAGTTCCTCGTCCCGACGAGAGGCCTCTTTGGCTACCGCAACGAATTTCTGACCGACACGCGCGGCGAGGGCATTATGGCCTCCACGCTTGAAACCTATGAGCCGGTCAAGGGCGACATTGAGCGCAGGCTTACGGGCTCGCTTGTCGCGTTCGAGACCGGCGAGGCCTGCGCCTACGGTCTTGGAAACGTGCAGGACCGCGGCACACTCTTCATTGCTCCGGGTACGGACGTGTACGCCGGTATGATCGTCGGCCAGTGCAACCGCAACGAGGACATGTCCGTCAACGTCTGCAAGAGAAAGCAGCTGACCAACATGCGCGCGGCAGGCTCGGATGAAGCGATCCGTCTCGCGCCGCCCAAGGTCCTGTCTCTGGAGCAGAGCATGGAATATCTCGCGGACGATGAGCTGCTTGAGGTTACACCCAAGAGCCTTCGCATGCGCAAGCGCATCCTCGACCACTCGGCCCGTATGCGCGCCGCCTCCAAGGCAAAGTCTTAACTTTCAAAATAGCGTCAAGCGCCGGTTGACATTGTCAACCGGCGCTTTTGTCGTCCAAAGATTGTTTTTTAATGGAAATTCCCAAAAATACATAATAACAGGCGTGGCTTCCCGCCCAAGGACGGTACGATTTCGCCGAAGATTTTCGCCTTTCGGTAGCGTAATTTGCCGGGCGGACTGTGGGCATCGCCCCCTACGCATATCCCGGGCATTTGCAAAAATCATAGAGGCAGGCGCATGCAGCAATCTTCAAATGCTAATCGGCGAGCGCGGCGGCAAGAAGCGGTTCGTTTTCCCGGATGAGCTGCGGCAGCTGCGAAAGCGGCAGCGGATTTTCTCCGAGGCCCGCCTCAATGGTAAAGCCCGGGCGGTGAAAGCGCCGGAGGAACCAGTCCTTGAAGCCGGCGTTGCTCGATTCCGGCGGCACATCTTCTACTGCGTATCCGGACGCTTCGGAAAATTTCTCCGCCAAATTCTTTGCGCCGGGCGGGTCAATATCCTGACCGCCGGGGTAAATGACGCGGCCCTGCGTGTGGTAGGCGAGGAGGATATCCGGCCGGATGCAGGCTGTGTAGGCCGCAAGTGCCGCCGTCTCACGCTGGTCGAGGGGCTTCTTTCCCGGAAAATCCCGCGGCGCCGCGCGGTCAAAGCCGAGGCTTCCTTTGATTTCTTTCGCCAACTCCCACGACGCGGGATAGTTGAGGTTCAGATCGACGCCCCGCAGATTCGCCTTCCATCCGTCGGGAAACGGGATTTGCGGAAAAATGGCCGCAATCGCGGCGGCTTGGACGTATTCCGGCGAAGCTTCCGGAATTGCCCCCGCGACAAGGTCAGCCCCATCCGGATTCACGAGCGGCACACAGTAGAGCATGGAATTCCGGTAAAGCACGCGCGCCGGAATGCCGCCAAAGGCCGTATCCTGACAGATGGCCTTGCAATAGGAAAGCAGCAGCTCCCACAAAAGCGTCCCCGTGATCGACTCGTTCGCGTGGTGCGTTCCCGTGACGAGCACCTTCGTGCAGCCGCAGCCAAGCTGAATGGCGACAATCGGGCGGCCTCCCGCCGTGCGGGTGAGCGTTTTGATGTAGGCAAACGGCGCGACGCGGCGCAGCTGTTTCATGTATTGTTCCTGAAGCCCTGAGGTCATGTACCCGGGCGAAATCGCACAGAGCAAGAAAATCGCCTCCACCATAGTCTATGATGGAGGCATTTTCTTTAGAACCGGATGGCGTTAATTTTCTTCAAAGATGGCCTTCACGGCGCGATAGGTCATGTAGCAGTCGTATTTCGCGACGACCTCAAACGGCGCGTGCATGGAAAGAACGGGAACGCCTGCGTCGAGTGTGTCGATGTTGCGCTTGGCCATGTATTTTGCGACCGTGCCGCCGCCACCTGCGTCCGTCTTGCCAAGCTCACACATCTGCCACGCGATTTCGTGGTCGTTCAGGAGCTTGCGGATTTTGCCCACGACCTCGCTCGAAGCGTCCGACGCGCCGGACTTGCCGCCGGAGCCTGTGTATTTGCAGAGGCCCACGCCGTAGTTGAGATAGGCCGCGTTCTTGCGCTCAAAGACCTCGGAGAAGCCCGGGTCAAAGGCCGCGCAAACGTCGGCGGACAGGCAGAAGGAGTTTGCCAGGCATGTGCGAAGGTCGACGTTCTGCGCCTTGCAGAGGCATTCCATGAAATACTCAAACGCCTCGCCCTGCATGCCGGACACGCCCTCGGAGCCGATTTCTTCCTTGTCGGCGAAGATGCAGACGGCGGTCTTTTTGGGGCGCTTCGCGTCAAAAATCGCGGCGAGCTCCGCGTACGCGCAGACTCTGTCATCGTGGCCGTAAGCACCGATCATGCTGCGGTCCAAGCCGATATCGCGCGCGTTGGCAGCCGGGACGGCCTCGAGCTCGGCAGAGATGAAGTCCTCTTCCACAATGCCGTACTTTTCGTTCAGAACCCGAAGAACAGCCAGCTTCACGCGGTCCTTGCCGTCGTCGTCTGCCTCGGGGCGGCTGCCCATCAGAATGTTCAGGCTTTCCGACGGAATCGCCTCATTGAGGGGCTTTTTGCCCTGTTCGCGCCCCAGATGGGGAAGAAGGTCGGTGATGACGAGCTGGGGGTCGGCAGGATCGTTTCCGATGGTCACATAGACCTCCGAGCCGTCGCGGCGGACGACCTTTCCGTGCAGCTCCAGCGGAACCGTCACCCACTGGTACTTGCGGATGCCGCCGTAATGGTGCGTCTTGAGGTAGGCAAGCTCGGTGTCCTCATAAAGGGGATTGGGCTTGATGTCGAGTCTCGGTGCGTCGGTGTGCGCCGCGCCGATGTTCGCGCCGTGGGACAGATCCTCCTCACCGATGACAGCCAGCATGATGGCCTTGCCGCGGTTGTTCCAATAGAATTTGTCGCCGGTTTGGATCGGCATGCCGGGCTTGTATTCGACAAAGCCTCTGGCCTCTGCCTCGCGGATGGCGGTAAAGACGCATTCGCGCTCGGTCTTCGCGCGGTCCAGAAACGCCTTGTACGCCTCGCAATAGGCGTTCAGCTCGGTCTCTTCGTCCTTTGTCAGGCGGTCATAGCCATTTTTCGGCTGGTAGAGAAGCTTCTCTCGCTGTTCCTTCGTCATAGGGGTTCCTCCTTTAAAATATCGTTCAGCAGGCGGCGGGAGCTTTCCCGGAACGCCTCGAGGGTTTGCGTGTTTTGTAATGTGTACCGGCAGCGCGCGCGGTAAAATGCATCCGGCTTCTGCGCGTCGATTCTGGCCCTTGCAGCAGGCTCTGTCAGATCGTCGCGCGCCATGATGCGCTGCATGCGAACGTCCTTTGACGCGAGAACGCAGACAGTTGCATCGCAGAGCGCGCCCATGCCGGACTCGAGAAGGTTGATCGCGTCAATGGCGAAAATGGGCGTTCCTTTCGCTTCTGCCTGCACCTTTCGTGTTTCTACGGCGCGGCCGACGTGGAAAAAGACGATCTCGTTGAGCTTTGCGAGCCTGTCCGCGCTGGAAAATACCAAAGACGCAAGCTTCGGCCGGTCCAGACTGCCGTCCGGAAGAAAGATATCGCCAAACGCGTGTTCCAGCGCTGTTTTCAGGTCCGGGTCCTCTCGCAGGAGCTCGTAATAAAGCGCGTCGCAGTCGACAATTTCGCCGCCGCGCGCGGCAATTTCCTGCAAAAGCGTCGTCTTGCCGCAGCCAGTAGGACCCGTAATGCCGATCGTTACCATGTTACACCTCGACAATGTGGAAGCCTGCGGCCTTCTTGAGCCGGTTCCCAATGGCAAGGCCGAGCCCGGAAGCGTCCGGGCACTGCGCGTAAATTTCCGTTACGGCCTCGTGGTCAAATTCCCGAAGCGCGTCGAAGACGCGTCTGGCCTGCTCGGCCTTATCGGTGAACGAACCGAGGTCATGGACAATGTGGCCGGGGTAACGCCCGGTGAACTCGGAAAAGCAGATGACCCCCGCCGACGCGGGAAGATGCGCCTCAATGTACCGCGCGCTTTTTTCGGGGTCCCCCGTAAAGACGGTAACGGGCGCTTTCGGCGCGTAGTGCCGGTATTTCATGCCGGGCGCTTTCGGCTTTTCCCCGTCCTTGAGCAGGCTCACGACCGCCTTGTCAACGGCGACCTCGCCCAAAACGTCCTCGAGCATTTCCAGCGGCAGCCCGCCCGGGCGAAGAAGACGCGGTGGGGTACAGGTGAGGTCGATGATCGTTGATTCTACGCCCACGCGGCAGGGCCCGCCGTCGAAAATCGCGTCGATTTTGCCGTCCATGTCCTCGCGCATATCCTCCATGCACGTAGGGCTTGGCCGCCCGGAGGTGTTTCCGGAGGGCGCGGCGATGGGAACGTCGGCTTTCCGGATCACGGCGAGCGTTACCGGGTGATCGGGGCAGCGCACGCCGACCGTCTCGAGTCCTCCCGTTGTGCGAAGCGGGACGATGGGCTTTCGCGGAAGGATCATCGTCAAAGGCCCCGGCCAGAAGTTCTCCGCCAGCCGGTAAGCTGCCTCCGGCACGTTCTCGCAGTACCGCTCCAGCCACGACGCATCCGGCACATGGATGATGAGCGGATTGTCCTGCGGGCGGCCCTTTGCCTCAAAGATGTGCAAAACCGCTTCCTCGTCCAGCGCGTTCGCGCCGAGGCCATAGACCGTCTCCGTCGGAATGCCGAGAAGTCCTCCCGCGCAAATAATGTCTGCCGCCCGCGCAATATTCTCCGGCGTGAGCGCTTCAAAATAAATGGTGTTCATGGATATTCCTTCTTGCTTTGTGAATGATATTGAATTCGTGGCCGACTTCTCTACAAAAATCTGATCTTATATCGTTACACTGCGTAGGGGCGGACGGCCCTGTCCGCCCATAAAAAGTTACGAATTCGTCGAAAATTCATAGGAAAACAGGTTTTGCTGCGGGCGGACAGAGTCGTCCGCCCCTACGAAAAGCTTGCACGGGTCAATCGGCATCCCTGCTGTTTTGCAGCTTTTCTGCCTGGTCTGCGGTGACGAGCGCGTCGATGAGCTCGTCTAAATTCCCGTCCATGATGGAGTCGATCTTATAGAGCGTCAGTCCGATGCGGTGATCGGTGACGCGTCCCTGCGGGAAATTATAGGTGCGGATGCGCTCGTTTCGCATGCCGGTCCCGACCTGGCTGCGCCGCTCATTCGTCACGGCGGAGCTGATGCGCTCCTGCTCGATCTCGTATAGCTTGGAGGCCAGCATCTGCATGCACTTTTCGCGGTTCTGCACCTGCGAGCGTTCCTCCTGACAGGAGACGACAATGCCGGACGGCTTGTGGATCAGGCGCACGGCGGAGGACGTTTTGTTGATGTGCTGCCCGCCCGCGCCGGAGGACCGGAAAACCTGCATCTCAATATCCTCCGGGCGGATGTCGACCTCGGCCTCCTCCATTTCAGGAAGCACGGCGACCGTCGCCGTCGAGGTGTGGACCCGGCCGCCGGACTCTGTCTCCGGCACGCGCTGCACGCGATGAACGCCGGACTCAAATTTCAGGCGCGAGTACGCCCCGTCGCCGTCAATTTCAAAATCCGCTTCCTTCACGCCGCCGAGCTCTGTCTCGTTGTAATTGAGTAACGTCACCTTCCAGCCCTTCGACTGCGCGTACATGGTATACATCCGGTACAGGCTGTGGGCAAAAAGCGCACTCTCCTCGCCGCCCACGCCGCCGCGAATTTCCACAATGACGCTTTTCTCATCGTTCGGGTCGCGCGGCAGAAGAAGGATCTTGAGCTCCTGCTCCAGCTCCTCAAGCTGCTTTTTGAGGGCCGTATATTCCTCCTGACAAAGCGTCTTCATCTCTGCGTCAAGGCCGCCCGCATCCAGCATCTCGCGCAGCTCGTCCGCCTCTTTTTTCGCTTTGCAGAAGCTTCGGTAGGCCGTCACAATGGGCTCCAATCGCTTCTGTTCGCGCAGGAGCTTGGAAGCCGCCTTCGGGTCCGCATAAAAATCCGGCTGCCCGGCGCGCTCGGCCATTTCCATATATCGTTCTTCGACAAGTCGCAGTTTTTCCAGCATAAATTCCTCTCATGCGCCCCGTTTTGCGGGGCAAATTTTTACTTCTATCATCATACTCTATTTTTCCCCCGCCGTCAAATATTCGCGCGGCTTTTGCACATACTAGCCCTGATTTTTGAGGAAGGGAAGCGGCGCAATGAAGAGGCTTCTGGCGGTCTTAACAGCAATTTCGCTTGTATTTTCCTGCGCGCCGAGCGTCGAGGCGGGCAACACAAAGGAGGCAGCAGGCTATATCGCCCTGACGTTTGACGACGGCCCCTCGGGTGCGATCACGGAGAAGCTGTTAGACGGCCTTGCGGCAAGGAACGTCAAAGCGACGTTTTTCCTCTGCGGCTATCGGATCGAAAAATTTCCGGAAATCGCGCAGCGCATGGCAGAAGAGGGCCACGAGCTGGGGCTCCACTCCAACCGGCACGACTACATGCAGCACATGACAAAGGAAGAAGCGCTCGATGATCTCGCCGAGTGCCAGAGCATCCTCGTCGAGACGACCGGCGTTTCCGCGCGCCTGTTCCGCCCGCCGGGCGGGCTTTACTCGCAGGACCTGCTGGATGCGTCGCGGGAGCTCGGACTTTCCGTCGTGTTCTGGTCGGTCGACCCGCACGATTGGGACAAAGAGAAGGCCTCGCAGGTGCTGCCGTATCTGCTCTCGCATGCGTCGGCAGGGGATATCATCCTGATGCACGACCTTACGGAGCATTCCGTCTCCGCCGCGCTGTCGTTTATCGATACGATGTATGCAAAAGGGTACGAGTTTTGTACCGTCTCCGAGCTTGCCGCGCTTTCCGGTGAGACACTTTCTCCCGGAACGTATTATAACCGTTTCCCACATTGACGAACAGCGCCTCATAGATTAAAATAGAGAAAAACAGCTTACAGGAGGCGCACTATGGATAAAAAGGAACTTCGCGCGCAGATCCGCGCAAAAAAGCGCGCAATGACAAGCGCGCAGGTGGAAGCTTGCAGCGAGAAGCTGGCAGAGCTCTTCCGCGCGCACCCGCTCTATAAAGCCGCCAAAAGCATCTACGGCTACATGCCCTACAATCAGGAGGTGCGCACGATTCCAATCATGCGGCAGGCGCAGGCGGACGGAAAGCGCGTGGCCGTGCCGAAGGTGTATGGCGACACGATGAAATTTCTCTGGCTGGACGATTTAGACGCCGTCGCGCCCGGCGCGTATAACATCCCCGAGCCCATCGCGGACGGGCCCGAAGCGGACGACGAGACGGCGCTGGTTTTGATGCCCGGCCTCGCCTTCGACCCCGAGGGACACCGCTGCGGCTACGGCGGCGGGTTCTACGATAAATTCCTCGCTGCGCACCCGAACCATCCGACGATCGCGCTTTGCTACGGCTTTCAGATGTTTGATCATCTGGATGTGGACGCACACGATATCCCGGTCGACGCGGTTTTATCTGCGGATGTGGAGGCGAATGGATGAAATACGTCCTGCTGCTCATTTTCTGCGCGCTCGTGTTTCTCGTCTGCTTTCTGGTCGATCGGCTCCTCCAGAAGCTTTTTCCGAAGCACGAGCTGGAAAAAAGCAAATCCGTCGTCCGCCCGCCGCAAAAGAGCGCAACGTTCGGCGTGCTGCTCTTGGTTATTCCGCTGATGGCGCTGCTTTTCTGGATGCCGGAGGGAGGGGACGCACTGCTCACGGTCTGCTGCGTCGGCGCGATGATCATGGGCGCGTTCCTACTCTACACGTATTTTTCCGTCGCGATTTACTATGGGGAAGACAGCTTTCTCTATAAAACGCTGCGCGGCGGCAAAAAAGAATACCGCTACGCGGACATCCGGGGCCAGCGGAGCCTCATGACGCGCGGCGGTATCAATACGATCTTGTTTGTCGGTGAAGATGAGCTGAACCTCTACAGCGCCATGCAGAATCTGAACCCGTTTTTAAAAACAGCGTTCTTCCGCTGGTGCGAGGAAAAGCGCATCGACCCCGATTCTGTTGAAAATAATCCCCGCATGTTCACCTGGTTCCCGGACCCCGACGAAGCAAAACCGTCCGGCGAAGCGTGACGCACGCAGGAGACCTTATGATGAAAAAACGAACGGTTCTTATCCTGCTGGCAGCGCTCGTTTTGAGCCTTTCCGCCTGCGAAAAGCAGCCAGAGCCCGCGATGGACACCCAAGCCCCACCCGTTCTGGCCGCGCCCGCCGAAGCTTCCGCTCCGGAAATTCCGGCAGAACCGGAGTCCGAGCCGGAAAAGGAATGGACGCAGGCGGATATCCGCCGGATGTACAAGGCCATCAAAGAGCCGAAATGGGCATTCATCGACTGCCTGACAACGCCAGACAAGGCGAATAACTGTGTCGGCGCCGTGCTGTACTGGGACGGCGAGGCCTCGACGCTCGTTCGCTTCTTTGACGAAACCGGCTATTCCTACTGCGCAGGCCCCGTCGCGAAAGCGGCAGACGAGCCCGGGTTTACATACCTGGGTGATGGCACGGTCACCTTCCGCCTGCAAGCGGATGACGGATCCGTCTACGACTACACCTTGACCCTTTCTGCCGGCGACGCAGGCGCAAACTGGACGGCGAGCGACAGCCTCACAGCACCATAAAGGTGCCAGTTGCCGTGGCGGCCTTTTTGCCGTTTTCCGCGTAGACACAGCCGGACAGGAAGACCATGCGCCGCCCGGCCTTGTCCACCTGCGCGGTGACGGTCACGTGCTCTCCCGACAGAACCGGGCGCAGGTAATTGACTGCGAGGCTCACCGTGGAAAGCCGGTTCGTTTTGCAGCAGAAGCGTGCGGCTAGGCCCATGGTGTTGTCGAGCATCGACGCGAGCATGCCGCCATGAAGCGTCTGCTTCGAGTTGAGCATCCAGTCCTCGGCGGCAAAGTCGAGCGTGAGCGACCGGTTCTCCGCGCTGCACGAAAGAAACGACGGCTTCATCAAACCGATCAGGCCGCAGGCCGCCCCTTCCTCCTCGCAAAGCATGCGATAGACCCGCTCCATAAAGGCCTGCTCTGTTTCGTCCTCCGCCCGGCAAAGCGTTCCGGCGTTCAGCGCGTCAAAAACCTCGTAATTCATACAGCACATCCCCTGTCGCGTTTTTTCGTATTCTATCATATTCCTGTATCGCCTTGCAAGTAAAACCGGGCGCGCCGCTT